>SAMEA104315432__coassemble_764_pt1 | contig 14408 bp, 16 predicted proteins | sample SAMEA104315432__metabat2_low_PE_040 | metagenome-assembled genome bin SAMEA104315432 (sample SAMEA104315432) | gut metagenome | biome: Monkey gut; feature: monkey-associated habitat; material: faeces | place: China | collected 2013 | reverse complement strand
GAAGTCGGACATCAAGCCTACGTCGTAGAGGTTCATACGTAGATTTTCTGGCTCTACCGACTGCCAGTTTAGGCTGAACGAAAATGCCTTTACCGGTTTGACATTGATACGGGCGGAGTAGTTCATACGCTTCTGCCACTCCGACTGGTTTGTGAGGCCCGAGCCATTGAACACTCCTGCCACCACTTCGATAGGGAAATATTGCGAAGCGTCGTATGCGGCAGTGAAGCCTACGTCGCGGAGGTTGGTTATTTGCTTGGCGATAAATGCGCGATTGGCGAAATAGAGGTTGTGTGGCGAGCGGAGGTTGTCTGAGGAAAAAGGCATTTTCATCTGTCCAAGTGTAAACGAAAGCCCCTTGATAGGGAGTACGCGGACGTAGGCGTCGAGCATACGAATCCTTCCCTTGTCGGACAAGTCGATTTCCGCTTTATAAGCCACGATAGGGTGCACATTGCCCGTAAGCGAGAAGCGAGCGTTGCGTACCTGAAAGCGGCTAGCATTCTCTTGTGGGCAATATTCGTATTTTGCGCGGATAGTACCATGAATCTGAGGCACATAGTCTATCAGATCCATCTTCTTTTTCTCAAGGCGATGACCCTCTTCGGTGATTTGAGGATCGACCGATATCAGCCGGCCAGGCAGATCGTTTTTCGCAGCCTGACGCTCTGCTGTATCTTGGGCTACAGTGGCAAGGTGCGCATAGATGGCAGCTGTATCTGAGGCAAGTGTCTGGGCGCATATGTCCTGTACGACAAAGAGGAGTATTGCGACGAAAAGAAATGGCACCTTATTCATTTAGTTTGTCAAGAAAAGTAAGTTTTTTTAAGGTCTTTATCTAAACTCCGTTTTCCACTATCAAAAGAAAATTATCATTCGCGTCTACAGCGGTTTTTCAGTTTTTCACTATATACCACATGGGGAAGTGAGTCGAGTGTCTGTTTTAATTCTTTCATAGAGTGGAGCACTACCCCGCTCTTGCGGCATTCGTCGGCAAGAACCTGATCAGAGAGAATACCGGTATTGACAGCAAAAGTAAACAGTCCGGCAGCCACGGCGGCTTGAACGCCCAAAGGCGCATTTTCGACGACAAAGACCTCATTGGGTTGCAGACCGCTCTTGGCGAGGGCGCGAAGGTACGGTTCGGGGTTCGGTTTACCATGTTCGACATCGAAAGCCGTCACCATATTGGTATGGTCAAAATATCCGGGAAACCACGTATTGAGTGTATCGAGAAGCGACTTCTGGCCCGACCCCGTCACCAAATAGGCTTTGATGCCATAGCTTTTTATGAAATCCATGAGTTCGATAACGCCGGGGATTGTCCGGACTTTGTAAATAGAGTTGAACAACGTAGCCTTACGCTCATACACCTGATTAAGCACGTCTTCGGTCGCCTCACGATTTTTATATTTTCTAAAGAAAGTATTGATAGTATCTTTGCCAGTACGACCTTCGTGCATATAAGCGTCGGCGAGCTGAAAAGGGAGGTCTAGCGACTGCATCACTTCGGTCCACGCCTGAGCATGATATGGCATTGAATCAAAAAGCACACCATCCATGTCGTAAAATACAGCCTTCGGCGCAAAGTTTCGGTATCCTTTAGTTTCTAAGAATCTTTGTATTACAGGTATTAATTCGCACTTGGTATTCATGTCTGCAAAGGTACGAATAAGTATGGATAATACAAAGAAAATGCCAAATTATTTTTTCACAAAAAAACAGACAGAACCGACCATAAGCATCGATTCTGTCTATTGTTATAATATATGCTGTTATAATATATGCTTGATGTCGACAGATATTGTCAGCACATACGATAATACGACGGCTATATTTCAAAATCGAGATCTACATCATACTTCTTGGTATCGGAATACGGCTCTACACCGGCATCCGCTTCATCGGCATATGGCTTGCGATAGTTGTCGTCCGATTTTTCATAACGGCTGCTGTGGTACTCACGTATATCGCGTGCACCATTAGCCTCATTGTTTTTATTTATGAAATCGAGTATCTCGTCAAGCGCATCGGTAAACTTTTCAAAATCCTCTTTATAGAGGAAAATCTTGTGTTTTTCGTACGAAACAGATCCCTCTTCGTCGCTAAACTTCTTTTTACTTTCGGTGATTGCAAGAAACAAATCATTGTTTCTACTCTTTTTAACATCCAAATAATAGATACGTTTTCCTGCTTTAACCGATTTTGAGTACACAATTTCTTGCTCCCTACGGTCGTTTCTGTAATCTTCCATTCTGTTTGTGCATGTTTTAAATTATTGTTTATCAATCGAAAAGGGTTACAATATGATATCTTACACACCATACGGCACTTCTTATCGAATAGCGAGTCCAAAGTTGCAAAAAATTTTTGATACTACAATGATTTTTACGTGTTTTTTTCAGGATACTTTACAAGAACAGATACATACATAGGTTAATTTATTGTATATCAACCAATAATCCGAACGAATAAATTATCACGAAACAATCACATACAAAAAAAATTGCTCCAGTCATAAAATGTTGGAGTAATATAGCCGTTGTATGGATTTTTTTTTGTACTTTTGCACCGTAAAGTACGCTACAACGATGATAAACAGAACACTTCTACGCACAAAGACCGTGCAAGTGCTATACTCGATGTATGTAAAGCACGATATCGACCTGGTGATGGCAGAAAGCGAACTTGCCACCAGCGCCCGCAAATCATACGATCTATATAATAGTTTATTGCTCCTCTTGGTCGAGGTACACCGTCTGGCCTGCATGCGCAACGACGTCATCCACAACCGCATAGGCGAACGCCGCGGTGAAAACGCCATCAGCGAACGCTTCATCCGCAATCGTTTTATAAACCAACTCGCAGAAAACGACATGCTCAACACCTACGTAGCCGAAGAAAAGCTGTCGTGGGCCGATCATCCAGAAATCGCCAAATCAATTCTCGACAATATACTTGCGTCAGACTACTACCAAAACTACAATACCGACACCGACAACACTTATGACACCGACAGAGAATTGTGGCGGAAAATAGTCAAAAACGAATTTATAAACAACGACGCACTTGAGTCGACCATAGAAGACATCAACTCTCACTGGGCCGTAGGTGCCGACCTTATATTGCAGTTCGTCATCAAAACGATCAAAACGTTTGACCCCGTCAACGAAAATCGCCAACCCCTCCTCGCAATGTTTGACAAAGCAAAAGGAGAAAACCTGCAATACGCCACCATGCTCATCGACAACGTATTGCTACACAACTCAGCCACCGACGCCCAAATAACAAAATACTTGAAAGATTGGGACTACAACCGCCTCCCATTGATGGACAAAGTGATAATAAAATGCGGAATCGAAGAGATGTCCGCCAACAAAGAGACCCCGGTCCCGATCCTTATCAATGAATACATAGAAATAGCCAAATCATTCAGTTCGCCCCAAAGCGCACGTTTTATCAACGGCATCCTAGACAAAATAGCAAAAGAAAACTCACAGGTCGCAAACAAATGGAAAGCCGAAGCCGAACAACAATAAACACCTGTTCCACTTCATCCAGTCAAAGGACAAGCCAATAAACAGCCATAAACAAAACGAACAATTACTACAATGCACACTATCCTATTACAAGCGGCACAAGGCGGCCAAGCAGGTTCAGCATGGATGAACATCGCCATGCTCGTCCTCATTTTCGTCATTTTCTACTTCTTCATGATTCGCCCTCAATCCAAACGCCAAAAAGAGATCAAAAAATTCCAAGATTCTCTGGAAAACGGCAAGACAGTCATAACATCCGGCGGCATTTACGGCAAAATACGCGAAGTCAAAGACGGCTACGTACTCGTAGAAGTGGCCGATGGAGTGAAAATCCGCGTAAACAAAAACATGGTTTTCGACTCCCCGGAAGACGCTTCGCAAGCTACTGCCACAAAATAACGCGCGATAGCAATATCATAGCCCATGTACAATACTATGCGCACATAAACATTCATTGTCAAACGCATAGCGATACGTGTGCATCTCACTCCATTTATTATTATCATGAACAAAAAGCATCTTTTTGATACAGTGAGAAAAAAATGGAACAAAGTTGCCACATTCCTAAAAACCAAGGATGTGGCGACTTTTTTGCTATTTCTCCTTCTGGCATCTATCCTTTGGCTCCTGCACAGTACCAGCTCCCAACGCGAAATGCGCTCCTCGGCCATCATCAAATACGCAGGCATACCACACAAAATAATCTTCGACCACCAACTGCCAGACAAAATAGAATTTATGGTCAAAGACGACGACAAGCAACTATGGAGTTACCTGACCTTCTCGACCGACACTCTATATGTCGACCTCACAAACCATTTCACCACCGACGCTACCCTGGAAATAGAATACGAACAGTATCTTCACAAGATGATTACACAGTTTTCCCCAACTGCCAAAATCACCGATCTATCGCCCAGTATGTTCTCTACAGGCTACACACGACTAGCGACAAAAACCGTCGGCATCCGACTAGCCAAAGACATCAACATCAGTCAGCAACATATGCTAACCGACTCCATCTCCATCATCCCCAGCCAAATAACTATCATTGGCAGGCAAGAAACAATCAACCCCATCGAATCTCTCCTCACAACCGAAATAAACGAAACTGTCACCAGCAGCAAATCAATAAGATGCAACATCGTTTTTCCGGAAGGCGTTACATCAGAAACAAAAACAGTATCTGTCGTCATACCAATTGAAGCCAGTACCGAAAAACGCCTCACTCTCCCCATCAACACCATCAATGTACCCGAAGGCCAATACCTACGCCTTTTCCCCAATGAAGTTGATGCCGTATTCAATGTCGGCCTTAGCCGCTACAGCAAAGTCACACCCTCCGACTTCAATATCACCGTCGACTACAACGACATAGCTCCAAACGCTACAACCCTCCCTATCAAAATCGCCACTTCTCCATCCGACATAAAAAAGCTACGTATATCTCCACAAAACTCCGAATACATCATAGAAAAATAAAACCTATACGTCAAGCGTGTAAAATATCAATTGTCAAGCATTTAGACAATACCGGTTTTTCACTTTTAACTTTTCACTATGAAAATTGGCATCACAGGTGGCATAGGCGCCGGCAAAAGCGTAGTATCCGACATGCTACGCCAAATGGGATATATGGTCTACGACTCCGACTCAGAAGCGAAGCACCTCATGTCGACCGACCCCGATATTATCAACCGACTCACCTTGCGCTATGGCTCAGATATATACATCGATGGTAAGATAAACCGCACTAAACTTGCGTCGATCATCTTCAATAACAACGCCGAGATAGCTTTCGTCAATTCGATAGTACACCCGGCCGTATGTCGCGACTACAGCCTTAAAGCATCCGACCTCGACATATCATTCATCGAAAGCGCCATCATCTTCGAAGCGCACCTCGACCAATACATCGATGCCGTCATTTTTGTCGAAGCCCCTATCAAGACACGAATCGACCGCGTGATCCTACGCGACAACACCTCACGCGCCAAAATCATCGAACGCATCAACAACCAAAACACCTCTCGCCCGAACCACCTCTGTATCACACACTATACAATCAACAACGATGGCATCCAACCTCTCAAACCACAACTAGACAACATACTCACACAAATAAAAGTGAAAAGTGAATAATGAAAAACCAACTATGATCTATGTATGCACTGACCAAATACAAAAAATGCGGCTCTTGATTTTTCAAGAACCGCATAAAAACTGCAGGGTGGCTTATGGGAATCGAACCCACGACCTTCGGGACCACAATCCGACGCTCTAACCAACTGAGCTAAAGCCACCATATCTGGTTTTGCGATTGCAAAGGTACTACATTTTTCCGAACTACACAACAATTTCGACATATTTTTTCTACAAATTAACTCACTATGGAATATTTCATTGTAAATGAACAAATTGAGAACCAAATAAAGCGAATAAAAAACAAAATAATGCTCTCCATGAACGGTATTTGCGCCGAACAACTCACAAATTCCGGCTACAGATACGAAAAAAATTTCGGAGTTTCCATTGCTCGACTGCGCGAAATCGCCTCAGAATATACCCCCGACTACACCCTTGCCTACCGTCTTTGGCTACTCCCCATACGCGAAACAAAAATCCTCGCCACCATGCTATGCCCTCCATCAGACCTCAACATCGACAATATCGACAAATGGACCGCCATCATCGACAACAACGAACTAGCCGAAACCGCAGGCTCTTTCCTTTTCAGCAAAGCACCTCATCTTACACTCCATTTCATCTCACTCCTAAACGACCCCAACCCCACTCTCCGCATCACAGCATACTGCACGATTGCCAAACAAACAGCTCAAATCATAGCACGACACGACATCAGTACCCTTTGTCTCATCATGGACAACATTTCCGGCGACGACCTCGACAGTATTTCCGCCTACCGACCAATCGAAACTATAATCTACCAAATAGAAATGGCTAAAATAAACGCCACATCGCTCTCGCTCGACAACCTATACTCTCGTATCTATGCCAGCAACTGCCGCTTTGCTCCATCTATCATCCAACTCAAGCGACTCGTTTGACAACGATAAAAAAAACAAGTCGGTGGAAAAACAAAAAACGTCATTCGACTGACTTTCTGAATAAAAAACACCTGCAAAAGCATCTAACCACGACTTCCTCTGCCACTGTTGATAGACCGTTGATAACTTACACCGGAATTATTCGGCCATTACAAATAAAAGCAGTACCTTTGCAACCGAATTGACCTCTTCGCTAATCAATCTCTGCAAGACACAAATATCAAAAATCAAGACACAAGATTTTCGATTGCTCGATAATTCAGAAACTCTCGATACCCTCAAAAACTCTTGATTCTTGATACGACTTAATCATTTGACACGGCACATAAATACTTTATATTAAACTATTCACCAGCATGCCTCCAATCGCCACCCATATCACCGAACTCATCAAGCAGCACGACTGCGTGATAGTGCCTGGATTGGGTGGCTTTGTCACTTATCGCGACAGCGCCCGCATCGTAGACAACACTATCCAACCACCTACGACGCGCATCCGCTTCAACCACCTACTCAAGTACAACGACGGACTGAACGATACATGACCTCCGACCACATGAGTTATACCGAAGCTTCGCGAAATATCGCCACCGAGGTAAACAACATAAAATCAGAGCTCTACACCAACTACAAATTTTCATTAGGCTCTCTCGGTACCCTACAGCTACATGCCGATGGTTCGATGTCGCTCGACACCCACGACGTCTCGTTCCTCCCCGAGAACTTCGGACTACACACCATCTACATCAACCCAATAAACAATAACCAAGCCGAGACAACCGAACGAACCATCGTACTACGCATACCTCACCGCACCGCCGACATACTGCGCTATGCAGCAGCCATTGCCATCATCACACTCACTGCATTCCTCATCCCCAACCAGTCAAACCACACATCACACGAAGCATCTATCCACTTCGACTCACTCCGAAACACAATACAGACATCATCAAATACCCCCACACAACAATTCAACAATACAACAGACAACATCAACAGCCAAATCACAATAGATGCAACCGATACACACTGTACTCCCCACACTCAAAATACCACCCCCTCAGAGCACACCGGAACAAATACAGCACTTACACTGAAACAACCAGACAATCAGACTAAAACATCCACAATCCCCACCACATCCGAAGGTCGATATCACATGATCGTAGCTAGTCTGGCAACACCCCAACTAGCTCAACAATACATCGACAGCCAAAACGAATACGACAAAACAACACTCCGCATCATATCCGACGGCAACCGTCACCGAATCTCTGCACACAGGTTCAAATCATACAGACAGGCCATCGATTATATCGACAGTCTCCGCACCGACAACACCGACAACAAAGCTTGGATTCTGTGTACAAAAGACAAAAAAGCAAACCCATAAATAAAAATAATTTCCAAAATATTTTGTCATTCAAAGAAAAAGTTGTATCTTTGCACCGCTTTTCGTGAAAAAGCGAATTAGGTAATCAACAAATTAAAAAACAACACAATCAAATGGCAACAAAAATCAGATTGCAACGCAATGGTCACAAAGGGTATGCCTACTACCACATCGTAATCGCAGACTCTCGCGCCCCACGTGACGGACGCTTTATCGAACGTATAGGTACTTACAACCCTAACGTCAACCCAGCTGCAGTTACTCTCGACTTCGACCGTGCACTCTATTGGATGAACGTCGGCGCCCAACCTACCGACACCGTACGCAACATTCTTTCAAACGAAGGCGTTCTCCTCATGAAACACCTCCAAGGTGGTGTGAAAAAAGGCGCATTCGACGATGCTGAAGCTACGAAACGTTTCGAAACATGGAAAGCTACCAAAAACAAAGCCATAGAAGCTATCGTAAACAAAGAAGCCGCCGCTAAAGAAGCCAACCTCAAAGCTCGTCACGAAGCCGAAGTGGCTGTCAACAAAGCCAAAGCTGAAGAACTAGCTAAAAAGCGCGCGGAAGCTCTCGCAGCCGAAGAAGCCGCTGCCAAAGCCGCCGCCGAAGAGGCTGCCGCTCAAGAAGCTCCTGCCGAAGAAGCTCCAGCAGCAGAATAATTCCGTCTCAGCACAGTATCATTTAAGAAAAGGACCACTACTACGTGCCAGAAATCACACCTTTTCACAACAGTATCAAAAAGTCCGAAAACTAACGCTTTCGGACTTTTTTGCTTTAAACCTCACAACCCCAAACCTCACAAAAAAATAACCCACAACCTCACACTTCCCCTCACACTACCCCACAGACCCTAATGACCTTAGAGACTTTAGAGACCTTATAAAACTAAAAAACAACCTATATGTCGTTGATAACCATCATATCTATCATCCTAATAGCTTTGGCTATCGCCGACTGCATTACAGACAACCTACCGAAATTTCAAAACGACATATACCGTCTGGCCTTCGCTACCACATACTTCCTCTTTACAATCAAATACTACTATGGTCCTGACATCTGGAGCTACGTGCCTCTCTACGACAACATGCCCACTATCGTAGATCTCATCACACAAAAAGCGCACTTACCCGGTAGATACGAAGCTGGATTTGAACTGTTTCTATCAACTTGCCGGTCAATAGGCTGCTCATTTTGGGCTATGACAGCTGTCATTTCCACCATATACTTCTACGCCATACAACAAATACTACAATTTATCAACCGCCGCCGCACTTTCGCTCTCATGATAATAGTGCTGCTCGACTGCGGACTAATTTACGCCATGCTACGTCAATGCCTGTCTGTAGCATTCTTCCTGCTGACTATCATCGCCATACAGAAGAAACATACCCTTCCTGCTATCTTATTCGCATTAGGAACAATAGCTTTTCACAAATCCGGCATCTTCATCATTATACCTACACTTTTATTCGTCGGAGTCCAACAATTACGTATCAGCCAATACCACTTCGGCATCTTATCTCTACTACTCATAGCGCTCCTCTTCATCCCCCTCAACGAGCTAATAGTAAGCACTATAAGCATCATAGATTTAGGTTCAAAAACAGAATTATCTATCACACACCACCTAGAACTGGGACGAACGATCCAAACCGTCTTTATTCTATACCTACTTGCGCTATTATGTCTAAACCAATGGACCGTCAACCGCGATAAAAGCAAAATACCTACAATACAAATAGCCGCCATACTTGGTCTGACAATAATAATAATTCTTTATCGTTATTATTATATACTCAACCGCCTCCGTCCATTCTTCACCCCAATCATAGCAGTATATATCATTCATAAAATTCAATACTACACACTATCGGGAACAAAACTGCCTTACGCCAATCTCATTAAACAAGCAATCACCCTATTCTGCTTTATGTTTGTTACTCATACCACATACACCTTCGAAGTCGCCTCCCGTCAGTTCAACTCAAAACTTTACAACCGGAGCACTGTCTTCAACCTTCTGACTGAGTCGAAAGCCGACATCATACAACGACAAATGTCGCTTGCCAAACTCTATTGGGACAAAGATTTTATGGCCGACGACACCAACAGAATTAAACCCGACTGACCACACTAGCCCTTTGACATACCCACCTCTACACACTACATATTATGATAGAAATACTCTTATCGACATACAACGGTGCGCAATATCTCGGTGAGCAACTAGACTCTATCATCTCACAAACCAACCACGACTGGCACCTCACCATCCGCGACGATGGCTCTACCGATTCCACTCCCCAAATTATCGGACAATACATCACTCAATACCCCACGCTTATCTCCCTCAATCCCACATCGGGCAAAAATCTAGGCGTCATCAGCTCCTTCGAACAACTACTCGCACACGCACACGCCGATTACTTCATGTTATGCGACCAAGACGACGTGTGGCTTCCGGAAAAAATAGAGTCCACCTACCTTGCCATGCAACGCCTCGAGCAGCAGCATGGCGTCACTACTCCAATTCTTATACATACAGATCTGGCGGTAGCGGACGAGGCGAAGAATGTCGTCGGCGACAGTTTTTGGCGCTTCGCCAACATCCGCCCCGACATTCTTAATAACAACATAAAATATCTGGCCGTGTGCAATAGCGCCACAGGATGCACCATCATGCTCAACAGCGCCTGCCGCCTCGCCGCACTCCCATTCCCGGCAACTATCCTCATGCACGACGCTTGGCTCGCCTTTGTCGCTTGCCGACAGGGCGTAATCGAAGGCTTGGACCACCCCACAATTCTATACCGCCAGCACAACAACAACACCCTCGGCGCCAATCGATACAGCCATAACCCTCTAAAAAAAATCATGAATCTAAGTCGTGTACTCGACGAAGTACCGAAGATTTACGCAGCATGCCCCGGCGTATTCAAAAACAAACTCGACGTATTCATCACAAAAGTAAAATACTCCTCAATTCTGTTTTTTTCAACATGAACTCAATATGCATTGCGACATACAACGGCGAAAAATACATCGCAGAGCAGCTGCAATCTATATTGACTCAAATAGATAAAGACGATGAAGTGATTATTTCCGATGACAACTCCACAGACCGCACCATAGATATCATCCACTCATTCAATGACAAACGAATCGTACTACTTCACGCCTCTTTTCACAACTTCAACCTCAATTTCGAAAACGCGCTGCTTCATGCCCGCGGCGAATATATTTTCATTTCGGACCAAGACGACATATGGCTGCCCGAAAAATACTCCAATTGCATCAAAGAACTGCAGTTCTGCGACTTGATATGCACCAATGCCACTTTGATAGACGAAGATAAAAACACTATCAACGCCTCCTTTTTCGACTATTACAAATCAGGTCCGGGCATACTGAAAAACACTATAAAATGCACTTACTGCGGCGCTTGCATGGCTTTCAACCGCTCAATACTACACAAAGCCATACCTCTACCCAAAAACATCTATTTTGGATACGACCTGTGGATAGGCATTGTAGCGGAAGTCGCAGGCACAGTACATTTTATCGACACGCCTTACATTCTGTACCGTCGACACGCCGACACCAAGACTTCGATATCAAACCAAATCCTCCTACGCAGCAAGCGACCCTTTCACATAAAAACACTAAGTAGGATACAACTTTTATATCATGCCAGTTGCCTAAAAATAAGGCAACTAACTAAACATTACTTATAAAAACATCTGTTTGCTTTGGAAAACGACCTTGTTTCAATCATAACCCCTCTCTATAACGGCGAACGCTTTGTTGGGCAAACCATCGAAAGCGTTATCGCCCAGACATACACCCAATGGGAGATGATTATCGTCAACGATGGATCCAGCGACAGCAGCGAGGCGATAGCACGCAAATATGCGGCTGCCGATAGCCGCATCACAGTGGTGTCGCAACCCAATGGAGGCTCAGCCTCGGCTCGAAACAACGGCATCAGCCTTGCACGAGGACGTTACATAGCCCTCCTCGATGCCGACGATCTCTGGGAACCCTGTTTCCTTCGATCGCAACTCGATTTGATGACTTCTCACAAGGCCACACTCGTCTATGCGTCTCACCGCCGCATCGACGAAGAAGGCAACGATTGCCTGCTCCCATTTATCGCTCCGGCTCACATCACCTACACCGACCTACTCAAAACGTGCTCCATCTCCTGCCTCACCGGTCTTTACGACACCTCACGCTTTGGAAAAATATACCTCCACGAAGAGTTTCGATCCCTCCGCGACGACTATATATACTGGCTCGAAATAATAAAAAAATGCGGCGAAGCTTGGGGCAACCCAAAGGTTATAGCCTCATACCGCATATTCAAACAGTCGGTATCACACAACAAAAGAAAGGTCATAATACCACAGTTTAGAGTATACTACCAGGTAGAACGACTTGGCCTATTCCTCAGTCTATACTACCTCACCCACTGGGCTTTACGCGGGTTCATTAAATACCGGAAATAAAAACACACCGACTACCGCAACACTTTGACATGAAAAAATATCAATACGATTATCTGATAGTAGGAGCTGGTCTTTTTGGCGCAGTCTTTGCGCACATCGCTACCGAAAGCGGCAAGCGGTGCATCATTGTAGACCGCCGCCCTCACGTAGGCGGCAACACCTACTGCGAAAACATAGCCGGCATAAACGTACACCAATATGGACCACACATATTTCATACAAAAAACAGCGAAGTGTGGTCGTTTGTCAACAATCTGGTAAGATTCAACCGTTTCACCAACGAACCTTTAGCCTACTATCAGGGCCGACTGTACAACCTACCCTTCAACATGAACACATTCAGCCAGTTGTGGGGCACAATTACTCCCGACGAGGCTAGACATAAAATAGAAGAACAACGCAAAAACTACCTTCAAATCCAACCTCGCAACCTCGAAGAACAAGCCCTAAAAATCGTCGGTCCGGACATCTTCGAACGCCTCATCAAAGGATACACCGAAAAACAGTGGGGCAAACCGTGCAACGAGTTGCCTAGCTTCATAATAAAACGCCTTCCCCTTCGTTTTACATATAACAACAACTACTTCGACGACCCATACCAAGGTATCCCCGTAGGTGGATACAATCCTTTCATTTACAAACTAATAAAAAACTGCGACGTACAGCTCAACGTCGATTTCAATAAAGAACGTACCACTCTCGAATCTCTGGCACATACCATCGTCTACACCGGCATGCTCGACGAATACTTCGATTACCGCTTTGGACAGCTAGAATACAGGAGCCTCCTTTTCGAACACCAACTTCTGGATAAAGAAAACTATCAAGGAAATGCCGTAATCAACTATACCGAAAAATCAGTTCCTTACACGCGTATCATCGAACACAAGCATTTTGAATACGGCACCCAACCTCAAACTGTCATCACCAAAGAATATCCCCGGATGTGGACACGAAACGAGGAGGCTTACTACCCCATCAACGACACGGTCAACAACAATCTTTACCTCAAATACCGCCAACTGGCGTCGCAAAAGAAAGACTTCATCTTCGGCGGCCGGCTTGCCGAATATACCTACTACAACATGGACCAAGTAATACTCGCCGCCATCAACAAAGCAAAAGAACACCTCTCGCTTTAGATTCACAATACATTCCAATATATGATAACCGCATCAATAGTCTTATATCACACTCCGACGGAAGAAGTCAAATCTATCGTCTCACGACTGCGACAATACCCGCAGATGGGTGATATATGGCTTATCGACAACTCCGAAAGCATGACCGAAGCCCTCATGTTTCTACCGGTCACCTACATATTTAACAACAAAAACCTCGGTTACGGCACCGCTCACAACATAGCCCTCCGCAAAGTCCTCGAACAAAACAACAGCGACTACCATCTGGTAATCAACGCCGACACAAAATTCTCTATTGACACACTAAACTCTATCATAGACTACATGAACGCCAACCCCGACGTCGCCCAAGTTATGCCTAGAGTGCTCTACCCAGATGGTCGCGAACAGCACCTTGCAAAACTCCTCCCCACCCCATCCGACCTTATCACCAGCCGCTTCTTACCAAATTCGTGGACTAAAAAAAGAACTGCCAAATTCGAACTTCACCACTTGTCAAAAGACCGCCCATACTGCATCCCTTGCCTGTCGGGCTGCTTCATGATGCTCCGCACCGAAGCCCTGCGCAACGTAGGCATATTCGACGAACGATACTTCATGTATGCCGAAGACATCGACCTCACTCGCCGGCTATACCAACTCTACCGAACCATATACCTCCCCACAACTACCATCATACACTACCACCACCGCGCGTCATACCACAGCAGCCACATGCTGTGGGTACATGTCGTCAATATCTGCCG
>SAMEA104315432__coassemble_726_pt1 | contig 14925 bp, 13 predicted proteins | sample SAMEA104315432__metabat2_low_PE_040 | metagenome-assembled genome bin SAMEA104315432 (sample SAMEA104315432) | gut metagenome | biome: Monkey gut; feature: monkey-associated habitat; material: faeces | place: China | collected 2013 | reverse complement strand
AGCCCATATACCAGTCGATCTAGTCGAACTTGATGCCGACTTCTACGCTTTTTCCGGACATAAGATGTATGCGCCAAACGGCATCGGAGTGCTATGGGGGAAACGCGCAATCCTCGAATCTATGCCCCCATTTATGGGAGGAGGCGAGATGATAGAACGTGTCACATTCGAAAAAACCACATACAATAAATTACCCTTCAAATACGAAGCCGGCACCCCCGACTACGTGGGCAGTACCGCCCTCGAGGCGGCCATCGAATATATCGAATCGATAGGACTCAAAGCTATAGCCGACTACGAGCACTCGCTGCTCGACTACGCCACGGCACGCCTGTCGCAAATCGACGGACTACGCATCATAGGCACCGCACGCGAAAAAAGCGGTGTGATATCATTCATAGTCGACGGCATACACCCCTACGATATCGGAACTATGATTGACAAACTTGGCATAGCCGTACGCACAGGCCACCACTGCGCCGAACCTCTCATCGACCACTATGGCATATCCGGAACAGTCAGGGTTTCGCTAGCGTTCTACAACACAAAAGCTGAAATCGACTACCTCATCGACAGCCTCAACAGAGTACTCAACATACTACGCTAATTAGTGAAAAGTGAGGAGTGAAAAACCGAGTAAAGCATTAGTATCACCTTCTACAGTCACTACTATTTCGATTATTTCGATTATTTCGATTGGTCATATAGTCTCTATAGTTCTATGGTTTCTATAGCCACTATCAAAATATACAAAACTATGGAAAATAACGAAAATCAACGATTTCAGATTGACATCGAAGAGATTCTTGCAGCCAAAGTAAAACGAAAACTGCCTCGTTTCGTCGTTAATTTTCTCAAACGGCGCATCCACCAAGACGAAATCAACGATTGCATCATGCAAGCCCAATACCCTCAAGGCATCGGTTTTTTCGATGAAGCACTCAAATATCTAGATATCACATACACTGTGCGTGGAGCCGAAAATCTACCCGATCAGGCACACCGGTGCATCTTTGCCGGCAACCACCCACTGGGCGGTCCCGAAGCACTCATCCTCGGTAGCGTGATGTGCAAATATTATGGCGAGAGTTTTCGTGTGCCGGTCAACAACATCTTGGCTCATTTTCATCCACTTGCCGAATTTTTCACCCCAGTCAACGTCTTCTCATCACACCAAAGCCGCGACATAGGTCAGAGGATGGCCGACATGTTTAACAGCCCCTACCAAGTACTAGTGTACCCGGCAGGAAAATGCGCACGCCGCGAACATGGCAAAATCACCGAGCAGCCTTGGAAAAAAATGTTTATAACACAGGCTCGAAAATATGCTCGCGACGTGGTTCCCATGCACATGTCGGGCCGAAACTCCCGACTGTTTTACAATCTCACATCGCTGAGCAAAGCTCTCGGATTGAAAGTCAATATCGGAATGTTTCTACTGGTCGACGAGCTATTCAAAAACAAGCACAAGTCATTTGTCATCACCTTCGGAAAACCAATCTCATATACCACATTCGACAAGTCGAAAACTGACAATCAATGGGCTGAATGGATGAAAGGCGAAATGGCAAAACTCGAACAAGGCAACGGCCAGGAACAAAACGTGTGATTCAATTGAAGATCGAAGATTGAAAATTGAAGCTTTTTCCGACAATATCGATACCCTCGAAATATCTTGATACTAATATCTTTATACTAATATCTTGACTCTTGATACTAAACAAAAAAAATAAATGATTCCAATCATCCCCCCCATTGACAGCGAACTTCTTCGCGCCGAACTCAACGAAAAAACATTTCTCCGCCGGACTAACAAAGCCGACAACGAAATATATGTAGTCAACGCCAAGACAGGACCCAACACACTGCGCGAAATAGGTCGTCTGCGTGAAGTGTCGTTCCGCGCCGTAGGTGGCGGAAGTGGCACAGAGTGCGATATCGACCACTTCGACCTCGAAGACCCGGCATGCTACCAACTGGTAGTATGGAATCCCGCCGACCAAGACCTCGTAGGCGGCTATCGCTTCACTCGCTGGGCTCAAGCTTCGTTTCACGAAAACGGCCAACCATACGTCAACACCGAGCACCTTTTCAATTTTTCCGAACGCTTTCTCAAAGAGTATTTCCCATACTGCATCGAGATGGCCCGCGCTTGGGTCCAACCCAAATACCAAGACCCCGCTATGGGCCGTAAAGCTCTCTTCGCCCTCGACAACCTTTGGGATGGCATAGGCGGACTTGTAGCCACTAGCCCCGACGTGAAATACCTCGCCGGCAAAGTGACAATCTACAGCTCAAGTCCCGACATGAGCCGCAAAGCTATGATTTACTACCTCGACCGCTTCTTTGGCGACAAAGAGGGTCTGCTCATCAGTAAGCGCAAAGAGGAGTGCTCTGCCGACGAAAAAAAATATTTCGATGAGATGTTTTGCGCCGCCGATGCCAAAGAAAACTACAAGATACTCAACACCTACGTCAAATCACTCGGCGACAACATACCACCGCTCATCCACTCATACATCGAACTCTCCAGCTCGATGCGCACCTTCGGCACTACCTTCGACCCCGACTTCGGCGACGCCTACGACACCGCTATGATCATAACCCTCGCCGACATCTACGAACCCAAACGCCGCCGCTACATCGACTCAATGACCAAATAAGAGTCTAAACACCAAACACCAAACACTAGATTTTAGACACTAGATTTTAGATTTTAGATTTTTCGAGAGTCTCGATACTCTCGAGATTATCGAAATTATAGAAATTATCGAAATTATAGACGAAAAAATCTCGATACTCCACCAAAAACTATAATGCAACAACCAATAATCCCTCCAGTTCCAATCGAAGCTCTCGAGGCGGAACTCACTCCCGAACATTTCCTACGCAAAACCAATAAAGCCGGCAACGAAATCTATATCGTCGACGCCCAATGCGCGCCCAACGTAATGCTCGAGATAGGCCGATTGCGCGAGATAGCATTCCGTGCCGAAGGCGGCGGCACCGGTCTAGAAGCCGACATCGACTCGTTCGACACGATGGAACATCCCTGCCAACAATTAGTGCTTTGGAACCCCGACGCTCGCGAAATCATCGGCGGATACCGCTTCATTCTTGGTCCCGATATGAAATTCGACTCCAAGGGGCAGCCCATCATAGCCACGTCGCATCTCTTCCATTTCTCCGACCGGTTTATCAACGACTACCTACCATACACACTCGAATTGGGCCGCTCATACGTTCGCCTCGAATACCAATCATCACACGCCGGAGCCAAAAGCCTCTATGCACTCGATAATATATGGGACGGACTCGGCGCACTCACAGTCAAATATCCACACATCCGATATTTCTTCGGAAAATTCACTATGTACCCCTCGTTTGGAGCACAAGGCCGCGACCTGATATTATACTTTTTGAGCAAACATTTCCCCGACAACGACCGCCTCGTCACACCACACCGCCCTCTTCTTTTTGAAAAATTCGCCAACCTCTTCCCTCACGACACTATCAAAGACAACTATCGGATACTCAACGCCGAAATACGCGCCCTTGGCCAAAACATACCTCCACTTGTCAACGCCTACATGAATCTTTCCAACTCGATGAAAGTATTCGGCACAGCCATCAACGACGAGTTTGGCAACGTCGAAGAGACAAGTATACTCATCACCGTCAACGACATATACGACGACAAACGTAACCGCCACATAACCACATATCAACAGTCGCTCACCGACGGCCTCGACGTAGACAAGATGGGCTTCATGTAATAGTAAGCGTATATCACACAAATATTGCATGATTTGAATCTATAAAACCCACCTTATCTTTTCTGCATCAATCACCTCAAAAAAATCATCAACCTTAATGAACGAAATCATAGCGCCGGTCGATCCCTCACTAATCGAAGGCGAACTTACCCCCGACACTTTTGTACGCGACACCAACAAAGCCGGCAACACCGTACATATCGTTCGCGCCAACCAAGCCCCACATACTATGCGCGAAATAGGTCGTTTGCGCGAGATATCATTCAGACTGGGTGGAGGCGGCAGCGGCAACGAAATAGATATCGACCGCTTCGACACTATGGAATTTCCCTACGGCCAACTCATCGTGTGGAACCCCGACGCACGCGAAATCATCGGCGGATACCGTTTCCGCTATGGCTGTAACGCACAGATCCTCCCCGACGGACAACCCGACATGGCTATCGAACACATCTTTACAATGTCGGATGAATTCATCAAAGACTATCTACCCTACACTCTAGAAATGGGGCGAGCTTTCGTCCAACCAAAATATCAAAACATGAAAGGCGGCATCAAAAGCCTCTACGCCCTCGACAATCTATGGGACGGAATCGGCGCTCTGGTGGCCACCATCCCCGGTTTGAAATATCTCATCGGAAAAGTAACCATCTACTCCACCACCAAGCCGGAAGCCCGCAAGGCGATGATCTACTTTTTCGACCACTATTTCGCACAAAAAGACAATCGGCTGCTACTTCCACGCGTACCCGAAACATTCTCGGCCGACGACCTGCAATGGCTCACTGCCATAGTCCAAGGCAACGACTTGAAAAAAGACTACAAAAACCTCAACAGCTTCGTTCGCAAAATGGGAGAATGCATACCCCCTCTCCTCCACGCCTACATGGACCTCTCGTCATCGATGCAAACATTCGGCACTGTCTTCGACCCCGACTTCGGCGACATCTACGACACAGGTGTCATGATTACACTCGACGACGTATACCAAATAAAAAAAGAACGATACATAGAATCATACCTCAAAAACAACGTCTGCAACGCCACACGCAACTTTGTATAATTGATAATTGACAATTATCGACACTCTCGCAAATACCGATAATTCTTGTGTCCCGGCACTAGACACTAAAATCTTCAGCAAATTGATCTACTTTCTTATAGTCATAGTCGTCATACTACTCGTAGCGGCAGCTTTGGTAGTTCGCCGCGCCAACCACGACACGCCACCCGGTGAGCCGACCACAATCGCAGCCGACTGCTGCGGCTCACATGCCGTATGTGAGCGCGACTCTTTACTTTCAAAAACCGACAATATCATATACTTCGACGACGAAGAGCTCGACGCCCTCGCCGGCATACCTGGCGCCCAACTCACCGACTCTCAGACATCACAACTCGAAGAGGTGTTTTTCTCGCTCCGCGAACAAGACGTATCAGGTTGGCTCCGCAGCCTCCAACTACGCAATATCGACCTCCCCACCGACCTCCGCGACCAAGCCCTCCTCATCATTGCCGAACGCCGTCAAAACACCCTCGACAATTGGAACAAAAAACATAACAATTGACGGCTGATAACTGATAAGTCTAAACTAAACACGGTTTTTCACAAATAAAGCCTGCATACGGTTGATGTTCAACTGTATGCAGGCTTTATATTATAAAAAACTCTCTATTGAAACATCAGCTTTTTCGTTCAATCTCGCGGAGGTTTTCCAGGTTTTTCTTGCGAAGGAAACCATAGATATCGTCGAGGTGTTCAGTTACACGGCCACCGCCAAACTCATACACTTTGTGCACAAGTCCGTCGAGAAAATCGCGGTCGTGGCTCACCACTATCAGTGTGCCGTCAAAATCGATGAGCGCCTGTTTGAGCACATCCTTTGTCTTGATATCGAGATGGTTGGTCGGTTCGTCAAGGATAAGCAGATTGACAGGTTCTAGCAGCAATTTTATCATAGCCAGGCGCTGTCGCTCACCGCCCGAGAGCACACGCACCTTTTTGTCCCAATCGTCGCGCGAAAACATGAAGGCACCTAGTATATCGCGTATCTTGGTTCGGATATCGCCCTCAGCCACCTCGTCGATTGTCTGAAACACGGTGAGTTCCTCATCGAGCCCGGCCGCTTGGTCTTGAGCGAAATAACCTATTTTTACGTTGTGTCCAAGCAGCAGTTCACCCTCATGGTCTATCTCGTCCATTATACATTTGACCATGGTCGACTTACCTTCGCCATTTTTTCCTACAAACGCCACCTTCTCACCGCGTTGGATGGTAAAATTGGCATTTTCAAACACTCTGTGCTCGCCATACTTTTTGCCCACGCCATGCGCTGCCACCGGGTAGCTGCCCGAGCGGGGCGAAGGTGGAAATTTGAGTCGGAGCGCCGAAGTATCTATCTCGTCTACCTCTATTATCTCGAGTTTTTCGAGCATCTTCACACGACTCTGCACCTGTAGGGTTTTGGAGTAAGTACCCTTAAACCGTTCGATAAACTCGCGCGTCTCTGCTATCATCTTCTGCTGGTCATCATACTGGCGCTGCTGCTGTTGCCGACGCTCCTCGCGCAACTGCAGATAGTGCGAGTAAGTGGCTTTGTAGTCGTAGATGCGGCCCATGGTCACCTCGATGGTGCGGTTGGTGATATTGTCGACAAACGCTTTGTCGTGCGATATCACTATCACAGCTTTGCCTTGGGTGAGAAGCCACTGCTCGAGCCACTGTATCGACTCGATGTCGAGGTGGTTGGTAGGCTCGTCAAGCAGGATGAGGTCGGGTTTGCTAAGCAACATCTTGGCTAGTTCGATACGCATACGCCATCCGCCGGAGAAGTCGGCAGTACGACGGCCGAAGTCGTCGCGCGTAAAGCCCAGTCCGAGCAGAGTCTTTTCGATGTCGGCGTCGTAGTTGCTCTCCTCGATAGAGTAAAAGCGTTCGCTCAAAGCACTCACCTCCTCAATGAGAGCCATATATTCGTCCGATTCGTAGTCGGTGCGAGTTTCAAGCTGATGGTTTATCTCGCCGATACGAGCCTCCATAGCATTGATTTCGGCAAAGGCAGTAGCAGCCTCTTCAAAAACGGTCTTTTCATCTTTGACCATCAAGTGCTGAGGCAAATAAGCTATCACAGCGCCGTCGTGAGCCGATACCTTGCCGCGCGTAGGCTCGCGCTCTCCTGCTAGTATTTTCAGTAGGGTCGACTTACCGGCACCATTCTTACCCATCAAGGCTATGCGGTCGGTATCATTGATTACAAACGATATGTCTTTAAAAAGAGTTTTTCCGCCAAATTCGACGGTGAGAGCATCTGCTGAAATCATCAGTAAACAAAAGATTTAGGGGCATCGGAGCCGGTTGTGATTAAAACGAGCACAAAGGTACTGCTATTTTTTCTCATCTGCAACCCCCAAATTCACATATCTGGATATTGATTGAAAAAAATATATTTAATAGCGATAGTATGTTTTTTTTTTGTAACTTTGCATCGACTGGTACAGATTATCAAACAACCACAATGCAACTCGTCATTTCCTCGCTCAATGCGCTAGTTATCTGATACATACACACCTCCATGAATAAAGAAAAAGTCAAACAAACACTTAAAAAAATTGGCAATAATCGCTTTGTCAATAAATACACCGTGACCCTGGCAGCCTTTTTGATTTGGATTGTCTTTTTCGATGGCAACAGTATGCTCAACCGTCTCGACACTTATCGCCGGCAAAAAGAGACCGACAATGAGATAGAACGTTATCGCGAAGAGATAGCCACCAACAAAGCGCTCCTCGACGCCCTCGGCTCCGAGACTGAGACACTCGAACGCTTCGCACGCGAGCAGTACCGCATGAAGTGCCCCGACGAGGATGTGTATATTATTAAAGAATAGACTCAAGACTCAAGATACAAGACATTAGATTTAAGACTCTCGAAATTATCGAAACAATCGAAACAATCGAAAACAATAAAAAAAATCAAAAACCAAAATATAATCAATGGCAAAATTTACTCCGCCCCGCAACCGTAAACCCGATACAGAATACCGCGTCAATAAATCGACACAACTTCTAGCATTTTTGATAGAAGTGATGCCCGACCGCAGCCGAACCACCATAAAATCATATCTTTCACACCGCCAAATAGCCATCAACGGCCACACCACTACCGCCTTTGACTACATGCTGGCCAAGGGCGACATCGTCACACTCCGCGCCGTGGGCGAACGCGCCCAAAACCCTAACCACCGTGTGCGCATCGTGTACGAAGACGACCACATCATCGTAGTCGACAAAAAGCCAGGCGTGCTCACCATGTCGACCGGCCGCGAGGGCGAGCAGACAGCCTACTCCGTGATGATGGACCACGTGCGCCACTACAACCGCGACAACCGCGTCTTTATCGTACACCGCCTTGACCGCGACACCTCGGGGCTCCTCCTCTTCGCCAAATCGGAAGAGATGCAGGAGATACTCCAACGCAACTGGAACGAAAACATCATCAGGCGCACCTATGTGGCTGTAGTCGAGGGCCGTGTTGAGAAAAACGAAGACCGCATAGTATCGTGGCTCATCGAAAATCCCCGTTCGCTCAAAATGGAATCGTCGCCCACCGACAATGGCGGCAAGCAAGCCATCACCCGCTACCGCCGCCTCAAAGACAACGGCAACTACTCGCTCGTCGAACTCAACCTCGAGACCGGCCGCAAAAACCAAATCCGCGTACAGATGGCCTCGATAGGACACCCCATCGCCGGCGATAAACGCTACGGAGCCCAAACCAACCCCATCGGCCGCCTCTGCCTCCACGCACGTACCCTGAAATTTATCCACCCCGACAACGGCCAAGTGATGAATTTCGACACCGATATACCCGAAGCATTTAGATAATTGAAAATTGAGATTTGAGATTAGCCGCCCTCAAAATTCTCGATATTCTCGAAACTGTTTACTCGCTCTAAAATAACCTATCCCCCCAAAAAACATCCATCTTTAAACCATTGAAATCCAAAACATCCACAAAACCCACAAAGCCCAAGAAACCAAAGAAACCGAAACACTCACTCGGGCGTCGGCTGTGGCGCATCACCTACCGCACAGTCATCATACTGTTTGTCGGCTCTATTCTTTGGGTAGTAACACTCAAATACATACCCGTCTACATCACGCCGCTCATGATACGCCGCACCGCCGAAGCTATCATCGACGGCCGTACCCCACGCAACACAAAAGACTGGATGCCGCTCTACTCCATATCACCTTCACTGCCACTTGCCTGTGTAGCGTCCGAAGACAACCTCTTCCTCTCACACAACGGCTTCTCGGAGAAAGCGATAAAACGCGCCATCGACGACCACCGCAAAGGCAAACCTCTGCGCGGCGCCAGCACCATCAGCCAGCAGACAGCCAAAAACGTATTCACATTCTGCACCCACACCTGGATCCGCAAAGGCATTGAGGTATACTACACATTCCTCATCGAAAAAATCTGGGGCAAACGTCGCATCATGGAGGTATACCTCAATATCGTCGAACTCGGCGATGGCATCTACGGCGTCGAAGCCGCGGCACAAGAGTATTTCCATTGCTCCGCCTACAAAGTGAGCCGCCCACAAGCCGCACTCATCGCCGCCGCACTCCCCAACCCACGCCACTACAGCATAACCAAACCCGGCCAGTACATGCGCCGCCGCCAAGCCCAAATCCTCGACCTCATGCCCAAAATGCGAAAACTACCCTTCTACGAGAAAACGAAAAGTGAAAAGTGAAAAGTGAAAAACCGAGAACAAATTATCAATTTTCAATTCTCAATTAACAAACAACCTTCCGCCGGCGCTTGTAAACGAAGCGTCGAGCCAAGATTTGCGAGATAAAAAACATAAAGCGAGTACAGCTAACCTTCCAAACAACAATTTGCGAGATTTGCGTGCGACAATAGCAAAACAAAAAGCAGTCTACTACTCCACTAGTAGACCGCTTTTTTGTTTTTACGCAATTTTATGGTAGTCTGAAAAAAAAATCGTATCTTTGCAAGTTGTATTGCGGCACAGTAAGCAAAATCACAAATCACTTATTATCAAATCAATCACAACTCAATACACACAAATTAAAAGATGATCACGGTTTCAAATCTTGCCATGCAATTTGGTAAGCGCGTACTATTTTCTGATGTCAACCTGAAATTCACCCCCGGCAACTGCTACGGCGTAATCGGAGCCAACGGAGCAGGCAAAAGTACTCTGATGCGCATGCTCAGCGGCGAACTCGACCCCACCCGCGGTCAGATCACCTTCGGCGCCGGTGAGCGCTTATCCGTCTTGCAACAAGACCACTTCGCTTTCGACGCTTTCACTGTGATCGACACCGTGATGATGGGCAACGACAAGTTTTGGCACATCAAACAAGAAAAAGACGCCATCTACCTCAAAGAGGACTTCAGCGAAGAAGATGGCCTCCGCGCCGCCGAACTCGAAGAACAGTTTGCCGAAATGGACGGTTGGAACGCCGAAAGCAATGCCGCCCAACTACTTAGCGGTCTCGGCATAAAAGAAGACCTCCACTACAAAATGATGAGCGAGCTCGAAAACAAAGAAAAAGTGCGCGTGCTTCTGGCCCGCGCCCTCTACGGCAACCCCGACAACCTCCTCCTCGACGAGCCTACCAACGACCTCGACGTCGAAGCCGTAATGTGGCTCGAAAACTATCTGGCCAACTACGAAAACACCGTCCTCGTCGTGAGCCACGACCGCCACTTCCTCGATGCCGTCGCCACCCACACCATCGATATCGACTACGGCAAGATAACCCTCTTTGCCGGCAACTATACATTCTGGTACGAATCAAGCCAACTCGCTCTACGCCAACAACAAAACCAAAAACAAAAGGCCGAAGAGAAACGCAAAGAGCTCGAAGAGTTTATCCGCCGCTTCTCTGCCAACGTGGCCAAAAGCCGCCAAGCTACCTCGCGCCGCAAGATGCTCGACAAGCTCAACGTCGACGAGATCCAACCCTCTACCCGCAAATACCCCGGCATCATCTTCACCCCCGACCGCGAACCGGGCAACATGGTGCTCGAAATCAACGGCCTCTCAAAACGCGCCGACGACGGCACCGTGCTCTTCGACAACGTGAGCTTCAACGTAGAGAAAAACGACAAAATAGCATTCTACTCGCGCGACGCCCGCGCCATGACCGCATTCTTTGAAATAATCAACGGCCATGACACCGACTTCGACGGCAAATACAACTGGGGCATAACCATCACCACCGCCTATCTACCGCTCGACAACAGCGAGTTTTTCAACAACGAACTGACCCTCGTCGACTGGCTCGGCCAATTCTCCGACGACACCACCGAAGCGTTTATCCGCGGATACCTCGGCAAAATGCTCTTCTCGGGCGAAGAGATATACAAACGCGCCAACGTACTCTCCGGTGGCGAAAAAATGCGCTGCATGATAGCTCGCATGATGCTCCGCAACGCCAACGTCATGGTGCTCGACTCGCCGGTCAACCACCTCGACCTCGAATCGATCCAAGCGTTCAACAACACACTCTCCAACTTCAAAGGCAACATACTCCTCGCATCGCACGACCGCGAATTTGTATCGACAGTCTGCAACCGTATCATCGAACTCACCCCAAACGGCATCATCGACAAATACATGGACTTCAACGAATACCTCGTGAGCGACGACATCCACGCCATCCGCGAACGAATGTATAGATAAGACACAAGACGCTAGACCGTCGATACTCTGGAAAAAAACAATCCTCTTTGTAAACTCGGTTTTTCACTTTTCACAAATTTGTTTCTCATCGTAGACAGCGGCTCAACCAAAGCCACATGGAGTGTCGTAGACAGGCACGGCACACAGCAGCACTCGGTAACTACCGCAGGGCTCAACCCCGTCTATGCCGATGCAGCGTCTATAGCCCCCATTGCACAGACCGTCTCGTCAGAGATAGCCAATCACTACAAAATCAGTGTCATACACTTCTACGGCGCAGGATGCATAGCCGAGCAGCAATGCCGGACTATCGCCACCGCCCTACAATCGATGATTGAGTGCCCATCGATACATGTCGAATCCGACATGATGGGTGCCGCTCGTGCCCTCTTTGGCACAAGGCGTGGCTTGCATACTTGGCACCGGCGCCAACGCCGCCTACTACGACGGTTCATCGCTCACCGCTGCCGCATACGCCGGCGGCTTCATCCTCGGCGACGAAGGCTCGGGCGCCGTCTTAGGCCGACACCTGATAGCCGACTGGGTCAAACGTCAGATACCGACCGTCTTATACAACCTCCTCACCGACCAATACTCACTCTCCTACTCCACCGTTGTCGACCACGTATACCACCAGCCATACCCCAACAGATACCTGGCTTCGTTTGCCCCATTTATCTCCGCTCACGCCGACCACCCCTACATCGACAGCCTCCTAGCTGCCGAATTAGACGCCTTCTTCTCACGCAACATAGTCCAATATCCACTCACTACCCCACTCGGGTTCGTAGGCTCTATAGCCCACCATTTCTCCACACAACTACACGCCGCCGCCGCACGTGCCGGCCGCACCATCACCGACATACAACAAAACCCCATCGCCGCACTAGGACTGTATCATACCGCCACCGCCGCCACACGGCGCAAAGGTAACTTATAGAACCCACCTAAAAAGTTCGACGACCGAAATAAAATACCGATTATGAAACTCTTATCCCCTTCATTATTATCAGCCGACTTCGGCCACCTAGCCCACGATATCGACATCATCAATCGTAGCGACGCCGACTGGCTCCACATCGACATAATGGACGGCGTATTCGTACCAAACATCTCATTTGGTTTTCCAGTACTGAAATACGTCACCCGGCTGAGCTCAAAGCCCCTCGATGTACACCTCATGATTGTCGACCCCGACAAGTTTATCGACGAGGTCAAAGCCACCGGCGCCATGATGATGAACGTACACTACGAAGCCTGCACCCACCTGCACCGCACCATACAGCGCATCCACGACGCCGGCATGAAAGCAGGCGTCACCCTCAACCCCCACACACCCGTGTCACTCCTCGAGGATATCGTAGACGACGTAGACATGGTACTTCTCATGAGCGTAAACCCCGGCTTCGGCGGCCAGAAATTTATCGAGCATACCTACCATAAAATCAAAGCCCTCCGCAGCATGATAGACCGCCACGGCACCGACACCCTCATACAAGTAGATGGCGGAGTCAACACCGCCAACGCCGCCGCACTCTATGCCGCCGGCGCCGACTGCCTCGTAGCCGGCAACGCCGTATTCTCTTCAGCAGACATGATTGAGACTATAAAAGAATTGAAAAAATAACACTATATCATTATGCCATTGGAAATTAAAAAGATATCATCTAAATCTGATCTAAAAAAATTCATCCGTTTCGCCAACGACCTCTACCAAGACTGCGACGCCTACACTCCTTGCCTCGAATTTGACGAACTCAACACTTTCAACGCAAAGAAAAATCCTGCTCTCGACCATAGCGTATACCAGTGCTTCCTCGCCTACCGCGACGGCAAAATCGTAGGCCGTATCTGCGGTATCATCAACCGCATAGCCAACGAGCACTGGAGTTGCCAGAAAGCCCGCTTCGGATGGTTCGACTTCATCGACGACCTCGACGTGTCGCGCGCCCTCCTCGACGCTCTCACCCAGTGGGGACGCGAAAACGGCATGACCACCATCAACGGTCCTGTAGGTTTTACCGACTTCGACCACCAAGGCCTTCTCCTCAAAGGATTTGAATACATATCGCCAATGGCCAGCCTCTACAACCACCCATACTACGAGCGCCACTACGAAGCCTACGGCTTGACCAAAGAGGCCGACTGGGTAGAATATCGCGTATACGTGCCTCAAGAAATACCCGAAAAGATGGAGCGCGTAGCCAAAATCGTAAGCGAAAAATACAATATACGCATCGACAAAGTACGCAACGTCAAAGAGTTGAAACAAAAATACGGCTACTCATACCTCGACGTCATCGACGAAGCATACCAACCGCTATACAACTTCCAACCACTCACCCCCCGCCAAAAAGAGTACTACTCCAACATGTACTTTCCTCTGCTCAATTTCGACTTCGCCACCATCGCTGTCAACGAAAAAAACGAGATAGTGGGCGTAGGCGTAGGTATGCCCGATATCTCCAAAGCACTGAAGGAAACCAAAGGACGCCTATTCCCATTCGGCTGGTACAAGATACTCAAAGCCCTAAAAGCCAAAGAGATGGAGTGCTTCAATCTGCTTCTTATCGCCGTTCGCCCCGACTACCAGAACAAAGGTATCAACGCCCTCTTCTTCCACGACCAAATACCTTACTTCAAAAAATACAACATCAAATACGCCGAGACAACAGCCATACTCGAAGACAACTCGAAAAACCGCTCCAACTTCGAATACTTCCCCTACGAAAAGCACAAACTGCGCCGCGCCTACATCAAACAAATAGCCAAATAGACTCTTGTGCTTGACAGAGAGACTTTCGTTTTTTGACTAAAAGACAACCATTTTTTGACAGAAAGACAGAAAGACATAATTTTATAGGCTCACTAACATAAAATATTGAATACTTAGAGGTAAGAATTATCCCATCACAACTGTATAATTCTTACCTCTTTAGTATCTTTTATCAAGGCACTAGACACATTTAGCAAGATTCGAGACTATCGATACTCTCGAAAAAACAATCCTCCCAGCAATTTCTGTTTATTTACTTCTTACTTCTTACTTTTTACTTAATCATGCTTTATCCCAAAAATTACGAACATAAAATCGGTTTCGACCAAGTGCGCTCTCTCATCGAGTCGCACTGCGTGAGCACGATGGGCCAAGAGGTCGTAGTAGGCGAGATAGCCTTCTCGTCGGACTTCGACACTATCGTGGGCCAGCTCACCCTCGTCGACGAAATGATGACTCTCCTGGCCGAAAGCACGGACCGCCTGCCCCTCACCTCGCTCGCCGATATGCGCACCGCTATGGCTCGCACCGCCGCCGATGGCACCTTCCTCGACGTAGACGAGGTGGCCGACTTGCGCCAGAACGTGAGCACTCTGCGCCTCGTCACATCCTTCCTCCGCCACACCGACGCCGAACGCTTCGCCGCCCT
>SAMEA104315432__coassemble_725_pt1 | contig 14949 bp, 8 predicted proteins | sample SAMEA104315432__metabat2_low_PE_040 | metagenome-assembled genome bin SAMEA104315432 (sample SAMEA104315432) | gut metagenome | biome: Monkey gut; feature: monkey-associated habitat; material: faeces | place: China | collected 2013 | reverse complement strand
GCGACTTGCGGTCGCTTTTGATTATGGGTTGCTGTGGACGACAAAAATGTCGTCCCTACACGAGTCGGCAAAGCATTGCGCATTACACATTCTGTATTAGTGCCGGCCAAATGCCCAAGTAAAATACGGCCAAATGCCCAAGTGAAGCTATGTTGTTTTGGTAATTTGAAAAATATCTATTACCTTTGTAGGCGAAAAAAAGTGATACTATATGACTGATAAAGAATACAAAATCAGAATTGCCGATCAACTACTGAAAGATAAGTTGGAATCTATGGGAGCTGTGTTGATAGAGGGTCCAAAATGGTGTGGTAAAACCACCACTGCCGAGCGGGCTGCTAAGAGCATAGTATATTTGGCCGACACTGACACATATCGTCAGAATATGGAAATCATCGATTTGCACCCAAGAGCGTTGCTTACGGGTGAGCCTCCCATGTTGATAGACGAATGGCAGGAAGCTCCTAAGTTGTGGGATGCCGTACGTTTTGAGGTTGACCATCGTAATGAGGATGGGCAGTTTATCTTGACAGGGTCGGCAGCACCGGGCAAAGATACATATGAGCAAATACACCATACTGGTACAGGACGTTTCTCTTGGTTGAAAATGCGTCCTATGAGTTTATATGAATCGGGAGAATCAAATGGAACTGTAAGTTTTACCGATTTGTTTGCTGGAAAAGTAGATATTGCTATTCAATCACCAGATTATGCTCTCGAAGATATTGCTTTTATGATGTGTAGAGGTGGTTGGCCCGGCTCGCTTCGTAAAAAATCGGAAAAAGCAGTTCTATCTGTTGCTACGGAATACTATTTAGCTGTAGTCAATTCTGATATATCTAAGGTAGATAATGTGCAAAGAAACCCTGAACGAGTAAAACGTCTGATGAGAGCATTTTCTCGTCATCAAGGGTCACAGGCTTCCCTTTCGACAATAGCTTCCGATATATCGGCCAACGAAGTGGAAAAATTGTCTGAAAACACTATAATGGAGTATTTGATGGCATTGAAACGAATATTTGTCGTCGAAGATGCACTTGCTTGGAATCCTAATTTACGATCTAAAACGGCTGTTCGTAGCAGTGATACACACTATTTCGTCGACCCTTCAATTGCCGTGGCGGCCTTGGAGGTAGGCCCTGGCGATTTGATTGCTGACTTAGAAACTATGGGTTTGGTATTTGAAACTATGGCTTTGCGCGATTTGCGCTGTTATGCAGACGCATTATATGGCACGATGTATCATTATCGCGACAAAAACGGTTTGGAATGCGATGCAGTGATGCACTTGCGTGGCGGCCGTTACGGGTTGATAGAGGTGAAATTAGGTGGCGACAAGCGAATCGAAGAGGGCGCGATCACACTTAAGGCGTTGGCTGACAAAATAGATACTACAAAAATGAAAGAACCATCTTTCCTGATGGTGCTTACTGCCGTTGGCAAATTTGCTTATACAAGAAGCGACGGCGTTTTGGTTGTACCTATATCTTGTTTGAAACCATAGTAATTGATGATTTTAGAGGCCGCAAGCCTCTTCTCCATAACCCAATAAGCTCAAAAAAAAGCGACCGCAAGTCGCTTCTCCTATATCGATGCTTCGCATCTCCCCTATAGCACGGGAGCGGAGCGAAGTAGGAGAAGCGACTTGCGGTCGCTTTTGATTATGAGTTGTGTGAAATTGAGATTTGCGAGTACTGCACAGCATTATGAAGCAATGACTACTATCTTGGTCGATAACTGACGACCCGTGTGGTCGGTAGCCGATATGGTGTGAGGTCCAGGCTGGAGTGCGATGGCGAGGTTGTGAATGTGGGTAGTGGTGCCGATGTAGTGCTTGTCGACGTACCAAAATAATTGTGCGTGAGCATCGGCGTGGGCTATCCGGATGTTTATATTGCTGCTTTCGCCATTGAGTAAGCGTGGTATTTTTACCACCGCACCGCTTGTCGGTGGGTATACGAATCGCATAGTGTTCTGTGCTGTGTGCATAGCGCTCGATGCATAGTTGGTAGTGCTCAGTGGAGGTAGTGGATGATATTCGGGATGATGCTGCATATAGCATTGCTCTATGTGGGGTGGCAACACAAAGCGTGTGTCTATTATTGCGTCGTCGGTAGCTACGTTGAGTAGTGTATTGCGGTCGTGCGAGAGAATCACGCGGCGGCAGTATGGGCATTGGGCGGCGGTAGCGCCTTTTTTCGGTACTGTTTTTTCGACTTTATCGCTGCAGTAGTGGCCGGCACGGTGTCCGGAATGCGCACATACCTCTACTATCACGCCTTCGGTGTTGTCGGGCGCAGCAAACCATGGACTGCCGGGTAATGCGCCGAAGATGTCAAACATCACAGGACCTGCAGTAAGAGCTCCTGTTATCCCCGATGCGGCACTGCCATCGGCATTTCCTACCCATACTCCTACAGCATAACGTGTGTCGAAACCTACCGCCCATGCATCGCGGCAACCGAAACTTGTACCTGTTTTCCACGCTATTTCGCGCCGCTTGCTCACACGGCGCCAGTCTATTTGGTCGGGTCTGTTTACTTTGCGCATAGCATCAAATGTTTGGTAGAGAGCTATGCGGTCGGTGATGGGAGAAGCGTGGACGGCTGCAGTATCAGACGTGAGGTATTGCCGCGCCATAGCAGCATAAGCAAGAGTGATATCGAGCAACGACACTTCGGCCGCGCCAAGTATTACCGACAATCCGTAGTCTGTAGCCGGTCGGCTGAGAGTGTTGATGCCTGCCTCTTGTAGCGTCTCTATAAAGCGGTGTACACCATACTGCCGCAATATAGCCACACTGGGCACATTGAGTGACTGCGACAAGGCTTCGTCGGCACGAACCACACCGCGGTATTGTCCATCGAAATTTTTTGGCGCGAACCCGCCTATGTCGGTAGGCATATCGTCGATAAGCATCCATTGTAGAACGATTCCCTCTTGGAGTGCCGCGGCATACAGTAGAGGCTTGAGGATGCTGCCCGAACTGCGCGGTCTTCGAGCTATATCCACCCATCTACCCTCGCGGATGTAGCCGAAGTCGGCATTGCCGCAGTAAGCTATTACTTCGCCTGTCATCACATCCGCTACCACAGCGGCCATATCGTTGATACCCGAGCGGCGCAGTTGGCGGCTCCATGCAGTGGTAGTCTCTTCTACCATACGCTGCATATCGAGTCGGATGCCGGTTCGTATCCTTTTGCCGTGTTGCTCAGCATCGTACCACTCCACCAGATGAGGGGCATAATCGGGCAGTGGATGAGGCGTGTCAATGAGTGGTTCGGCCAACGCCGTAGAATACTCTACTTGAGTGATATCACCTGCCGCATACAATTGCTTAAGTAGTCTATTGCGCTTGCGCAGAAGGGCGTCGCGATTTTTCGATGGGGTGATATCTGAGGGTGCATTCTGCAGTACCGCAAGGGTGGCTGCTTCGGCCCACGACAACTCGGTGCCTGATGTCCCAAAATAGCGCCATCGGGCAGCCTCGATACCGACCACATTTCCCCCAAAAGGGGCATGCGAGGCATATAGGCACAGTATTTCGTACTTTGTATATCGAGCCTCGAGCCGAGTAGCCATAAAACATTCTACTATCTTTTCCCATACGGTACGTTTGCCACGTCGCATCATCCTCACTACTTGCATTGTGATAGTCGATCCTCCGCTTACCACTCTGCCGGCTCTGACATTGTCGACTGCGGCGCGTACTATGCCTTTTATGCTTACGCCTAAATGACGATAGAACGTCCGGTCTTCGTATTGTATGAGTGCTTTGGTAAATTTGTCGGGTACTGAGTCGACCGGCGGAAAACGCCATTGACCATCGTCGGCTATGCGTGCCCCTATCAACTGACCGTCTACATCCTCTACTATGGTGGAGTAAGGCATAGAGCCGAACGGGACGTCGGGGAGAGCGAAGAGCCAAACTGCAAAAATAGCGAAGAGCGAAGGGCGGAATTTAGAGTTCATGGCTGGTGGTGCATAATGTATGTTTTGAGGCCGTAGTGGCGCGACAAGAGGGGCGATACATATCTTCTACCACTGCAGCAGGGAGAGTGAAGCGGCCTACGTAGGCGGCGCGTAAACGTACTGTGAACTGACGGGTAGCGTTGGCATCGAGTGCAAAATACCATATTGAGCGGTCGTCGCGAATATCGACGTTGTTGCAGGTGGAGCTGTGAGGAGTATCGATAAGGCGTTCGTTCCATATTTCCCAACCCGAAGGTATTTTATATGTCAATGCCATATTGTCCGACCTTACACCGTCGATGTTTTTGATAATAATTGTGGCAAAGAAATTGTCGCCCTGAGTGAGGTTGTTGACATTGATGGGTTTGCCTGTGAGATCGGCGTATGTGACATTGATTTTGACGCCTGAACTTTGAGCGGCAATATCTTCATCGGCTCGTGGCTGGCGTGTGATAGCAAGCGAAGCAAAGAGTGGCGCATCGGTCGTGATAGTAGCCTGGGCGGCGCTGTAGTCGAGTGGGAGTGCGGCGATAGATGATAACGATGAGATGGTGCGCGACCTATTGCCGCATTCGATATTCACTCCGTCGATATTCACTCCGATATGCTCTGTCAGGCGATTCATCGCCAAACATACGAAAGCGAGCTCTTGGGTGTTGTATCCGTTGGGCACAAAGCGCTTGGATATGTCGCGTGCAAGTAGCATAGCCTGTTCGGTTTTGCCTACAAGGATTAGAGCCTCGAGCCGAATAGCATCGTTGCGCAATTGGGAGTAGAATGAGCCATAGTCTAAATTTGTCTTGGTAGTGTTGCGGTCAAGGAGTTGCAACGCTGTAGTATGATTGCCGCTTATCTGGTATGCGGCAGCCAGACAGTAATTGGCACTTCGGCTTATCGTGGTGTTTTCTTTCAAACGGTTCATGGCTGCGGGCACATGCTCATGGGCCAAGGCCAATGTATAGAGCCGGTAAGCTTGTGTCAAATCGGTATTGATATTATATTGGTACTTGCGAGCCATATTCTTTTGATATTCTGTCCACGCATCAATAGCAGATTGCGGTACAGCAAAACCTTGACGTTGGGCCTCGACGATAACTTGCCCCACCATCGAACTCACCCATTGATGCGAGTGGGAGTCGCGAGGCCAATATACGAATCCGCCATCTGATTTTTGTCGAGATAGTAGAGCGCGTATTGTATTAGGCAGCTCATCATGCAATAGTTGCTGTGATGGTTGCGGCAGAAATTTACGCGAGTAGAGCATAAACATAGCTTTCGATGCGAGCTGTTCGCTGCAGCTGTAGGGGTAGTGGAGTACAAAATTCAATACTTCGTTGTAGTCGATATTGGGTGTCGAGGCTATGGTGAGGTCGACATTACTATTCGCTTCCGGTGTCCAACTTATACTGTTTTTACCTTTTGTGAGAAGAATATTATCAGTGGTAACAATCTTTGAATGAGGATTGTTGACCTCTATTGCGATAGTCTCGGTGGCTTTGTAGCTATCGGCTGCGGCGGTGATAGTGATGTGGGCGGTGCCCGAAACTATAGGGTCGCAGGCTAATGTGAAAGATTCGAGCTGTTGGCGGTCGGCGTTGAAGACTACCCGTCTACGGTTGTCGCCTACAAGGCTCACCGGTCCATCGACAGCCACCGTGACAACGGCAGAATGAATGTGGGCATCGGCAAAAAGATTGACAGGCATCGCTACAGTGTCGGCGCATGCCAGTGTGCGGGGCAATGTGGGGAGGATAGCCACCGGCGCATTGACTTTGATATTTGTTTCGGCATTGCCATAAGCGCCATCGTGTGCAGCCACTACCATAGCGCGAAGAGAGCCAGTGTACATAGGTAGTGTGATTTTGTGCTTTTGCACGCCTTTTTTCATTGTAAAAGGGCCAAGATATTTCACTACCGGATTGAAACGTTTGGCTTTGCCTTCCGAAGCGCGTATAGCCATATCGCCGCCTATGCTTAGGGCTGTAGTCCAATGCCCGGCATAAGCGCCTATCACATCATCGTAGATATCCCAAGTATTGATGCCTAAAGCCTGCCGACGGTTCATCGTCTGCCAAGGATTTGGAGTACGGAACGATGAAATATCGAGAAGTCCCTCGTCGACAATAGCCAGTGTATATGTCATAGCGCGGCCGTTTATTTCGCTTACCGACACTGTGAATTCTTCAAACGGGCGCACCTCTTTCGGCGCGGAAATTACCGGATGAAGTATAGTTGTGGGGTCTACCACTCGGGCACTTTGCACGCCATACATGCGTATAGGCATATTGTTGACAGTGCGGCTGTGCGGCTGAATCAGTGTGGTATGTACATAGAAGTTGGGAGCCATAGAGGGCTTTATCAGAAATTTCGATGCTGTGGCGTTATCGGCATCGGTCGTCACCCAATAACGTTCGATTACTTCATTGCCATTTTCGATAGAAATCAATGCTCTACCACCGGGTGCAGCAGGCAGATATACGGTGGCCCAGTCGCCGGGAAGATACTCTTTTTTGTCGATAGTAAATTTCAATATCGACGATGCTTTCGATTTCGATAGGTCGGCACGTCCGCGCCAATCGGGCCAGTCGACTACAAAGATGCCTCCCGTGCGATGACCCGATTGCATATCTGTAGCCAGTATCAGGTAATTACCCCATTGGGGGTAGTCGACGCGAAATGGTATGTAGCTCTTGCTTCGGGATGTGATGATGGTATCGGAGGCTATCAGTTCGGCCGCCTGGTCTTCGACATATCTATTGAGATAAGATGCCGAATATTCCCACCACCAGTCATTACTCAACTTATAGATACTCCACGCAATAGGGTGATTGTTGAGCGTATTGCCATGTATATCAACGGCAATGATTGGCAATCTTAAGTCGCGGTCGGTGACGAAATAGTTGTCGCTGAGGTCGATGCCTACATACGACTCGAAAGGTGAGTAGCGCAGTGATGTCGACTCGATGCTTACATCGCCACCGGCTTCTTCTACAGAGCATACATAGTTGGCCTGCAGTACGCCGGGGATATTGTCGTCGGTAGGCATCGGCACCGCCCACGAGGCACGGCCGTTGTCATCGAGACGAGTAGTAGGCAGATGTTGTGTGGTGCAGTCATATTTCAACAGCGGGTTTTTGAATGTGAAATCGGCCAGATGTTTGAATGGCTTGTTGTCTGCATAGAGATGAACATCGATAGATGCATTAAGCTGTTTTGCTACAGCGCCATTGAGCCATTCGACATCGATGCGGGCCGTATCAGATTGGCCTACTGCTACTACATCGGGTATGTCGAAGCGGATTTTCAACCGGTTGGGTTTTATCTCTTCGATACGTACTGTGTGGTCAAACTCCGTGTCGCCGACGCGGAATAGTGCTTTCCATATGCCCGTTTGCGCCTCGGAGTCGGTGCGTGTGGTGAAATGGTAGAAATGGTCGATAGATTTTGTGAGCGTTTGTCGGTCGTAAAGTTTGCGGTCGGGTGTATAAAGCTCCATCACTACCGGGTGGTTTTGTGGCAACGGATGTGATTTATCATCTACGATGAGCGTGAGGTATATATCGTCGCCGGGTCTATGTACACCGCGGTCGGCATAAGTGAATCCTTTGATATTGCCGTGGTAGCGCTTGCCCGATGTGTCGAAGGCGCTGAGCGATTTGGCATTGGCGTTGTTCACCTTGAGGTATGATACCGAACGACCATCGGTGGCTGTAATAAAAAATGGACGGGTATCGGTAGTGAGGAGCACAAAGCCATCCTTGTCGGTGCGCTCCGTAGCTATCTCTTGCATCTGATAGTTGTATGCGGATACTTTCACATCTCCCAACGGGCGAGTGGTCATAATGTCGGCCACGGCTATCCACAACTTATTGTCGTCTGATCGTTTCACTATGATGCCAAGATTGGAAGCCATTATATTATATACAGGCATACGACTCGACACCATATAGTACGAAGGGCTTGATGGGTCATCGTCTTTATTCCAATTATACTGCCACCAGTTGTAGTCGGGTGCTTCCCAGTCGAAATAGTATCTATTGTCCCATTCAGCTGCATCTTCGGCCGTTATCGGTTGGGCAATGTCAAATTTGGGCGTGGTGTTGCGACCATACAGCGAATAGGCCTGGCGGAACGACAGTTGAATACAGTAGACTACGCCCGGCTCCTGGCGGAATAGTCCGGTGAGGTCGATCGAAAAGTTTTGCCATTGATGCAAGTCGCGCTTGGGGTCGGTGTCGAGACGTACAGTCTTTCGGTATATGTGTCGCCCCACGCGATGCAACCCATAAGTGTCATCCAATTCGTTATTTTGCAAGAAACAGAGCACATTGTCGGAATAGATCTTAACGATGTTGACATCTATGGCGGCTAAATTTACAGCACGAAAAGGCAACTTAAGGTTTTTGCCATCGGGTAGTATCGAACCGCTGATGGGCACCTCGATAGCAGGCGGGATGACCTCTTGTTTTATCTTTATAGAAATATCGGTGCCGAGCTGCGCTCCTTCTGACGAACGTAGCAGCCTTGATATATTGAGCGTTAGACTGGGATTTGAGTTGCGAGTGTAGTACAATCGTATGTTGGCGCCACGCCGCTCTATGCGAATGTCGTCGATACCGTCTATCTCTACCAGCCCAATAGGGTCTTGTTTCGTATCGAGGTGTTGGCTGAATGCTATATCAATATATGGGCGCTGTGTGGTGTAATGCTTTGCATAAAGATATCTGAATGTACTGCATTGAGGTATCGTGCATTCTGCTGTGGCTTTGGTTCTGCCATCGACTGTTTCAAATCGAATGCCGGTGGTGTAATCTTTATTCTTGACGGGTATGTTTTTTATTTCAAAGTTGAAGAGTTTGTCATCGTCGGTTGCGGTGATTTTAGCTATAGCTTCTTTTGCGGAGCATTTCAACAATCCACTTTTCTCCAAATCTACTTGAGGCGCGATATTGAAACGTAAGCGACCTCTTACTACTGCTTTTTTTGCATCGTCAGGGTCTACATTTACCAATATATCATCTATCGCGGCTTGGCGCTGAATAGTATATAAGTTAATCACTATGTCGGGCATGGTATCTATATTGGTGAGTTCTGACATGTCGATCCGACAGGTATAATGCTTGCCTGCGCCCATACTCCCTTTGTCGGGAGTGAAGCAGATGTTGTGTAGACCGCTGCCAAAATGTGCTGTGCCATCTACGTGCGGCTCGAAATGAAACACATTGTCTATCCTACACCGGCAAGTGTCGATCATTTTGCGTAGTGCTTTTGTAGGCATTATGTATATTGGTTGGTCCGCTTCGATATTGCCCGACGTGTATGCACTTACTAATTGCATCTGCATCTCCTCACTCATAGTGCCGCTGTGGTTACACCCTATGAGTGCCAACATTATGAATGTGATGATTGTGTGATAAAATTTTTTCATAGTAGGATAGCTGTAAATGATTGTTTTGTATGATATCGTTTATTTGAAGCCTGAGTAGTCGTCCGAAAAATCGCTGCCCGATAAGCGTTTTTTGTCGTTTGTGGAATTAAAAATTTAGGACTTTTTCTTATCGGGCAGCGATAGATTGTATTTTTGTCGTGTGCTTAATTCTTGTTGTGGTCTGTATGTCAATGTAATACGTTGTTGGAATAATCCTCTGATTTCACGTCGGAAAATTATATATAATTTTTTATTCGAGGATTATCAATATATCACCATTGTATGAAATTGAGCAATGACGATTGTTTCATACACCCAAAGCACTATTTCGTACAAAAGAGAAAAAAAACTTGTATTTTACAAAACAAAGAGGTAACTTTGCAGCGTAAAGAGACCCTATGAAGAAAAACATAATCATATCTACATCTACCGAACTGGTGCGTATAGCGCCCGACAAGATAGTATATATCCTGTCGGACGGCAACTATTCTACCGTGATGCAAGTAGATGGAGGCCCGCGCTTGCTGACTTTACAATTGGGCCAGTTGGAAAAACTCATCGACAGTCAGCTTGGATCCGACGGCAGCTGCTTTATTCGCATAGGTAAAAGTTTGATTATAAATAGAATGTATATTTATTATATCAACTTATCTACTCAAACGCTGATTCTTTCGGATGCCAAATATTTTTCCCATTCAGTAAAGGCTTCGAAAGAAGCTTTGAAACAATTGAAAAGCTTTATTGAAAATGAGCAATAGTAGTATAAACAACATAGATTTACATGACGACGAAATACGTGTTTTAGGCAGCCCCGCCCCATCGTCGTCTCGGGGGAAGGGTACGTTGGTACGCCTGTTCGGCGGTGTAACGCATCGGCCTCGTCGCGCCATTGTTCTTATTATCACCATTCTCGCCATCCTTTCGCTCGTTACTTATTGTGTGGTGCTATACGTCGATGGCTCTCGCCCGGTGGAGCCGCCGCACGACGAGATTGGCGAGTATGAACATGATGACGTTTTATTCGCCCGGCCACAGCCTACATCCGATGAACTGTCGCCATTGGGAAGTGTAGTCGATTCATCCGCCAACGCCTTTACCGAAATCATCGACACTACGCTCAACGACGTTTCACTTCGCATATACATACCTCACAACGCCACTATGCAGCTCCATATCGGTAAAATCGACACTACCGACGCCTCGATAATCTATGCCGCCCAGGCCGCCGATGTGCGCGAAGACAATGGCGAGATAGTAGGCGCCTTCGTGCTTGGTGGTGAGCCACGGGCATGGGGCCTGTCGAAAAAAGGCTATTGCGCCCAAATCGATGGCAGAGTGTATGTGGGAGTGGCCGACAATTCGCCGCTTTTTGAAGAAGCCACAGAAAAGGGAGGCTACTTCTTCAGGCACTTTCCGCTCGTCGACGATGGCTCGCTCGTAGAGGTCAACATAAAGGGCAAAGCCATTCGCCGCGCCGTTTGTCTCCGTGCCGGTCAGGTATTTACGATAGAGACTATGGCAAAAGAGTCGTACCACGATTTCTCCGAAGCCCTTGTAGATTTAGGCGTAGCCAATGCGGTGGCACTCGTAGGCGGTTCGGCTTATGGGTGGGCTGTGGAGCGCGACGGCACCATCAGCCGATTTGGCTCCCCCATCACCCCAAAACACATCAAACCTATGCATCAGGTAAATGTAAACTATATCATCTGGCGCAAATGATCGCCCTCATCATATGTCATCAGGCCATACTCACATATACGAAAAATAGGCTGTCTAACAATCAATCGTTAGACAGCCTATTATGTGTCAGAAGATTTTTTTGTAACTTTGTATTCGGAAAAAAACAGCAATACATACTCAGATGATTGGAACAATAGTAAATACCGCAGCCATTGTCGTCGGCTCTACGGCAGGCGCTTTGATGCGGCGAGGAATAAAAGAAAAATATCGCATAGCCGTGACCTCAGCTTTAGGACTGTGCGTTGTGATGCTTGGCGTGAACACCTGTGTGTCGAAAATGGTCGCTACGGAGTATCCGGTACTGTTTATAGTCAGTCTGGCTTTAGGCGCCGTGGCAGGCACGATGCTCGACCTCGACGGGCGAGTGCAACGCTTGCTCGAAAAGCGTGCCGACCAATCACTGGCGACCGGACTCACCACCGGTATATTGCTCTATTGCATTGGTACACTGAGCATTGTCGGGCCTATGATGAGTGCGCTCGACGGCGACAACACGTTTCTCTACACCAATGCTACACTCGATTTCGTATCATCGATGGTGCTGGCCGCCTCATACGGCATTGGCATGCTGTGGGCGGCGCCGGTGCTATTTGTATGGCAAGGCGCCATCTATCTACTATCGCTATGGCTTGGCGAAAACCTTATTAGTAACCAGTTGCTTACCGACATAAGCATCGTAGGTGGAGTGCTTATATTCTGCTCAGGACTGAGCATTTTGAATATCAAAAACTGCAAAACTCTCAATCTCCTACCCGCACTCATCGTCCCACCTATATGGTATCTGATAGTGTCGATAATTGCCTGAGGATAAATGTATTACGCATCAAATAGCGACATTTGGTGGAAACGGACATATAGTGGAAAAAAATAGGTGGAAACAGCAGAAAATGCATAAAAAATAGGTGGAGACGAAAATAACAACTAATATTGCGCTATAAATCAGATATATATGAAATATATTCTGGATAAAAGGTTCAAAAGGAAAATAATTATAATTTACCCCAAGCTTATTTTACCAAAGTATACTTCGTGAAAAAGTTGTTTTTGTCGAAGTATACTTTGTGATACCAAAAATAATTGTTACCTTTGCAGCGTGATTTTCTAATAAAACTAATATGGAACGGACACTTATACTGCAAAACCGGCATTGGAACGGACATCTATATTCTGGACTGTCGAACCGCACGGTGATGAACAATCTGCTTGACAAGCAAAATTTGCCACACATACAGATACTGACTGGCGTGCGACGTTGTGGTAAATCTACTGTGTTTAAGCTACTCATCAACGACTTGATGGGTTCGGGTGTGCCGCCCAAAGCTATCTTAAATATCAACCTCGATGCACCCGTTTTTATACCCTTTTGGGATGGTAGTCGAACGCTCGACGACATCGTAGAGGCCACCGAACGACTCACAGGCGTGAAGGTAGAATATCTGTTTCTTGATGAGGTACAGCAACTATCCAACTGGGAGGTGTATGTAAAATCGGCCTACGATGCGCAAGTTTTCAAAAAGATATATATCACTGGTTCAAATTCCAATTTGCTTCAAAATCATTTTTCAGCGATGCTATCCGGAAGATATTTTGCCAATCAAATACGGCCATTCGACATAAAAGAGTGTATGACGGCTCACAATATTAATTCACTTCTTGACGCTTATCAAAACAAACATTTGGTCAATAAGTTGATGAGCGATATATTGGCATATGGCACATTTCCTGAAATCATTTTGTCAAAAAAGAAAGACGATACTAAAGCCGAACTGCTAAAAAGTTATTTTGAATCGATTGTTCAGAAAGACTGTATAGTCTACAATGCTGTACGCGATTCCCAGACATTTTATAAGACTACAAACTACCTGTTGACTAATGTAGGCAACAGATTTTCGTTACCGCAATTAGGCAAAATGATGGGTAGCAACGAGACGACGATGAACAATTATATAGAATATTTGTGCAATAGCTATATATGTGCTGATATTCGAAATTTCTCATTTTCGCAAAAAGAGACAAAACGCTCCGAACATAAATGCTATTGCATCGACAATGGATTGATGCAAGCTAACACACAACGTTTTTCACCCGACAGCGGGCGTTTTTTTGAAAATCTTGTTTTTAACGAACTTGTAAACAAAGGATATACCAATATCTCGTTTGCCAACGGCGGCGGAGAATGCGATTTTATCGCTATGAAAGGCGGTGATATTCATTGTTTTCAAGCCTGTTACGAGCTCAACGACAGCAACCGGCACCGAGAAATAAATGGTTTCAGTACGTCGTCAATCGAAGCAAAAACAAAAACTCTCATCACCTTCAATCAAAAAGAGCAAATCGATGACATCAGGGTAATTCCACTTTGGGAGTGGGCCATCGAGGCGTGATGATATAGCCGATTTCAATCAGCTGCTATACCATAACAAGCGACCGCAAGTCGCTTCTCCTTTTGCTCTGCTACGCCGACAGATGCGCAGAAACGGTATAAGTCGCCATAGCGTTCTACTGCGCCGCAATGGCCGCATACCGTATTTCCGTTGCAAGGCCATGGCTTTTCCGAAAAACGCCATACCACAAAGCGTAGGCTTGCCACCGTGCCACGTAAATTCCACTTCGGCCATCTGTCCATGGATGGCAGGCAGCTGACAAAGGATGAGACATTTGGTGAAAATGTGCAAATCAGCCCAAAAAAGATTTGGAGGAAACGAAACAAATCACTACTTTTGCACTGTAAATAAACCGTATATGACATATCTCATCAACAAATACCCTCTACAACAATGAAATACACCTTCGACCGCACCGTACGCCTAGTTATAGCCATCGCTGTCATCATAGGTCTTGTGCTGCTCTTCCGCCGTCTGAGCAGCGTGCTGCTGCCTTTCCTCGTCGGATGGCTCATAGCCTATCTGTTACACCCTATAGTGTCGTTTGTCCAGCGCCGCATGCGCGTGGGCAATAGGGCGGTGTCTATCGTCATCACACTCTTAGCGGTGCTTGTCGTCGTCGTCGGGCTGATATGGGCTTTGGTGCCCGCCATCACCGACGAGGTAAACAAGGCCACTATGCTTATCGATGAGTTTCTTGCCGACCCTACCCATCGCAACTGGGGCACCTCGATATCGGCGTGGGTCAACTCGATTGTCCAACAGCTGTCGGCTGCCGACGTCGTCAACGCCGACAATATCAAAGGAGTCATAGAAAAGCTCCTCCCCAACGTGTGGAACGTCATCAGCGGCACATGGAAAGTGATAGCAGGCACGTTTGTCGTCTTCATAGTGTTTATGTATGTGGTGTTTATCCTGCTCGACTACGAGAAAATCAGCGTCGGCTTCCGCGATATGCTGCCTCTGCGCTACAAAAGGCTAATCCTCGAGATAGCCGACGACGTGGAGGAGGGTATGAACAAGTACTTCCGCGGCCAGAGCCTCGTGGCTCTTATCGTGGGCGTGCTCTTTGCCATAGGTTTCCGCATCGTGGGACTGCCTATGGGCATCACCGTGGGGCTGTTTATCGGCGTGCTCAACTTAGTGCCCTATCTGCAGACGATAGCTATCATCCCCGTCACGCTTCTGGCGCTGATACAGAGTGCCGAGACGGGCACCAACTTCTGGATGATAATAGGCGGTTGCGCCATAGTGTTTGTCATCGTACAGACCACCCAGGATATGGTGCTTGTGCCCAAGATTATGGGTAAGGCTATGGGGCTCAACCCCGCCGTTATCCTTCTCGCCCTCTCGGTATGGGGCTCGCTTCTGGGCTTGGCAGGTATGATCATCGCCCTGCCCCTCACCACACTGCTCATATCGTAC
>SAMEA104315432__coassemble_721_pt1 | contig 15009 bp, 10 predicted proteins | sample SAMEA104315432__metabat2_low_PE_040 | metagenome-assembled genome bin SAMEA104315432 (sample SAMEA104315432) | gut metagenome | biome: Monkey gut; feature: monkey-associated habitat; material: faeces | place: China | collected 2013 | reverse complement strand
ACTTTGGTAAACCGAGAATGGTTTTCGACCCTGGGATTAGAAGACCCAGCGGACGTTGTCGACCCAGAGGGCGCTGCCGGGGGCGCCGTAGAAGGCAGGATAACAACCGCCGGTGATCATGAGAATGACATGAGTAGGAGAGACATTGGGGTCGGTGCAGTAGTCCACCTCTTTGATTTCTACCATTTTGCCCTTTGAGTTGCGCGTCTTAAACACACCGCCTGCAGGGAAAAGACCCATATATGATTTATACGAAGGATGCTTGGTGACATCGCCATAGTTGATATCTACACGGTAGTCGTTGTGCCAATCGGGTATGGAGTACTGAAAGCGGTGGCGAGCTGTTCCGATACGCTCGGCCATGACATTGCCGTCGGCGTCCTCCCAGCGGCGCTGCAGGTAGACATATACTTCGGGTTCGTCGTGTCCGTCGATAATAGATCTGCCCAGACCCAGGGCTTTCACCACTTTATGAGTAGGGTCGACACGTGCCTTGAGGTCGAGCATCACGGCTTTTGGGCGACGAGTGAAAGGAATGCCCATATCGATAGAACCGTAAGGGTCGTTGGCTGAGCGCACAGGCTCGTTGACCGCCCCGAGAAAGAGTGTGCCGGCAATACACACTTGTATATCGACCATGCCGAGCACACGCACTGTTTCGATACGGGTGTCGAGGCGGGCACAGGTGCCTCCACCCAGGCGAGGTTCAGGCTGCGTAGTACAGGCCGCTTTGGCGATACCAATCACATTGGCGTAGGCATTGGATATGCCCCATATGGTTTTTGAGTAGTCAAACGCTTCGTTGGCACGGATAGTATCGGTAGGAGCGAGGACATAGAGCTGCTTGGTCTTTCCGCCAAGGAGTTTACTCTCCTCAATGTAGCGCACACACCATTGCTCCATATCGCCGTAAGGGATAAGCTCGATGGTATCGGTAGTTGAAGGAGTTGCAGCGGAAATTGATAAAGTAGCGGAAATGATTAATAATAGGGTAATAGATAGTTGTTTTACCATATACTAATGACTAGAAATAATTGAGAATTGAGAATTGAAAATTGAGAGTTAAAGTCATATGATATGCGGACATGCCAAAGGCATGTCCCTACAGTCATGCAAAGAACTATGCACCATGCGCTATTTTTCCCAGCCGTCGAAAATCTCTTCACCGTAGACGTTGTGCTCTGATGCGTCGTGCAGAGGGGACCATACCTGTGCGAAGAAAGGGTTGCCTGCGGCAATCTCGTCGTAGTTCCAAGGAGTGGGCAGGCACTCGGGGCACCAGTGGCCTCCGAGGAGCACCAGTACCGGCGATGCCTTGAATCGGTGTCCGAACTGGCATTCCCATTCGAGAGGAGAACGCCAGTCGCCCACAATCATCGACTCGCTGAGACAGCGTCCGCCGCGGAAAGCCGCGGCTTGGCGCATGTCGTCGATATTCCACTCCTCGCGCGGCTTCGACTCGTCGTAACCGTGGTCGATATGCACAGGCACCTCAGATGGATGCGAGAGGTCTTGCTGGCTCCACGGTTTGATGGCGCGCCATTTTTCGATAGAGCCGTAGTAGGCGGAGATGCGAGGCTTGACATTGTTTTTAATCCACCACTGTGTGCCCCACACCTTGGAATTGGCGATAAAGCTCATGCCCCAACGGATAATGACAGACGGGACAATACGTGCAAGGCTGTAGAACCATGGCACCTGTTTGCCCATGATGCGGAAATAGTCGTCGACAGGGATATTCCTGCGGAAGTGAAGGTACGACTCGAGCACATCGGAGTCGAGATACCACTGTCCGTGGAAATTTCGGAGGACGAACCACTCCGGACGGAAAATCTTCTCGGGAGGGGGGCACGAGATTGTTTTCAGGAGTTTACACTCAAACTCATAGTTAGAGAGACGGTATTCGGGACCCGAACTTATGTTGTAGAAGCGGCACCAGAAGTCGTCGGGGAGGTCGAAAAGGCAAAGATTGGTCATGGCGCAAGCCGAATCGTCTACAGTAGCCCATTCGAGCACGCCGCGCAGAGGGACATGAAACATGATAGGGTCGATATTTTTGAGTATATCGGCGTAGAGAATGCCCGACTGGCGAAGCGAGACCCAATGACGGATACCGCTCTCTACGAAGATGCGTTCGGCATTGGTTTTCGATATAGCGTAGTGGTCGTAGACTGAGATTGATATAGGGTCGCCTGTACGCCCCCAATGGATAGGTTCGTTGCGGTCGGAAGTCTGGGCTACCGAGCCGATATAGCACACGCGTATATCGTCGGCATTTGGCTGCGCTTTGACGGCGTCGACCACATTCTGAGCTATCTGCACATTGACACGGCGAGTACGATTGGGGTAATAGTCGGTTTTTGGCGATACCAACCCTCCCACATGGAGCACATAGTCGGCTCCGACGGTGGCACGTTTTACATCATCGGCATTGGTCAGATCGCCCCACACTACATTGACTTTCTCGAGGAAGGGGGCAAGCTTCTTTCGATTTTTTTCCGAATTGCGCACCAAAACGGTAAGTTCAATTTCGTCGGTATGCTTGAGCATTTCGAGCATAGTAGCGAAACCCATTATACCGGTGGCGCCAGTAAGGAATACTCTTTTTTTCATTTATTATCGTTTGTCTGTTTTGTGCATAAGGAAAACTTGCTAGCTGAGACAGCCTAACCAGATTTTCAGGAATAGACGGAATAGCTAAAAAATCACCTGAAAGGGAAAAGGTACGCTACGCACACCTGTATGTTTTGGTTGGAAGATGATTTGAAGTGGTCTGAAGCTTTTGAAGGAAAGACATTGCCGAGGCCGAAACAGTAGCGGGCGTCGACAGTATATACTCCATAGCGAGTATTGAATTCAAAACCGGTGCCGAAGACCAAACCATAGTCGACGATGTTTTTAGCAGGAAGAGTGTGTTCGGGATTGGTAGAAGCAACTGCAGGTTTTGTATCGGAAATGAGGAATGACACCTGAGGCCCGAGGTCGATAAAATAACGGAAAAGTTTACGACCGAAAGTGATGTGCGACATAAACGGTATCTCGATATAGTCGAGCCGGCGGTGAGCATAGACTCCCTCTCCGCTTAGGGTAGAGAAACCACGCTGGGTATAGTTAAGTTCGGCTATGATGCCGAAATATTTTTCCGATACCATGCGGAACTGCGCCCCGGCATGCATGGAGACCGGCAGCGACTGCGCCACCGAAGGCTCGAAAAGCGCCATCGACATCTGCATACCACCCCGCACACCTACGGCATACTCAGGGAATTGGGCAAAGACCCTCTCTGTCGACAACAAAACCGCTATCGCTACAGGTAAAAGATATTTGAAAAAAATATTATGCATTGGCATGACGAGTGCAAAAAGAAGGATTATTACTCTTCGGAAGAGACCTCGTCGGCAAAAGATTTCGGAAGATCGATATATTCGCGCTCGTTGAGGGTAACACCATCCCAATGATAAATGTAGAGGCGGTTGTTGAGCAGACGGTTTTGGATATAAAGATAGAGGGCGGGCGACTGCATATATCTATCGGCAGGCAGAGGAGCCACTTGATATGTAGTGTCGGAGATAGAGCGCAAGGCACAGGTGGCGAGGGTAGTGAGGTCGTAGCCTATCAAGTCGTAACGCGGGTCGGTAAGCGACACATGAGGGCCGAAGAGGCCGTTGTACTGTGAAATATATGCCGGCGACTCGTTAAGGTTGAAGAGCGATGTGTAGATAGTGTTGGGATATTTGTTGACCAGTGTGGCCCATTTCTCCGAACCCCACACCTGGATGTTGTGATGCTGGTATGCGGAAAGCGAATCGAGCATGACGTTGACATCGACAGGCGACGACGACGCCATAAGCAGCGTTGTAGGGAGGCTTCCCACTTGGTCGACGATATAGCGCAGCGATCCGAAATCGAGCATAGTGTCGATGACACTGACGCCATCGGCTGCGAGAGTGCGTTTCAGCTCGTCGGCGAGGGCATTGTCGTCGGGGTCGACATTGGCAAAACGACCGATCACATAACGACGATTGCGGTCGGCGGCTACCGCGGCAACCGACTGAGAGACGACATGCTCTACCGAAGGGTTGAACTGGACAAGTCCCGGATAGTAGAGATGCTCAGGCACTTTCGAAGAGAAAGGTATGACAGTAGCGATATTATGCTTATGGGCAAAAGCAACGACAGCTTCGAGTTGGTCAGAATAGGCGGGGCCAATGATGATGTCAGCCTCGGCGAGGGCGGGCAGCTTGAGAATTTCCTCGATGTCGGCACGGGTACGACCGGTGTCGTAGGTGCGAACTACAGCCGATACACCCTCCTGTTTAGCTTTTTCAAGAGCGACGAGCGAACCGCGATAAAACTCCACAAAACGCATAGTCGACTTATGCACAGTGCTTTGGTCGGTTTGGAAAGGGAGGAGATATACGATATTGACAGCAGAAGCGTCGAAACCTGTGGCGGCGGTGTCGCCCCGCGACTCAACAGGCATAGGATCGAGGTGAGGGCGTTGGAACGAAGGTGTTGTAAAATCTGAATCGACAAAACTTGGGGTAACAGCCGACATGGAAACGGTATCGGCATCGGTGACCGCAGATGTAGCCGGTTGAACCGATGCGGTTGAAGGACCGTGAGGGACCGATGGTATGGCAGCGGGCAAATGGAGTTGAGGTGTGTCAAGACGAAGTGTGTCGCCGACACGAAGACCATTTTCAGCGGAAGGGTTGAGGGCTATGAGGTCGTGAATGGGGATATCGTACAGGCGCGAGATAGCATACAGAGTCTCGCGGCGCTTAACTACGTGAAAAGCCGGATGAGCCGGTGCGGCGTTTTCGGACCGAGGTACGCATCGGGCTGTGAAGGTTCGACGGCAGGAGCAGCGGTCTGAGAAGCCGGTACTTTGACAGCGGTCACCACCCTACGTATGACGAGCGAATCGCCGGGATGCAGGCCATCCTTGGCACGTGGATTGAGCGCGATGATACTATCTACCGTAGTTTTATATATACGCGAGATGCCATAAAGTGTCTGATGCGGCTCGACCACGTGGACTAAGGGGGTTGACGACGAAGCGACAGCATCGGGGGCGGCATGTGCAACAGCCGGTTCATCGGCTAATTGTACTGTATCGGGGGCAGGAATGAGTATGACTTGACCAGGGCGGATATCTGAAGTCAAACCGGGGTTGGCTTCGGACAATACACTCTGCTTCACGCCAAAAGAGCGCGCTATCGAAAAGAGTCCGTCGCCTGCTTTAACGGTATACTCATAATAATTTTTGCCATCCACTGTGCGGATAGGGCAATCGGGAGCGGCCGCCACCAGTGCAGCGACTACAAGCGACAATATCAGGAAAAAAAGACGATGTTTCATATTATGGGATATAATTTTTTAGTTTAAGGTGATTAAGGTGTTTAAGGAAGATAGGGTCTTTAAGGACCTTCGTGAGGGAGATGAAGATAAAAGAGGGTGAGGGTTAGTCGCAGAGGGGGTAGAGGTCGGCGCGGGGGTTGATGACGAGGACAGGCATGGCAGAGTGCCGTATGGTGGAGCGTTCCTTGGGGCCAAAGATGATATCGTCGAGCCCATAGTCGCGCGAAGCGGAAATGATGAGGAGTTCTGGAGTGTCGGGATTAGAGAACTTCAATGCCTCGCGCTCAACTTTCGAGCTGTCGCGGCGTGCATTTTGCACTTCGTGCCGCACCGACAGCGAATCGAAAAGGGTAATCATAGCATCGATATTGGCTTGTGCCTGCGAACCATAGTCGCGAGGCTTGACGATAGTAATTGGAGCATAATAGTGTCGGGCAAACGACGAAGCGTAGGGACCTTTTTCGCGGTCCTCCATGAGATTGGTTACAGGAAGGATAATGCGTTGGGGGGCAAATGATGTATTGTGCTGTTTGACAAAAAGATACGGGATGCGTAACGAGCGAAAAGCGTTGAGATAACGCTGAACACTATATCCGCCCCCAATGCCAGCCACAACAATAGCGGCATCGGTATCGTCGACCATCGTGTCTATTTCACCAATACATTCCACATCCACTCTCTTTATCTCAAACTGCATGACAGACGCAATCGACTCCGACACAGCCACAACGGCCGCATCGAGCGAAGAGTGATCGGATATGGTTAATATGCTACGCAATGAACAAGTAAGATGTAAGATGTGAAGCCAGATGCTTGTAGGGACATGCCTGTGGCATGTCCGCCAATTATGGGTTGTAACTAATGCCATCCTATTGAATGAAGCGAGGAAATTATTCCGCGCCACATTCAGCGAGGATTTTAGGAATAAGAATGTGATAGATTGATGAGTGCCATCAAATTGAAAACTCTAGCGGCGTATATCGCGGGTGGCGGTGCCGGTAGAGGTTGTGGTTGTGGTTTGGGTGGTGGTAGTTTGGGTAGCAGTGGTGGTTTGGGTAGGGTTGTCTTCGGCGGCTATTTCGGCATTGCGCTTGCGGCGCCGCTCATCTTTTTGTTGCTGGATGAGAGCGTCTTTCTGTTCTTGCAGCTGGGCCGAAGTGATGCGCTTCGGCTTGCGGAAGATATCGTCGGGAGAGGCAGGACGCGCCGCTATCTGCCAAGTGAAGTTGGGCAGACGGAGCATCTCCTCTTTTATCTGTTCCATGGGGTACATATTGGCTTTAGGTTGTGGAAAAACCTTGAGCCTGTCGAGCTTGCCATCGGCAAAATAGATGGTCATATAGCTGCTTTGTATCTTGTTGAGGCCAATCATCTTGCCGTCGTCGGTCGGGAAGAAGACCGATTCTGCATTGCCCATAATATGTAGCGAATCGAGCACTTCGTCGCCAATGTAGGCCATAAATTCGCGGCCCGACATCTGGTTGTAGTGTATGGTGTCTTCCTCTTGGACAATCATGGCGTTTTCTACCACATGGGCACGATTGAGCGAGCCATCGGTAGGGAAGATATCGATACTGTCGCCTGTTATCTGCCAACCCTCGTTCCACAACACAGGCATCTGTCGAAGATGGATTATAGAATCGGCCGAGGTATAGCACATCGAGTCGGCAATGGCCTGGAAATCGGGATGGTAAAGGCGGCCATTGTGATAGAGATGCACCACTTTTGACGAGTCGGCAAGCTGGTATGCGTAGAGTGTATCGGCATGAGCGTATACAGTGTCGGCCTCGGAAAATTCCCTCATGAGAGCCGAATCGGTCAGCAGGCTCTGGTCGTCCTGCTCAAGGTAGTATCCATAGTGTCCGGTGAGGATGATAGAGTTTTCCATGTCGGTAATGACGACATTTGAAAACGCTTCGCCAGCACCTTTTTTCTTGTCATAGAATATGGTGTCGCCTTGGAGGGTACGCCCTTCGGAGTAGGTGATGAGCGACTTGCTGAGCAACTGCGACAGGTCGCGCTCGGTATCGTACCAGCCCAGCTCTGAATAGATAGTCGAACTGTCTTCGAGGTGAGTGATGGTGGTAGGGCCTAAGATGGTGGCCACCTTTGTGTCGGTGTTGTAACGGAGGGTGTCAGAGACAATATTGTTGTCGTCGTTATAACCAAACACATTCGACTTAAATTCAGCCACTTTTGTATCGGAGTAGTAATACCCTTTGTCGGAAACCAGGGTGTTGACAGAGTCTTGGACAGTACCGCCGCAGAGATAGTAGCCCATCTTGCGGTTGCGGTCGTAAGTGAGTGTGTCGGTCAGGATAGTCACCTCACCGTTGACAAGGCGTACGTTGTGATAAAGGTTTGCCACGCGGGTGTTGCCATTATATCTGAGGTGGCGGGAATAGATGTTGACCGAGTCGCCTTGGTCGATATGCACTCTGCCGAAAGCTTCAAAGGAATTGGACACCTGGTTGAGGTGTGCCGAATCGCAATAGAGATAAGCCTCGTCGTGGCGAAGTACAACATCGCCGGTAAGCACCTGGATATCGGGCAAGTTGTCACTATCAAAAAGCATGAGGTCGGTGCGCTCGAGGTAAATGAGCGACGACTTCGACGTGTCGGCTGGCGTGGCGGCAGTAGCGGAATCGAGCTTATGCCGGGGGTCGACATTGGGATCGGGTACGAAGCGAGGAGTGGTATCGGGCTGAGCTGTAGAGGGTTTTGCCGGCTCTTCAACGACACGGTCGACAGGCCGTCGGATGTTGGATATGCGCAGAGGGGCAACCTGATTTAGCTTAACAGATTTTGCGGTGTCGGGGCGCGAAACGAGCTCGGTATTAGACTGGGCACAAAGTGATGCGCCAGGCGCAAAAGCGACGACGAAAAGGAATAAAAATATGATGACGACCCTTATTTTTGAAGCCATTGAGGGAACTGGAATTGGCAATCGCGCCATTCTGGAGTGATATAGATATATGTCTCTTGAATTTTCTTTTTAATCCACTCGTCGATAGTCGACTGGCGTAGCGACGACTCGCATATCTGTTTGATCAGCTGGAAGTCGTCGTTGATATTGGCCTTGTGGTTGTCTACACGCGAACGCAGACGCACGATAGCGTACACGTCACGACCGAGTTTTTGAGAATACATAGCGAACGCTTCCGACACGTCGCCCACCTTCATATCGTACACCACCTTACCTATTTCCGAAGGGAGGTCCTGATATTCAAACTTTGCGGCGCCGGTGTTATGGTTCGACATCAGACCGCCATTCATTCTGGAGTCTTTATCGGAAGAGAAGAGCGAGGCAGCCTTGTCGAAAGAGATTCTGCCGGTACGGATGTCATTACCTATAGAGTCGAGCGAGGCAAGAGTGGCAATCTTGACATCTGACGACACGCGAGGGCGCAGCAGTATGTGGCGGCAGTTGATGCGGTCGTCGCGGCGCTCGATGAGTTGGATGATATGGTAACCAAATTCGGTTTCGATCACACGGCTCACCTTGCCGGGTTCGGTGAGCGAGAAGGCGGCGTCGGCAAACGCAGGCACCAGAGTGCCGCGACCTACGAAGCCCAGTTCGCCGCCTTGCTTGGCACTTTCGATATCGTCGGAATAGAGGCGGGCAAGCATCGAGAAGTCGGCTTCGCCTCGGTTGACACGGTCGGCCATCTCGCGCAAGCGCTCTTTAGTCTCCTCGTGAACCGATGCCGGGATAGGAGGCTCGAGCGTGAGTATCTGCACTTCGACCTGCGCCGGCACCGTAGGCAGAGAGTCGACAGATGTGGAATTGTAATAACGACGTACGTCGGCAGGAGTCACTTTGATGTTATCTATCAATTTCTGCTGTACCTGCTGTACCAACGACTGGTCGGCAATGACATCACGAAGTTCGTCTTTGATCTCGGGCAGCGACTTGCGATAGTATTTTTCTAGGTTCTCGCGCGAACCGATTTCGCGAATCAAATAGTTGATTTGGGCATTGACTTGCGATTCAATCTGGCCGTCGTTGACAGTGATACTATCTATTTTTGCCTGGTGGATAAAGAGCTTTTGTATGGCAAGCTGCTCAGAGATAGTGCAATACGAGGTGGTCATGCCCGAAGTGCCCTGATACATGGCACGTATACGCTCTTGTTCGACATCGGAGCGCAAAACAGCCGCATCGCCTACTACCCACACTACCCCATCGACCATATTTTGCTCTTGGGCGAAAACTGATGGTACAAAAAGGACAGCACAGAGAAGCAGAGAAAAAATACGATAAAACATATATAATAGAGAAGAAAAAAAATTATGAAAAATCAGAGCGAGCATTTCGGGAGTTTTCGAGACTTTCGGGAATCTCGAAAGTCTCGAGGATATCGAGAGTATCGAACTGTCGAACTATCGGCTGCTGGCGAAGGCACCGCCGGCTCAGCTGCCACAGTATCAGCTACAGCAAGAGCTACTGTGTCAGTAACCGCTACGGTATCTGGCTTTTGATATGCGGGGTTGAAGTTGATCTCGCCATGCGAGAGGGCGTACTGATATATCTGGCTATCCATATTTTTCAGATAGTCCATTTTGCGTTCTTTGTAAAGTCGGAGTCGGGCATCGTCGATAGCTAACGACAAAGGAACAGTACTGCCGGCTGGAACAAACTCGGTGATAAACACCATATTGACCGAAGTGGAGTCGGTTGTCTCGAAATATCCTACCTCTTCTACCGGAAGGCGGCGGTTGGTACTTTTTTCGATATCTGAAAGAAATTGCAACTCCTCATCGAAAAGCGAATATACAATGGCGTGGCGCAGGGCGAAACGCTCGATATCCGCTATATTCTTTTCAGGATTTTTCATCTTTCTGCGCAACTGCGCAATATTGTCAGTTCCCTTGGGGAGCGATACCACGATACCTTTTACAGCCGGCTGAGTCAGGACGAAGTCCTGCTGATGCGAAAGCCAATAGTCGGCCGCTTCGTCGTCCGAAGGGACGTCGATCTTCTCTTTGACAATATTTTGGCGGTAGTAGTGGATGGTGATAGTACGCTCATAGTCATCGACCAAGCGGCGGATTTCCTCTTCGTTGACCACATTGCGCTGAGCGTTGCGATACAAGAGTATATCAGTAGCCCACGTACGGATGTAGTCATCGATGATAGCCAAACTATCTGCAGTAGAAGCGTTTTCGGGCACAAGACCTTCGAGATCGCGGGGATAGAGATGATGCTCTCCTATACTGACCACAGCATCACTAGCCCCCACGAAATGATTGCGGAGCTTATTGATGTAATCGCACGAAGTGAGAATGAGGGCGACTGATACAATGAGCAATGCGGAATGATGAATGCGGAATGATGAATGCATAATAAGTAATGGGGCTAAAATAGGACCAAGAAGACCTTTATGACGCTGTATGCAAGGCACCGGGAGGGACTGGGAGGACGGACATTCCTGTCCGTCCTTCATTTACCTTGTTTATTGTTTTCGACGGACAAGAATGTCCGTCGTCCCAGTGAATGGATTACTCCTTGACTGTTTTGAGGACGTCCTGAACTATTTCGACCGTATAGCGCGAGCGGAGCTCTTTGATCCACTGCTGGTCGAGGTAGTTCTGATAGTCGGCTGTGACGAGGCCTCGCACATCGGTATACTCTTCGGGGAGTTTTTTGAGTTTTTTGCCTACTGTAAACACCACGGGTAACTTGTCGTTGTACACGACATTGGCTTTCTTGTCGCCGAAGGCATAGCGGTCTACCATGGCATTGTCGTAGTGTCTCCACAATCCACGCTCAACAATGACTACCACCGAGTCGGAATTGTAGGTAGAACGTACATACTGCTGGATAGAGTCTTGAGGCCACGATTTCATATTCTTGCGCACCGACTTGGCTATCTCATTGTCGGCACACTGTATGATATAACCTTTGAAACGTGGTTCCGTCCAAGCGTAGTCGGTACGATGGGCGTCGAAGAACGCTTTCAACCCCTCGGTATCCGACACTGCTTTTTCCCACACTTCACGATTGGAGATATCAAAAAGGAGGATACCGTCGTGGTACTCTTGCATGAGATGTGCAAACTCGGGGTGCTTGAGCTCCAGGCGTGAATCTTCATAAGCTATCAGTCGCTGTTGGGCCAACTGGTCGAGTGCTTTATCCATCGATTCGAGAGCATAGTTTGGCATCTTGATATAGTGGAGAGCCAGTTGGCGGGCGGTGATAGCGCTATCAGCGGCAAATGTAGCCACCACTCCCGAGAGTTCGCCTATATTGGCATTGTATACCGAATCGCAGATAGCATACTGCGAAGCGTAGGCTACCACTTGCTCGAAGACTTTGCGGTCGACGGTGAAAGCGTACTCTTTCATCAACTTTCGGGCAAACGCCGATTGGGCGGCGTGCGAGCGGTAGTCGTATTTCATCATGCGCTGTATGTCGGCTTTTTTCTTTTCAAAAGGCTCTACCCCACGGCGCTCCGTCACTTTGATGATGTGCCATCCGAACTGAGTGCGGATAGGATCTGATATTTCACCGGGCTGGAGGGCGAAGGCGGCTTTTTCAAATTCGGGCACCATACGGCCTATGCCAAACCACTGCAGGTCGCCGCCACGACGTGCCGAACCGGTATCATCGCTCTCGGCGCGGGCTATAGAGTCGAACGAAGCACCGGCCTCGAGTTGAGCCTTGAAGGCAACCATCTCGTCGTAAACAGCTTTCTGCTTGTCGGCCGACATCTTGGCGTTGGTCATCTTCATAATATGATAAGCATGAATCTGACCCGCGGCAGGACGGCGAGAGTGTACTTTGATGACGTGATAGCCGTAGCTGGTGCGGATAGGCTGCGATATCTTGCCTACCTCGAGGTCGTACATCGCTTTCTCAAAGGGCCACACCACCTGCATGGCGGTGAAATAGCCGAGGTAACCACCATTGACTTCAACCGACTTATCATCGCTCATCTGGCGGGCTACAATATCGAACGGCTCCTTTTCGAGACGGCGGATGGCATCGATGGCTTTGTTGTAAGCCACCACTGTATCTTCGGGAGTAGCGTCGCGGTCTATCGAGACAAGTATATGGCTCACCTCGCAATCACTGTCGAAGTGGCTATAAGCCTCGCGGTAGAGCGACTCTTCCACCTCGCCGTCGGTGAGATAGGGAGCTGCCAGCTGGTCGCGATATCCTTTAAGTTCACGGATAAACTGAGGCATGGTATCGAGACCAAGGCGATGCGCTTCGGCAACTTTCAATTTGAAATTGGTATACAACTCGACATACTCGTCGAGAGTCTTGTGGTCGATAGCGTTGCCGCTATTGTTCTTGTGATAGATATACTCAAATTCCGACTTACGGATGGGTGTACCATCGATAGTCATCAGCACTGGGTCGGTAGCAAAAATTTGCAACGACGCAACTAGCGCTACAAGCGATAAAAGAAGCTTTTTCATAAATAATATGAGTAAAAAGTTATGTTTTACACATTACCGGCTACAAAAGCAAGCAGACACTCAGCCAGACTAGCTGATATGACCGACCTAGCAATAACAGCAAGTAATAGATAGCGCAAAAGCGAAGCATTACGCATTAAGGAATGAGCGATTTGCCTGTCATGTCGGCCGGGGCGTCGAGGCCCATCACTTTGAGAATGGATGGGGCCACGTCGGCAAGGATACCGTCGGCCACGGTGCCTTGGTAAGAGTCGGATACAAAGACAAAAGGCACGGGATTGAGCGAGTGGGCGGTATTTGGAGTGCCATCGGCATTTTCGGCATGGTCGGCATTGCCGTGGTCGGCGATGATGATGGTCTGATAGTTGTGTTTTTTAGCGGTTTCCACCACCTGGCGCACACACTCATCGATAGCGACGACAGCCTTTTCGATAGCAGCATATACGCCGGTGTGGCCTACCATGTCGCCATTGGCAAAGTTGACGACAGCCAGGTCGTACGACTCTTTTTCGAGTTCCGCCGAGAGGGCGTCTGCCACTTCGTAGGCGCTCATCTCGGGTTTGAGGTCGTAAGTAGCCACTTTAGGCGAGTTGATGAGGATACGGTCCTCGTTTTTATATGGTTCCTCGCGACCACCATTGAGGAAGAACGTCACGTGGGCATACTTCTCAGTCTCAGCGATATGAAGCTGACGAAGGCCTCTGTCGGAAATCACTTGACCGAGGGTATTTTCTACGTTTTCTTTGTCGAAAATGATATCTACGCCATGGAACGAAGGGTCGTAAGGAGTCATGCAGAAGTATTGGAGGTCGAGGTGCTTCATGTCGAAGTCGGGCATATCCTCTTGCGAGAGCACACGGGTTATCTCCTTGGCGCGGTCGTTGCGGTAGTTGAAGAAGATGACCACGTCGCCGTCTTTGATAGTAGCTACCGGGGCCCCGTTGGCGTCGGTGTGGACGATAGGGCGGATAAATTCGTCGGTAACACCCTCGTCATACGACTGTCGGATAGCGGCCACACAGTCTACGGCAGCTTTGCCCTCACCGCGCACGAGGAGGTTGTAAGCCTCATGGATACGTTCCCAGCGTTTGTCGCGGTCCATAGCGTAGTAGCGGCCGATGACCGAAGCCACCTGTCCACCAGTGGTAGCGAGGTGATTTTGAAGTTGCTCTACGAAGCCTTTACCGCTGCGAGGGTCGGTATCGCGACCGTCCATAAAGCAGTGCACGTAGTGGTTTTGTACACCATAGTATTTGGCGATATCGCAAAGTGCGAAGAGGTGGTCGAGCGAGCTATGCACGCCGCCGTTGCTCACGAGGCCCATAAAGTGGACGTCGGAGCCATGCTCTTTTGCATAAGTAAACGCTTTGACTATGGCTTTATTGTCTTTGAAAGAGCCGTCGGCGCAAGCGCGATTGATTTTCACGAGATCCTGATACACGATGCGGCCAGCGCCTATGTTGAGGTGGCCCACTTCGGAGTTGCCCATCTGGCCGTCGGGCAGACCGACATATTCGCCCGATGCTTGGAGCTTGGAGTGTGGATATTTAGCGAGAAGAGAGTCCCAATAAGGAGTGGGGATTTGAGAGATAACGTCGGCATGGGAACCATCGCCAATGCCCCAGCCATCGAGAATCATAAGGAGTGCTTTGTTCATAACTAATACTTTATATGTTTTTTTACCATTTTCATCCTAAGCTGAAGGGTCTACGACACTTTAAGCCACAATACTAAAAATTCAATTTGCAAAGGTACGAATAAGTGAGCACACTACAAAATAAAAAACGAAGTTTTTTGATTTTGCAGTGTCGAACGTCATGTATATGGACATGCGGTTAGCGGACATGCCGAAGACATCGCTCCCTACAAGTCATGCCGGCTAATGACAACATTCTTTCTCGTTGGCAAAACAGATAATTTATTCAGCGAACACAAGTTAACAATTATAACATTAACAATTACATCAATAAAAAGAAGCAAATGAGTTAAAGTAATAATATGCTGCAGGGATATGGATTCAACACTACTAACTACTAACTATGAATTATGAACCATAAAAATACTCACTTTTGAGTATTGTACACGATGTGATATAGCAGTAATTTTGCAGCCCAAAAAGTTAGCTACATATTGTGATGTAGCTTATTAAAAATGGACGCAGCTATAAAACAATAGTTCGTTAAATTTTTGGGGTCTAAAAAAAGCGTGATGAAAAAC
>SAMEA104315432__coassemble_706_pt1 | contig 15166 bp, 9 predicted proteins | sample SAMEA104315432__metabat2_low_PE_040 | metagenome-assembled genome bin SAMEA104315432 (sample SAMEA104315432) | gut metagenome | biome: Monkey gut; feature: monkey-associated habitat; material: faeces | place: China | collected 2013 | reverse complement strand
GCTTGGGCGAAAATCCTCCTTACCACAGATACCTCCCAATGGTTCGCCACGCCTATTCGTTATCCTCAATGTAAATCGAGGCTGGTCGAGTTCCGTATGAGATGGGTCTTCAAAGACAACGGCATATTTGAGCAGTATGACACGATATGCAGAGTCGGCTGTTATTTTATATGTGATACGTTCACTCTCCGCTCCCATATTCCAGTTGCCAAGTCGCACCGACACCACTTCACCTGGCGGAATAGTCGGCAGACCGTAATTGGTCCTTGGATCCATTTCGGGAATAGTGTGCACCGTATGGCGCGAATACATACTTTGGGACCCCAAGTCAACAACTCCAACTCTCCACTGTGAAGCGGCTATAGGCGGAAACTTCTGGTCGCCTCTCTCATCTACCTCCCCTTCGGCCCGCACATTATACGAGCAACTCACTTTATCGCTATACAGATTGGCATAATCTATACAACCAGGAGCGTATATCAAATGGTTGCAATACGACACCCAGACGCTGGTATCCGCACCACATATTCCTCGCACAAAAAAGTCATAGAGGCCATAAGTGCTTTCTGTTATCGAATAGCTACGCGTAGTGATATTGTCGCAGATGGTGGGAAGCGAAGTGTCGCCATTTCTGCGATACATAAACTGATACTCTTCGGCTACCCCACTCCATGTGATACCTACTACCTCTGCATATATAGTCGAGGCGACAGCCACCGACGACGGCTTAGTACATACTTTGCTTTCCGCTATCTGGACAAAATCAATACACGCCGACGGCTGTGCCGTAACCGAACCGTTATTCAACCACACAAAAGCCAGCTGCCGCGAATTGCCGTCAGACGTGATTGTTATCATCTCGGTCTGCCAACTGCTTTTCCCGTTGAGGAACTGACGACCGCCGGAAAAAGTCAATGCCCGGCCTACAAGATTTTGAGGCAACCCTGCCATCGACGATGATATGGAATTACCCTCCGACTCCCAATACACATAAAAGCCATCTGATGAACCTTCACCCGCACACTTCCAAGCAAAACTCAAATCATACGTTCCTTTAGGCAATGTGATATGGGTGACGGCCGCAACTGCCACATTGGCGCCCGTGTTGACATACGATGCCGGTGGCACAGCTGTGGTAGGCGAACTAGATATAACCATCGATGTGGCTCCCATATACTGCTCAGCCGTTGTGAAGCACCACCTATTCTGAATAGTCTGACCATTGACATTCAGCTGCCAAGCCGACTGCGAAGCCAAATCTTCAAAATCGAATATGACAGGGTTTACAGCACACATTGGCACACTGCATAAAACTACAAAACACAAAAAAAACATAAAAGGAAAAACCGATGTTCCGAACCGAACACCAGACATGCTTGCTCGATATGCAAGCCTCTGAATCCCTGCTGTTAGATCATAGGATCTATCTGAAGATTTTGAGTGAAGGAGAATAGACCCACCCCCGTTTACAATTATTAAATTCCGACAAGTCAGCTTAAACTCATAACCTAACCGGAAAAGTAGCCGACAAAGCGTTTTCAAAAGCATATTTTAAATATAGATAAGGTTATATTTGTAGAGGAAACAAAACTACAAAATTTAGCTCAAACATCCAAATCTTTTAACACAAATATTTTTCAATCGAAAAACAGAGCAAAAAAAACAATAAACTCATCAAGCGAGGGTAATACAACCGCATTTTAACTAAAAATATTCTCCTTATCACTCAATTATAAAAAGAGTATTTGATGATTATACACTAAGCTAAAACACTATTTTTGCACGGCACAGCGAAAAAAAAAGAAAAACCTATGCAAATATAAACTACTCTCGATTTCCTTCTCGGTATCTTAACAGCCAAGACTCCCTCAATAAATAGGACGCAAAGTGATATCAAGCCAAATTTAACGACCAATGTTTTCCATTACTCAATGAAATAATGCTTACGCGGGTTATTTCGGGTAGTTACAAGTAATGAGGAGTGAGGTCAAAACCCAATCAGCGTATTTTTGATGCGTTGTAGGGACAAGCCTTTGGCATGTCCCTACAACTAATCCAGAGATTTTTTTCACTACACAATTTTTCGTAATCATCCGAGACTGATGATTTCGGATGATTACTCCTGTCAGACATCACCGCGGAAAAACCACCTACAGCCAAGCATATTTGAAATACACTTGGCTATAGTTTATCATCTTTCCTCAAATTGCCTAAACAGACAATATTCGGATATGATTTATTTCATCTCTTGGGCGAGCTGGCGCAGGTCTGTTACCGACTTGCCGGCTTCTGTCATCTTCAGATAGTCGTCTTTGGCGGCGACAATGAGGTTGTCATACTCGCGCAGACCTGTACCGGCAGGTATCTTATGGCCGACGATGACATTCTCTTTCATGCCTTCGAGGTAGTCGACTTTGCCATTGATAGCAGCTTCGTTGAGGACTTTTGGTGTCTCCTGGAACGATGCCGCCGACATGAAGCTGGTAGTCTGCAAAGCTGCACGTGTGATACCTTGAAGCATCTGTACCGAAGTAGCGGGGAGCACGTCTCGTGTTTCGACAAGGCGAAGGTCGCGGCGGAGCGATGAGTTCTCGTCGCGCAGACGGCGTGCCGTAACGATCTGACCAGCCATGAATACAGTAGAATCGCCGGCATCGGTTACTACCTTACGACCCCACAAGCGGTCGTTCTCTTCCATAAACTCGATCTTGTCGACCACCTGATCTTCGAGGAAGCGAGAGTCGCCCGGATCGGAGATTTGGACTTTACGCATCATCTGCCGTACGATAACCTCGAAATGCTTGTCGTTGATTTTCACACCTTGCAGACGGTATACATCCTGTACCTCGTTGACGATATACTCCTGTACGGCGGTAGGGCCTTTGATAGCAAGGATATCTGACGGGGTGATAGCTCCGTCGGAGAGAGGAGTACCGGCACGCACATAGTCGCTATCCTGTACGAGGAGTTGTTTCGAAAGCGGCACGAGATATTTCTTCTCTTCGCCGGTCTTGGAAGTAACGATGATTTCGCGGTTACCGCGTTTGAGCTTACCAAACGATACTTCGCCGTCGATTTCGGCGACGACTGCGGGGTTGGATGGGTTGCGGGCCTCGAAAAGTTCTGTAACACGAGGCAGACCGCCGGTGATATCGCCCGCCTTGCCTACCGCACGAGGTATCTTCACGAGGAGGTCGCCGGCTTTGACTTTCTGGTTGTTGTCGACGACAAGGTGAGCACCCACAGGGAGGTTGTAAGTCTTAAGGATGTTGCCCTCTTTGTCTACTATGTGAGCGGCAGGCACTTTGGTCTTGTCTTTCGACTCGATGATGATTTTTTCAAGAAGACCGGTTGTCTCGTCGGACTCTTTCTTGAAAGTTACGCCATCGACCATAGCCTCGAACTCGATTTTACCGTCAACCTCAGAAACGATGACAGCATTGAATGGGTCCCATTCACAGATTTTGTCGCCTTTCTTGACATCGGAACCGGCAGGGATGAAGAGTTTCGAACCGTAAGGTATATTTTGTGTGGTAAGAGCGATGCCGGTGTTGAAGTCGACGATACGCGCTTCGGCCAGACGACCTACTACGACTTGATATTTTGAGTCGCCCTCTTTTACATCGACAGTGCGGAGCTCGTCAATTTCAAGGTGGCCGTCGTACTTGGAAGTGATGCCGTTGTCGACAGCGATATTTGAAGCCACACCACCGACGTGGAAGGTACGGAGTGTAAGCTGGGTACCCGGCTCACCGATAGATTGCGCCGCAATGACACCAACAGCCTCACCTTTGTTGACAAGGCGTCCGGTAGCCAGATTACGGCCATAACATTTGGCGCATACACCGTGGCGGGATTCGCAGGTGAGCACCGAACGGATTTCGACACGTTCGATAGGAGAAGCCTGGATGCGTTTGGCGGCGGCCTCTACTATCTCTTCGCCGGCAGCAACGATGACTTCGCCTGTCTGAGGGTCGATGATATCGTGAACCGAAACACGGCCGAGGATACGCTCTTCGAGAGAAGCGACCACCTCTTCGTTGTTTTTTATTTCGGTAGCTACAAGGCCGCGGAGAGTGCCGCAGTCCTCCTCGGTGATGATCACGTCGTGCGACACATCGACCAGACGACGGGTAAGGTAACCTGCGTCGGCAGTCTTCAATGCGGTATCGGCAAGACCCTTACGGGCACCGTGGGTAGAGATAAAGTATTCGAGCACCGAGAGGCCCTCTTTAAAGTTGGCCAAGATAGGGTTTTCAATGATTTGACCGCCTTCGGCACCAGCTTTCTGGGGTTTGGCCATCAGACCGCGCATACCGGAGAGCTGACGAATCTGTTCACGGGAACCACGAGCACCCGAGTCGAGCATCATGTATACAGAGTTGAAGCCTTGGTTGTCCGACGACAACTGCTTCATCACGACGTTGGTCAATTCGGAGTTGACACGTGTCCATGTGTCGATGATTTGGTTATAACGCTCGTTGTTTGTGATATAACCCATGTTATAGTCGTTCATGATGTTCTCTACCTCTTCGTAACCTGCGTTGACGAGTTTTTCTTTCTCTTCAGGAATGATTACGTCGGCAAGGTTGAACGACAGACCACCGCGGAATGCGTTGTAGTAACCCATATTTTTAATGTCGTCGAGGAATTTGGCTGTACGGGCTACGCCGCATGTTTCGATTACACGACTGATGACATTACGGAGCGATTTTTTAGAGAGAAGCTCATTGAGATAGCCACATTCGCGAGGCACTACCTTGTTGACAAGGACACGGCCTACAGTGGTATCTTTGATGATGCGCACTACATCTTTGCCATTCTCATCTATGTCGTGGGTACGTACGCTGATGATAGCGTGGATGTCGGCGACACCTTCGTTGTAAGCTATCTCTACCTCTTCGGGGGAGTAGAAAGTGAGGCCTTCACCTTTCACGCCCTTGCGTGGTTTTGTGATGTAGTACAGACCGAGCACCATATCCTGCGAAGGCACGGTGATAGGCGAGCCGTTGGCAGGGTTGAGGATATTGTGCGAGGCAAGCATGAGCATCTGCGCTTCGAGCACGGCCTCATTGCCTAGAGGAAGGTGGACAGCCATCTGGTCGCCGTCGAAGTCGGCGTTGAAAGCGGTACAAGCCAACGGGTGAAGCTGGATAGCTTTACCCTCAATCATCTTAGGCTGGAAGGCCTGGATGCCGAGACGGTGAAGAGTAGGGGCACGGTTGAGCAGTACGGGGTGGCCTTTCATCACGTGTTCGAGGATATCCCAAACTACAGGGTCTTTGCGGTCGATAAATTTCTTGGCCGATTTTACGGTTTTGACGATGCCGCGCTCGATAAGTTTACGGATGATAAATGGTTTGTATAGCTCGGCGGCCATATCTTTAGGCAGACCGCACTCGTGCATTTGAAGTTCAGGACCGACGACGATAACCGAACGTGCCGAATAGTCGACACGCTTACCGAGCAAGTTCTGACGGAAGCGACCCTGCTTGCCTTTCAAACTGTCGGTGAGCGATTTGAGAGGACGGTTTGAGTCGGTCTTCATGGCGTTTGACTTGCGGGAGTTATCGATCAGAGAGTCGACAGCCTCCTGAAGCATACGCTTTTCGTTACGGAGTATCACCTCAGGAGCTTTGATTTCGATAAGTCGTTTGAGGCGGTTGTTACGGATGATGACGCGACGATATAGGTCGTTGAGGTCGGAAGTGGCGAAACGACCGCCATCGAGAGGCACGAGTGGACGTAGTTCGGGCGGAATGACAGGGAGAGTCTTGAGAATCATCCATTCCGGGCGGTTGCGGTGACGGGCGGCTCGGAACGACTCAACGACGTTGAGACGTTTGAGGGCCTCGGCTTTACGTTGTTGCGACGAGTCCTTGCTAGCTTGGTCGCGAAGCTCATAGGAGAGCTTGTCGAGGTCGAGGTTGGCGAGCATATCGTAGATAGCTTCGGCACCCATTTTGCAAACGAATTTGTTTTCGTCAGTATCCTCGAGAAACTGGTTTTCTGGCGAGAGCATCTCGATGAGTTCGAGGTAGCGGTCTTCGTCGAGGAGGTCGCCCACGTTTTCAGGCACGTCTTCACGGCCGCGGAGCTCGCCAAGGTTGAGGATGATATACTTTTCGTAATATACGACAGCGTCTAGTTTTTTTGAAGGCATACCGAGGAGGTAACCTATCTTGTTTGGTGTAGATTTGAAGTACCAGATGTGAGCGCAAGGCACGACGAGTTGGATGTGTCCGGAGCGTTCGCGACGCACTTTCTTTTCGGTAACTTCCACACCGCAGCGGTCGCAGACGATGCCTTTATAGCGGATACGCTTATACTTGCCGCAGTGGCACTCATAGTCTTTGACAGGGCCGAAAATACGCTCGCAGAACAAGCCGTCGCGTTCGGGCTTGTAGGTACGATAGTTGATTGTTTCAGGTTTCAACACCTCACCGTAAGACGACTCTAGGATCTCTTCAGGCGAAGAGAGGCCAATGCTTATTTTGGTGAAGTTTGTCTTGATTTTATTATCTCTTCTGAAAGCCATATCTGATAGATATAAAAATAATTACACTGTAATGAATGAATCAGTCGTCGCGAAAGGCGGACTGAGGGGGTAAAAACCGGATGTGAAGCCAAAGGGGGCTTACTCCAATTTCACACTAAGTCCGAGGCCGCGAAGCTCATGGAGGAGGACGTTTAGCGACTCAGGAATACCGGCTTGAGGCATTGGGTCGCCTTTGACGATAGCCTCGTAAGCGCGAGCACGGCCGACGACGTCGTCAGACTTGACAGTAAGAATCTCTTGAAGTATGCTGGAAGCGCCGAAAGCTTCGAGCGCCCACACCTCCATCTCTCCGAAACGCTGTCCGCCGAATTGGGCTTTACCGCCGAGAGGCTGCTGGGTGATGAGAGAGTAAGGACCGATAGAACGGGCGTGCATCTTGTCGTCGACCATGTGGCCGAGTTTCAAGAAGTAGGTGACACCTACCGTGGCCGGCTGGTCGAAACGCTCACCGGTACCTCCGTCGTAGAGATAAGTCTTACCATATCGTGGAACTCCGGCTTTGTCGCACATCTCGTTGAGGTCGTCGAGCGAAGCGCCATCGAAGATAGGGGTGGCGAATTTGACTCCAAGTTCGCGGCCCGCCCAACCGAGGACGGCTTCGAAGATCTGGCCTAGATTCATACGCGAAGGCACACCCAGCGGGTTAAGGCATATATCGACAGGAGTACCGTCGGCAAGGAAAGGCATGTCCTCTTGGCGGACGACCTTCGACACGATACCTTTGTTACCGTGGCGACCTGCCATCTTGTCGCCGACGCGGATTTTACGTTTCTTGGCTACATATACCTTGGCGAGCTGCATGATGCCCGAAGGAAGTTCGTCGCCTATGGTGAGGTTGAATTTGGCACGTTTGAGTTTGGCGTCCATCTCCTTGATTTTGTGGAGATAGTTGAGCACGATGCTACGAATCATCTGATTCCGGTTGTCATCTGTAGTCCATTTGGTGAGGATGATAGTCGAGAAGTCGATTTCGTTGAGTATGCGTTGGGTAAACTTGGCGCCCTTAGGTATGATGTCCACACCCATGAAGTCTTTGACACCTTGCGATGTTTTACCTGCGATGGTAGAGATAAGTTTTTCGATGAGGAGCGACTTGAGGGCTGCGGCTTCCTGATTGAAGTCAGCGTCCATTTTTTCGAGGATAGCTTTGTCGGAGATACGGTCTTTGCGCGACTTGACAGCACGGCAGTACAGGTCTTTGCCGATGATGACGCCGCGGAGCGAAGGCGAGCATTTGAGCGAGGCGTCCTTCACGTCGCCGGCTTTGTCACCGAAGATAGCTCGGAGGAGTTTCTCCTCAGGGGTTGGGTCGGTCTCACCTTTAGGGGTGATTTTACCGATAAGGATATCGCCTGGCACAACGTGGGCGCCGATACGTACGATACCGTTTTCGTCGAGGTTGCGTGTAGCGTCTTCACTTACGTTAGGGATGTCGGAGGTAAGTTCTTCCATACCGCGCTTTGTCTCACGCACTTCGAGCGAATATTCACTCACATGGACAGATGTGAAGATATCCTCACGCACTATACGTTCGTTGAGCACGATAGCATCCTCGTAGTTGTAACCTTTCCAGGGGATATAAGCCACTTTGAGGTTACGACCGAGAGCGAGTTCGCCGTTTTGGGTAGAATAGCCCTCGGTAAGTATTTGGCCGTTTGTCACACGCTGGCCGCGACGTACGATAGGACGGAGGTCGATAGTAGTGTCTTGGTTAGTGCGGACAAATTTAGGAAGTTTATATTCTTTGACGGAGTCTTCGAAAGAGACAAACTCTTCGTCGTCGGAACGGTCGTAGCGGATGCGGATGACAGAAGCGTCGACAAATTCGATGACACCTTCGCCTTCGGCCATGATTTGCGTACGGGAGTCGCGGATAAGCTGGCCTTCGATGCCGGTGCCGACGATAGGGGCCTCAGAACGGAGTAGAGGTACGGCCTGACGCATCATGTTCGAGCCCATGAGCGCACGGTTTGCGTCGTCGTGCTCAAGGAATGGGATAAGAGCGGCGGCGATAGAAGCGATTTGCTGTGGAGCGACGTCCATAAGGTTTACTTGTTCGGGAGCGACGAGAGGGAAGTCGGCCTCGAGACGGGCTTTTACTTTGTCGCGAACGAATGAGCCGTCATCGTTAAGAGGAGCGTTGCCTTGAGCTACTACCAAATCTTCCTCTTCTTCGGCGGTGAGGTAAACCACTTCGTCGTTGTTGAGGTTCACTTTTTTGTCTTCTACCTTACGATAAGGAGTAGAGATGAAGCCGAGATGGTTGATTTTGGCGTAGATACAGAGCGACGAAATCAGACCGATGTTCGGGCCTTCAGGAGTCTCGATAGGGCAGAGACGGCCGTAGTGGGTGTAGTGTACGTCGCGGACCTCGAAACCGGCACGGTCGCGGGAAAGACCGCCCGGGCCGAGTGCGGAGAGACGACGTTTGTGAGTGATTTCCGCCAATGGGTTGGTTTGGTCCATGAATTGCGAAAGGGCGTTGGTACCAAAGAACGAGTTGATGACAGAAGAGATCGTTTTGGCGTTGATAAGGTCGATAGGAGTGAAGACCTCGTTGTCGCGCACGTTCATGCGCTCGCGGATAGTGCGCGACATACGAGCGAGACCTATGCCAAACTGGTTATATAGTTGTTCTCCGACAGTGCGGACACGACGGTTGCTGAGGTGGTCAATATCGTCGACGGTCACTTTGGAGTTGATGAGTTGGATGAGATATTTGATGATCTCGATGACATCTTCGCGAGTGAGCACGCGGACATCCATCGAAGTGGTAAGGTTGAGTTTTTTATTTATACGGTAACGACCCACCTCACCGAGGTCGTAACGTTTTTCGGAAAAGAAGAGACCGTTGATAACCTCGCGGGCTGTCTGTTCGTCGGCAGGCTCAGCGTTGCGGAGTTGACGATAGATATGGTATACGGCCTCACGTTCGGTGTTTGACGGGTCTTTCTGGAGGGTGTTGTAAATGATTTTGTACTCGTTGAACGACTGGTCTTCTTTGTGAAGGAGTATAGTCTGGCTGCCCGAATCCACGATAGCCTGAATGTGAGAGGATGCTAGCTCGGTTTCACGTTCGATGATGACTTCGGTACGTTCAACGGTAACGACCTCACCTGTAGCCTCGTCGACGAAGTCTTCGATACGGGGCTTGACGACACGGGCGGCAAGGCGGCGTCCCACATATTTCTTGAGATTGGTCTTGTTGACTTTCACCTCTTCGGCAAGACCGAAAGTTTCAAGGATGTCCTTGTCTGTTTCGAAGCCGATAGCACGCAGAAGAGTGGTAACAGGGAGTTTCTTTTTACGGTCAATGTAAGCATACATGACATTGTTGATGTCGGTGGCGAACTCAATCCAAGAACCGCGGAAAGGGATGATACGTGCCGAATAGAGTTTAGTGCCGTTGGTGTGCACGCTTTGGCCGAAGAATACGCCGGGCGAACGGTGAAGTTGCGACACGATGACACGTTCGGCACCATTGATGACGAACGTACCTTTGTCAGTCATATAAGGGATAGGGCCGAGATATACGTCTTGGATGACGGTGTCGAAATCTTCGTGGTCAGGGTCGGTACAATAGAGTTTGAGTTTCGCCTTGAGAGGGACACTGTAAGTCAGGCCGCGACGGAGGCACTCTTCGATGGAATAGCGAGGAGGCTCGATATAGTAGTCGAGGAATTCGAGAACGAAATTGTTACGGGTGTCGGCGATAGGGAAGTTTTCAGCAAACACATTGTAGAGACCTTCGTTTTTGCGGTGCTCGGTAGCGGTGTCGAGTTGGAAGAAATCTCTGAACGATTTGAGTTGTACCTCAAGAAAATCGGGATAAGGGAACTGCGATTTAATTGAGGCGAAATTAATTCTTTGACTATCAGTATGTAAGGACATTAGAGTAAGAAGATTAGTAGAACTTAATGAATAATACATAAAAAGGTTTAGAGTCTCGCCAGGCGAGATTCTAAACCAAAATTCCTGCTAATAACAGGAGTAGACCTTACTTAAGTTCAACTTCAGCTCCAGCTTCGGTGAGTTGTTTTTTAAGGTTTTCAGCTTCGTTTTTGTCAACGCCTTCTTTGATAGTAGAAGGAGCACCGTCTACCATATCTTTAGCGTCTTTCAAGCCGAGGCCAGTGAGTTCTTTAACCAATTTAACAACTGCGAGCTTATTAGCGCCAGCTGATTTGAGGACAACGTCGAAAGAAGTTTTCTCTTCGGCTGCCTCAGCGGCACCAGCAGCAGGACCTGCAGCAACAGCGACAGCTGCAGCAGCTGGCTCGATGCCGTATTCGTTTTTAAGGATTTCGGCCAACTCGTTAACCTCTTTAACGGTCAAGTTTACCAATTGTTCTGCAAAAGCTTTCAAATCTGCCATTGTAATAATATTTTATTTGTTTGAATTTTAAAAAAATAAAAGGTTGAAAAATTAACGTTCAGAGAGTGTTTTAAGGACTCCGTGAATAGTGTTTCCTCCGGACTGGAGTGCAGAGATAACATTCTTAGCAGGCGATTGGAGCAAGCCGATAACATCGCCGATAAGTTCGTTTTTGCTCTTGATGGTAGAAAGAGCTTCAAGTTGGTCAGCGCCTATATAGAAAGATTCCTCAACATAAGCGGCCTTCAGGACCGGTTTCATGTTTTTCTTGTTGAAATCTTGGATAAGGCGGGCAGGAGCATTGCCTGTGTTAGAGAAAAGTACAGCGGTGTTCTCCTTAAGAGAGGCGAAGAGAGGCGAGAAATCACCCTCTAGGGTTTGGAGTGCATGTTTGAAAAGTTTGTTTTTGACAACGACCATTTTGATGTCGTTTTTGTAGCATGCACGGCGGAGTTCGCTGACCTGCTCGGCATTCATACCTTGAGTTTCGGTAAGATAGAAATGCGAATAAGAGGCAATAACTTCTTTTATTTGGTCAATAACGATGCTTTTATCTTCTTTTTTCATACTGTGGCGGAATTTTTAGTTTTCATCGATAGATTTAGTGTCAACTTTAATACCTTGACTCATAGTAGAAGAGAGATAAACGCTCTTGACATACGTACCTTTTGCTGACGAGGGTTTGAGTTTCATGATAGTAGCCATGAACTCACGAGCATTCTCGACGATTTGTTGTTCGGTGAACGAAACTTTACCGATAGAGGTGTGGACGATACCGGTTTTGTCAACTTTGAAGTCGATTTTACCCTGTTTTACTTCACGAACAGCCGAAGCTACATCCATGGTAACAGTACCGCTCTTAGGGTTTGGCATGAGACCACGAGGGCCTAACACGCGACCGAGGGCACCGATTTTACCCATGATGGCAGGCATGGTGATAATCACATCGATATCGGTCCAGCCGCCTTTGATTTTTTCGATATATTCGTCAAGACCGACATAGTCAGCACCGGCCGCTTTGGCTTCGGCTTCCTTGTCGGGAGTGCATAATGCAAGAACTCGTACTTGTTTACCTGTTCCGTTAGGCAGTGATACGGTACCACGTACCATTTGGTTGGCTTTGCGAGGGTCAACACCGAGACGGACGTCGATGTCGACAGAAGCGTCGAATTTAGTAGTAGTGATTTCTTTCACCAGTTTGGCAGCTTCAACGAGTGTATAAGCTTTTCCCGCTTCAATTTTCTCTAAAGCCAATTTCTGATTTTTTGTTAGTTTACCCATCGTAAATTGTGAATTAAAGATTAAAGATTAGGAAATTCGCCTTTAATGGCAATACCCATACTTCTCGCAGTACCGGCAACCATACGCATGGCTGCTTTTATTTCGAAACAGTTCAAATCAGGCATTTTATCTTCAGCGATAGTTTTCACTTGATCCCAAGTGATCTCAGCCACTTTCTTACGATTAGGCTCGGCGCTACCGCTTTTTACTTTCGAGGCCTCTTTGAGTTGTATGGCAACGGGAGGAGTTTTAACGACGAAAGTGAAAGATTTGTCTGCGTAGTAAGTAATAACAACTGGTAAAACTTTACCTGCTTTGTCTTGAGTTCTGGCATTGAACTGCTTACAGAAGTCCATGATGTTGATACCCTTCGAACCGAGGGCAGGACCAACAGGGGGTGAAGGGTTTGCCGCACCACCTTTAATCTGCAATTTGATAAATCCAGCAATTTCTTTTGCCATAATTCTAAATCTTTAGTTGTTAACTTAAAAAGTTTGAATAATGCAGTAGCAGACTATCGTAACATAAAGTCTTCTACTCTTTTTCTACTTGTGAATAAGAGAGTTCGACAGCAGTCATGCGGTCGAAAATCTTAACCATCACCTTCAGTTTACGTTTATCGGAGTAAACTTCGTCGATGACGCCGGAGAATCCATTGAAAGGGTCGGTGATAACCTTCACGTTGTCGCCAACGCAGTAAGGTACATCCAACTCCTCTTCAGATTCGGCACTTTCGTCGAAGAGACCGAGAATACGTTTGACTTCGGAATCGCGGAGGGCTTCCGGTTGTTTTCCTACAGAAGCACCAAGGAAACCGAGAACATTGGGAACATCATCACGCAAATGACCTACTACCTCGCCGTTAAGTATGGCCTCAACGAGGACATAACCCGGAAGGTAACTACGTTCTTTGACGACTTTTTTTCCGTTTTTTACAGTATACACCTTTTCTGTAGGGATAAGAACCTGCGATACAAACTGGCCAAGTGAAGAGTTTTTGATTTCGGCATCAATATACTCTTTTACTTTAGCTTCTTTGCCGCTGACGGCTCGAAGGACATACCATTTCTTCTGTAGTTCAGGCATAATAATCTCTACTATTATGAAAAATAACGATTAGATGTATTTGTAAATCAACGACATGATGTTTTCAAAACCAAAATCCATCACCCAAACAACAATAGCGATAAGGAGGGAAGCAATTAAAACAACTACCGCACTATTGGTTAGCTCGCGACGAGTAGGCCAGGTGGTTTTCTCGCGGAGCTCGGTGTAGGCTAGTTTGAAATAGTTAATAAGTTTCATATTACAAATAGATTTTGCACGGGTCGAGAGGCTCGAACTCCCGACACCTGGTTTTGGAGACCAGTGCTCTACCAACTGAGCTAGACCCGTATTAAAATCGGAACGAGATTAGACAAAAGGAGACAACCTCGTTCCGATTGTATATAAATTTCCGACTTTCTAGTACCAAGTGTCAAGTATCAAGTATCAAGATAATAGATTCTTGCGTCTTGTGTCTTGCGTCTAGAAAAATTTAGTCGAGGAGAGCTGTGATTTGACCAGATCCTACTGTACGACCACCTTCACGGATAGCGAAACGAAGACCTTCGCTGCAAGCTACCGGATAGATGAGTTTAACAGTGATTTCGAGGTTGTCGCCAGGCATAACCATTTCAGTTCCTTCTGGGAGAGTGATCTCACCAGTTACGTCCAAAGTACGGATGTAGAATTGAGGACGGTATTTGTTGTGGAATGGAGTGTGACGGCCACCTTCTTCTTTTTTGAGGATATAGACAGAGGCCTTGAACTCGCTATGAGGTTTCACTTTTCCTGGGTGGGTGATAACCATACCGCGACGGATTTCGTCTTTGTCGATACCGCGGAGGAGAAGACCTACGTTATCACCGGCTTCACCTTCGTCGAGAAGTTTACGGAACATCTCAACACCAGTAACGGTAGAAGTAAGTTTTTCAGCGCCGAGACCGATGATTTCGACAGCGTCGCCAACTTTGACAACTCCGGTTTCGATACGACCGGTAGCGACAGTACCACGACCAGTGATCGAGAATACGTCTTCAACAGGCATAAGGAAAGGTTTGTCGATAGCGCGAGGAGGAAGTTCGATCCAAGTGTCAACAGCATCCATCAGTTCCATAACTTTTTCTTCCCATTGTGCTTCACCGTTGAGGGCACCGAGAGCAGAGCCGCGGATGATAGGGGTGTTGTCGCCGTCGAAGTCGTAGAAAGAAAGGAGCTCACGCATTTCCATTTCAACGAGGTCGAGCATTTCTTCGTCGTCAACCATGTCGCATTTATTCATGAAAACAACGAGACGTGGAACATTCACCTGACGAGCGAGAAGGATGTGTTCGCGAGTTTGAGGCATAGGACCATCAGTAGCGGCAACTACGATGATAGCACCGTCCATTTGAGCAGCACCAGTTACCATGTTTTTAACGTAGTCGGCGTGTCCTGGGCAGTCAACGTGAGCGTAGTGACGGTTTGCAGTCTGATACTCAACGTGAGAAGTATTGATGGTGATACCACGTTCTTTTTCTTCTGGAGCGTTGTCAATAGAGTCGAACGAACGGAGCTCAGAAAGACCTTTTTTAGCGAGAACTGTGGTGATAGCAGCGGTCAGAGTAGTTTTACCGTGGTCAACGTGGCCGATAGTACCAATGTTAACGTGGGGTTTTGATCTGTCAAATTTTTCTTTTGCCATAACTCAAAAAATAATTAAAGTGATGAATGTGTTTTTATGTTACAAAAATAAGAGCTGTTGACGAGGATTGAACTCGTGACCTCTTCCTTACCAAGGAAGTGCTCTACCACTGAGCTACAACAGCATAAAGGAAGCCTGACGCACTGGAAGCCGAAAGACTAAAAAGATATGTGAGCCTCTTGTCGGATTCGAACCAACGACCCCGAGATTACAAATCACGTGCTCT
>SAMEA104315432__coassemble_639_pt1 | contig 16205 bp, 17 predicted proteins | sample SAMEA104315432__metabat2_low_PE_040 | metagenome-assembled genome bin SAMEA104315432 (sample SAMEA104315432) | gut metagenome | biome: Monkey gut; feature: monkey-associated habitat; material: faeces | place: China | collected 2013 | reverse complement strand
CATGCTGGGCATCCCCGGCGATGTCACCCCACCGTCACGCTTCATCCGCGCCGCCATATACCAATCCACAGCCCCCACACCATCATCTGCCGAAGACGCCGTGCTCAGCTGCTTCCATATACTCAACAACTTCGACATCCCCATCGGCATCGAACACGCCGACCGTCAAGTCCCCGACTCACTACCCAGCGCCACACAATGGACCTCCGCCTCCGACCTCCACAACCTACTGTTCTACTACCGCACAGCATGGAACAGCACAATCCGCTGCATCGACCTTCGCACTATCCCGTTTGACAAGACAACGTTCCAATCATACCCCCTCGACGCCACAAAACGCCAACCCATCGAGATGATCAGAATAAAACCCAATCCCCGACGCTGACCGCCCCGCCTCCGATCAACAATCGCCCCATAGATCCAACAAGAGGATGCCTTGATAACACAACCGAAGCATCCTCATTGTTTTTCCAGGCATCACAAAAACAAAATACGAAAGCATGCCGTTATCGACACAACAGCATCTGAATACACAATCACATCATATGAAGTTAATCGCTCCATTTACTTCATATTAACAAAACATTATACAAATGGCTGCTCACTCCCCCATCAAACGCAGCATCTCGCTGATTCGGGCATCGAACGTGTGGTACTTCATCACCACCTCGTGCGCCGCCTCGGCCTGAGGGGTCATATCGTGCGAAAGAGCATAATCAATCAAACGGCACATACCGTCGAAATCGTCGTACAGACCGACCTCTCCGTTGGGGAATATGCTCTGTATATAAGGATTGCGGTCACAAATCTGATATACGCACGCCCCACAAGCCTCGAACAAACGCTGGTTAGCGCCACTGAATGTTTGTTGATTATGGATATTCAACGCAATTTTCGACCGCGCAAATAACGTATTTACTTGTTCGGGCGCAATATTTCTATTCTTAAACACACTACGATTATTCATCTTCAACCAACCAATAGGGTCTTTGAAATATGGCTTATAATAGCCATAAAACAATAAGTTTTTATCTTTATAACGCTCGGCCAAACGCTCTAGCAAATCTATTCGTTTTGGGCTAACATAAATAGTTCCAACGAAAAGAATATCAATATCTTTCTTCTGATTTCCAATAGGATAATATACCGACGAATCTACAGAAAGGGGCATAAAATAAGCCACTTTGTTTTGCTTGGCATAAAAATCTACGTCGCGCGCCTCGAAACAGCAGAATAGGTCAGCATGGTCGATATGCGAAATACACATCGAGCGGTCGGCACGTTGCACACTGTCGTACATCCAAACAATCACTTTACTGCCGTGGTTACGAAAATAGTCTAGCGTATCATCTTCGAGTATTGTTCCATTATAAATAAAGACGTACCGAGGGCTATAGCTATCAAAAATCGAACGAATATAAACAGCATATTTAGCACGACTTTCGGCACGAAGAGCTTCGCGGTTATGCGAAAACTTGTGTCGCCACTTTAGCAAACCACGGAAAGGATGAATTGGCTCATCGTACGTTACGGTTTTCGTGTCGAAACCAATCTTTTCGAATGCACGAGCCACACTGTTTTGGTAGCCGAAAAAGTCGGCAGAGACAATCAATACTCGCTGTTTCATAACTATTTATACAAACCTTTCGATTTCATTTCTTCGATCGATTTCTCGTAATTATCTTCCATCACTTGCTGCTTATCGACCCAGGCAGTAAACCTTTCGATACCTTTATCAAAATCGTACTTAGGCTTATATCCCAAAAGTTTAGAAATAAGCGATATGTCGGCAAAATTATGACGAATGTCGCCAAGACGATAATTACCGGAAACGGTATATTCAACCTCGCGGCCATACTTCTTCATTAAAGTTTTAGCCACTGTGAGCACGTCGACCAATTCGCCCGTTCCGACATTGAACACATGGCCATTGGCCTCTGGTTTTGTCAAGCCTAAAATTGTAGCGTCAACCACATCGTCGATATAAACAAAGTCGCGAGTTTCGCGTCCGTCTTCGAAAATATTTATTTTATTGCCATTCTTAATGACGGTAGAAAAAATACTGAGTATACCAGTGTAGGGGTTGCTCAACGACTGACCTGCGCCATACACATTTTGGTAGCGGAAAGCCACGGGAGCTACGCCAATAGTAGGACACACAGTCATAACCATCTCTTCTTGAGTCTGTTATTCCGTAAATCGATGTTGGATGAATTAAACTATCTTCTGTAGTAGAGAGCAGTTCGACGCTTTTGCCGCAAACAGGACATTTGCATTCAAAATCGCCACGCTGCATGTCGGCATCGTTGCGTGTAACGGGAAAAACCACTCCATGTTCGGCACAGCGGTAACGGCCCTCTCCATAAATGGCGCGCGACGATGCAACAACCACTTTCTTCACCGTATGCTTAGTATTAGTCAGAATATCAAGAAGTAAAGCGGTTCCACCGATATTTACCGAGGTGTATTTTTCTATTTCGTACATGCTCTGCCCTGTGCCGGTTTCGGCGGCGAGGTGAACTACCGCATCTATACCATCAAGAGCCTTTGTCAATCCATTACGGTCTGTTACTGAGCCTTTTATAAACTTCACCTTTCCCATTATTGAGCAATAAAGAGGCGATGTGGTTTCTGGATTATCGCCATGCACCTGTTTAGAAAGAATATCCAAAACAGTAACACTATACCCCATACTCACCAATTTCAAAGCGATATTGGAGCCAATAAAACCTGCTCCCCCAGTTATAAGTATATTCTTCATTATTATACAAATAGTTTATATAGTTTTGACCCATTTTTTAGATTGAGGGTCGTATCGTTTTACGATCTTAGCTGGCGCTCCTGCCACTACGCAGTAGTCGGGCACATCGTGTGTTACAACACTATTTGCACCCACCACACAATGATTTCCTATAGAAACGCCAGGCAAAATCACAGCATTATTATATATTTTGCATTCATCACCTATCCGAACCGGATTTACTTCAATATTTTGATATTCAATAGGTAAACTTACATCTTCATATAGATGATTAATATCTGTAATTGTAACATTGGCTGCTACCGCTGTGTTTTTACCAATTGATATTGACGCAGCACAAGTAATATGAGCATTTTGTTGAATAGTAACCCCCTCACACAAAAAAATAGAAGGCGAAAAATGTTTATCTAAATACTGTGTAACCCCCTCAATTCTACAGTTATAACCGATACAAACGCCCTTACCTACTAACACGCATTTTGGCGACACATGATTTACCAATGGCAAATTGGCCGACATTGCAAAATGTCGCCAATACACTTGACGGAAACTATTTACAAATAGTTTCTTCGCATAATGAAGCAACTTATTCATTTTCATAGCGCACAAGTTGCTAAATTATACATTAAACAAACTCGCCAGTTGGTAAAGTCTTTCGCCAACATTTCATATCCGGATCGTAGCGTTTTATAATAACGGCAGGCGCTCCCACTAATACACAATAGGGGGGGGCATTTCGAGCAACAACACTATTTGCACCCACCACACAATGTTTACCAATAGAAGCTCCTATAATACACGCATTTTCACCTAACCAACTACCTTCTCCAATTACCACAGGTTGAAGCTGACGGATAGGCTGATTGATTACCGGAGTATCAACATCCTGATATTCATGCACATTATCGGTGATATACACTCTATCGGCGGTAAGCACATTAGGTTCGATAGTGATACTTCCAGTAGCATATATATGATTTGAATGACCAAGTCGCACTCCATCTCCTATAATCAATTTTGCATTAGTATTGGTTAATGGAAGTGCGCCGAGCCATGTTCCTTTTTGAATCAAGCACTTAGCCCCTATAAATATATTTTTCTTACCATCGATACGAAGTGGAGCATCAATACGCGATGAACGGTCGAAACGTCCAAAAGTAAACGGGTATAGAAAAATGGCTGCTAATTTTGCCACAATTTTAGAAAACGAAATATGATGCATATCTACAATAATTTATAGAAAGGAGTACTTCCTTTTATTACAATACAGAACAATGAATAATGTAACCTGCGTCATTTCACTCTCCACTCGGTGATGTTTCGCTCCGAGGTAGAGAAGTTGACGCCTACTTTAGTCACGGGGAGAGGGTCGAGGGCGAAGCGGTCGGCATAGCGTCGCTCCTCGATTTGGTCGAGGGCGGCTTGGGCCGACTCATCTACTTTTATCTCAATGACAAAGATGCGTTTAGAGTTTTTTAGCAACATATCTATGCGCCCTTTTTGTGTGTGCTCTTCCACGTGACATTCAGCACCAAGAAGAGTAAATATGATATAGAGCATCTGCTGATAGTGCCCCTCGTATTGAGTATCGCGGCAATAAGGCACAGTGCCAAGGAAAGTCTGCAACAAGCGGAGAGCACTGTCGATGTCATCGGAAGATATCAACGCCCGCATTCTACCTATTATAGTTTTTGCCATATCGGCATTCGCACCTAAATAATTAGGTAACAACGACTTCATCAAACCCAATCTAACCTCTTCATTTGGGAAAGCAAGACAATAGAGTTCGGATACCGAATCGTAAGATTTGATAGAAAGGTAACCACTCTGATACAATAATGGATATGCCGACTGGCTCTGCTCCAAAGCTACGTCGAACGACGTAATGTCCAAATATATTGGGTCAAGCCCCGTTGGATCAAAAGTATATTTTGCCAACAAATTTAATATAAATGATGATGTACCACTCTCAAACCAATATGGTTTAATCTCACTATATTCGAGTGCTTGAAACAGGCTATATGGATTGTAAATATCCGATGATTTACGGCAGAAATGATATCCATCGTAGTACTCCTTGATTTTGGCATACATATCATCCACACTACAATCCATACTGCTTGCCAAATCCGCAACACCACGATGCAACTGTGTTTTAAGTTCATCTTCGGTAATACCACATATATCGGCATACTGAGGCAACATACTGACATTTACTATGTTATTAAGCTCAGAGAAGATGCTCAACTGCGAAAATTTGGTAATTCCAGTCAAGAATACGAAGCGTAGGTAATTATGGCAACCCTTAAGTGGCGAGTAGAAATTGCGCATTATCTGACGAAGATTGTGTAACAAATCGCCATCGTGAGCCGCATCAAGAAGCGGAGCATCATACTCGTCGATAAGGACAACTACTTGCCGATTATATTTTTTATACGTATTACGTATCAAATTGTCGATACGAATATTTAAAGGCTCATCGACTCCACTTACCCCCAAACGTTCCTCATTCAATTCAACGACATGTGTCAAAAATATGTTAAGCGACTGCTCATCAAACAATTTTCCGCGACTCAAATCGAAATGGATGACAGGATACACAGTCCAATCCTTTTCCAAAGAGTCGATAGCCAACCCCTCAAAGAGCTCCCTACGGCCGTCGAAATAGCAGTGGAAAGTCTCGGTAAGCAGAGTCTTACCAAACCGTCGAGGGCGTGACAAAAAATAGTAATTGGCAGCGCCATTGGCCAAGTCGTACACATATCGAGTCTTATCGACATAGACGTAACCTTCAGTACGTATTTTTTCAAACGACTGAATGCCGACGGGATATTTCTTTTGAGTGGTCATAGTAATAATGTAGTTAAAATCTAATACACACCTGAACTTACACTATATTTTTTCACTTCATAATAGTAAGCATCTTTGTCAAATGGTTTAAAAAACGACATCGATTCAGATGGTAATGTCATTGTGGTAATAGCCATTAGTTCGGATGCAGAATCGAATGGAAATACGCTCGGGCAGTTAAAAAACGATATGTATGAGTCATAATTCATTCGTTTGAATACTGCGACCGGAATTCCATAATTCAACGATTCGTAAAACACAGTAGAGTTGATAAGCACTACTAATTTAGTACCAATCAAGAGCTCTGAAATTTTAGCTTCATCAGCCACAACATTTACATTGGGGTATTCTGCAAAATATTGTTCGTAATATTGCTTTATAGAAAACTCGTTAGGGTGCAACTTGAATATTACTTCCGTTTGTTTTGAATCGTTTTTCAAAAAAACCGACAACAACTCAGTCAAGTATTGAGCATGCACTTTTGATGAAATTACTAATATTTTATTTCGAGAAACATTAGCGTCTATTTCTCTTTTAATAGTTTTGTCCAAAGAAAAATACGAATTGCCAGTAGGTACTATTTTGAATGGCACTCGGATGTCAGAGCCCCAATAGTTATCGAAAGTAAACAAAGCAGTTGGCACTATAATATTATCGTTATCCAACTCAATATCATACGGATACGAATAAACAAGATGATTTTTTGTAAACATGCCATGTTGCGTCTCAAAGATTGGAATATTAAGCATGTGAGCCGCTGCAATAAGTCCCTTTTTAGTTGAATCTCGATTGACAATAATTCGTTTTGGATTTTTTATGCGAAGATACCAATAGTAATATTTTTGTTCTGCGAGAAACGAGTTGTACAAATAGTTAATATCTTGTTCCGAAATGGGTTGCAAACCGAAAGAACTAAGTGCAGATTGAATACTTTCAATTATTTCATATGACAGATAATTATTTTTAGAAAATAATTTAGTATAAATAGCTATCAAATCGTATTCGATGTAGTGGTCAAATTTTTGAAATGCTTTATAAGACGAGAGAGCAACAAAATTTTTCTTTTCGGCATTGATAAAATCTTGTATCGCACCATCAAAATAATAGGAGCCTTTTTTATATCGAGGATGCTCAACTATAAGCACATCGCGTTTTACAAAAAATAGATGCACCAATGATGCTATTATTCTGAAAAAGCCTACAAAGGCAGCAGTCAATTTAATTAAAGTTGATCTCTTTACATTGTTGGTCGATGTCGCGAACGCATAATGCAGATAAACATCGAAACGAACAATATCCCAAATAGGCAAACCATTCGAATCGCTCAACGAGAACAAATTGTGTTCTCGCTCCATCTGAAAATATTTATCAACAAAATTAGTATTCATTCTACATCATATATTTAAAAAGAAATCTATTGAATACTTTTCAAAAAGTATGGTTTCTACAAATTCGCGAAACACACCATCGCCTCCATTTTTAATTAATTTAATTGAGCTATACGAACGGATATAGTCAGGAGCTGATGCTGGAACACCTGCAATTCCAACATTTTTAAGAAGAGATATGTCGTTTAAATCGTCACCAATATATGCCACATCCGTCAAGTTGATTCCCAAAATCGAGCAAATACTTTGCGCTACTTCCAGTTTATTTTTCACACCTTGATATAGAAAATCCACTTTGAGTTTTTCGGCCCGACGTTGAACAATGTTAGTTGTTTCGCCAGTAATAATTCCAACCGGAATACTAGCTTTATGAGCAAACAAAACTCCCGCCGAATCGTAGGTATGGAATTTTTTCAACTCGTTTCCTGTTTGGTCGTAATACATACCGCCATCTGTCCAAACACCATCAATATCAGTTAAAATAAGCTTTGGGAGTATCATATTAAATCTATCATAGATGGATAAATAATTTCGTTAGCAGGGATATCGCAATTGGCAGTTTTTCCAACAATAGTGTTTCTATCGACCCATTTTACGCCATCGCCAGGGCTAAGCAAATGCAGCATATTCTCTGAAATAATGTCGCCCTTCTTAACGTCGCAAAGTGTAGCTATCGAGCGTTCCAATTTCACCTTCGAAGCAGCTACATTTTTATCGATGAATATATTTTTTTCTCCCGCCCAGCGCTCCATCAATCTCACATCGCGAATCATGCGATTAACACCGTCGGCACCCAGCGAACCAGCTTGGTCGGTACCCTTCATGCGGCGGTCAATAGTAATATGTTTTTCGATGATTTTAGCTCCTAATGCCACAGCGGCAACAGGTGCTGCTATACCAATAGTGTGATCAGAAAAACCAATAGTATATTGAGGATAATTCTCAATCAGATAAGAAATAGTGTTCAGGTTGAGTGAATCGGGATGAGTAGGATATTGCGAAACACAGTGTAAAATAGAAATCTGGTCGTGGTGTTTTGAAATAACATTTAATGCATTATCCAAATCGCGCTTATCGCCCATACCAGTCGACAAAATCATTGGAATATGAGTTTGAGCCAATGCGTCAAGGAGAGGCAAATTAGTCAAATCGCGGCTTGCCACCTTAAGTCGGTCGGGTTGGAACAGGTTGAGCATTTTTAGACAACCTATCGAGCAAAGAGTTTCAATAAAATCGAGGTTTAATGATTTTGCATATTTATAAACTTCATAGTGCTGCTCGTCCGATAATTCTAGAAATGCTCGGTGCTCGCCATACGTTCGGCCAAAAGAATTAGGACTGTCATATATTCTATTCATCTGACTAGAGGCCAACTCTTCTGTCAAATCGCGCTTAGTCATTTTAACTGCATTCATGGGCTTCAAATCCAAATTAAATACATCTTCATGAACAGGGTGCGCCACTAGTTCTACAATAAGTTTTGCAATATCTACTGAACCATTATGATTTTGGCCTATCTCACCAATTATATATGTATCATTCATAATCATTTGGAATTTCTTATTATTTGGTTTTTCATTTGGTCGAGGAGTTGATGGTGTGCATCGGCATAAGCTATAATATCTGATATCGAAGTTGTTCCACTATTAACGAGTTCAGAATACATAGTTTGTATAGCGCAAAAATCTTCATTTGTATCGATTGTAGTGCGCAAATCAGTTCGACAAGCAATCGATTTGTCGACATTAATCCATTTGATATTAAAATCATTAGGATGAGCATAAATATAATTAGTCACATGTTCGTGATACAATTTCTCACCAGTTAAATTTGTCACCTTCCTGAGTGCATTAAGCGTAACATATTCAGTCCAAAAACCGAAATGAGTTTTAATAGATGGGCAACCATTAACATCGAAACTAATATAATCATATCTACTATCGGATACGGTAATCAAATGTTGGATAGCTGAGGCGTCAAGCATAGGATTGTCGGAACAAACACGAATTAATTCGTCGAAACCAAATGATTCTGCAGCCGAGATAAAACGTTGTAAAACATTATCTTCATCGCCTCTAAAACATTTCACATTATGCCGCTGGGCCACCTCTTCCAACACGTCGTTTGCAGCATTTGTACTAGTAGCTATAACTATCGGCAGATTGAATATCTTAAGTTTCTCAAGCAAGAGATCAATTATTGTTTGTTGGTTATAAAATGGAAGTAGAATTTTATTAGGCAATCGTGTAGAACCTACTCGCGCTTGTATAATAAATGCCTTCATAATATTCAAGAAATAAATATTTAAACAATTATAATTTAAATGCAATCAGATTAACAATATTTAAATAACTATATAATCGCACATACTTTGCAAACAGGTTTAATTCAGATATATACCATTGAATATCACCTTACCAAGTCGGAAAATATGCTTGATAAGTGCTTCGTTGGTCAATGAAGCTAATAGCGACAAGTCGACCTTTATCTGATAAGTGCCCATAACCAATCACGGCACCTCCATTGGCACGGAAATAGACTTTTTGCTTCATAATTGGTTTATATCTAAAGAAAACGTTAATTCAATATAGTCGGGTGAGTAGACCTCTCTAATGGTCGGCTTGTTAAGTTTGTCTTCATTAGCACCTGCAACTATATAGTCGGCTCCGCTACCTGCTTTTTCGCCATATCCGATAAGCATAAACATCTTCTGCAATATAGGGTTACGACACATGATATGACCACCAGCAAAAAAATCTTCGATAGATATAAGCATTCTGCCTGGATTGCGAAAAATGATATTATTTCGATTGCGCTGTATAAGTATCGAACCATTTTCTGCATAATTAGAATGGACGCATGCATTGACAAGGGCCTCACGTACTGCTATCTGAGTAGGCGTCTCATCAATACGAGTAGCGCCACTCAATTGGAATGGAGTAGGTAGAGATTGGCACAATTTGTTGTATGTTCGAAAAATATCGCTTAATTATTTCAACTCTCGCCTATCCATAAATCAATTGTTGGGTTTCTTGAAGTTCTTGTTTAAAAAAAGGATTTGCCACTGAGGAAACATCGACCAAGTCAATTTTTCTATTCAATAGATTGGTCATAGCATAATAAAAATCGAAAAAAATGTCGGCATAATTTGTATGATTTATCCTCACTATGCCATAAATATTTATTCCCAATTGTTCGGAAACAATTCGCTGAAATTTGGCACAAGGCATTTGCTCACTTTCACGGGCAACAAACAAATAAGCATATTGGGTATCGGCTAAAGCGTGAATGATAAGCGAAGTTTTTCCAATGCGTCTACGGCCCATCAATACCATAAAGACCGCATTGTCGCACGATTGCTGCTCGTTGCGACGAATAATATCTATCTCTTTTTCTCGGTCGTAGAATCTTATAATATAAATGGCGACTTATATAAATAGCCTTTTACATATCTTGCCATAGGGTTACTGCTAAAGCAGTATAAACCAGTGAATGTGATGATTAGCCACGTCAAAGGTAGTAATATATTTTGTTTCCGCAAAATATCTTCAGCCGAAATCTTTTGTTTCCGCAAAATATTTTTGGTTAAAAACCCACGGAATCGCAAAATCTTTTGAGCGTAAAATGAGAGCAAAACACATTTTCTGCTCCTATTTCAGTCAATTCACACACATTTTCCGCACTTAATTTGGGCCGACGGCACACATTTTCTGCAGATAACGATATCGCCCAGTACACTTTTAAAAGGGATCGGTACGATATTTTAGACGGAGCAGACGAGAAATCAACCGACCATTGAATCGGAAGGCTGCTAAAAGAATACGGTAGGGAAGACTGTGGCGAAAATAAGCGTTATGTTTGATCTCGACTTTATCGTCGGCCGCTTGTGCTATCATTTGTCGGTAATAAGCGGTTGTGGTGTCGGGGTGATTGATAGCTTTGATAATCAGAGGTATCAAAAGCCCTTTTTTTATATAAAGGTAATCCAATTCGGAGGCGGAATCGGCATAAAGTCCTTCTCCACGAAAACGAGAAAGCAGTTTAGAATACATCTGTTGCTTTTGCTCTGCTTTGGTTGGGTCGGGGCGCCGTGATACGCTATTTTCCTGAATACGATAATGATAACCTACTTTATCGACAAAAGCCAGAGAATCGGAATGCATCAATACAGTATACCAAAAATAACTGTCTTCAGAAAATTTTCCTTCGGGAAAAGATATTGACCCGTTAATAAGAAACTGGCGAGAATATAAACCTGTCCAAAAATAAGCAACACCCTGGGTAAGTAAAATTTGACGGTCGGAGCGCTGCATACTACCACTAGCTACCGCAGGCTGATTAAGGACAAAAGATGTACCGTCGGCATACTCTTTTTGTCCTAAACAGTAAGCCCATTGGGCATCGTACTGACGTGCGCCATCGAGGAGAAGTTGGTACATCTCTGGCTCACACCAATCGTCGGCATCTACAAACCCTATATACTCGCCCTCGGCCTTGGTCACGCCAAAATTTCTTGCTGCCGAGGCTCCTCTATTTGCGTCCAACGAATAGAGCACTACCCTACTGCCACGAGGGTGAGAATTTTGGAGATTTCGTATATAATCTACGCTACCGTCGCCACCACAATCGTCGATGCACACTATCTCCATTTGGTCGATAATAGTCTGTGACAAAAGGCTTTCGAGACATTGAGCCAAGAAAGGCATAGCACGATATACGGGGATTATAATCGAAATAGTGGAATGCGACATAAAAATATTATAGTGTCAACAAATGTGATAGCAATGACACTTAATGTTATATTTATAGTTACTATGATTTGTCTTTAATCAGATGTGATACCCATTACCGTATACATTGAGAATATATAAAGCAAAAAGGCGGTCATACACTTGATATGATTGGTTGATGCGGGTGATGAGGTCTTTGTCGAGTAGAGTCTTGATTGACGACTGGACTGAACTTGAAGATGCGAGAGCATGACGCCTAATAAATTCAGCTGAAGTGACATTTATGGCAATTCTATCTTTGGCAACTGCAATGAGTACCTCTTTCTGTCGTTCTGGCAAAAACCCCAATATATTTTGGTACATCACCTCATTTTCCGCCACTATTTTATCAATCACTTGCTTTACAGAATCTGAATTAATCTCAACACCTTGCTCTGCCGAATCAAACAATCGATTGAAAACTAATTGTATATACCATGTGTGACCTTCAAAAAATGAATAGACCATTTTTACAACTTCTGTTGAAATAAATTTGCGTGAATGAGAGAAGTGTTGTACGACAAACGGCAAATATGAGTCGTACTCTATTGGCTTGAGATGTAAAAAAGAGGCACTATGATAAAATGGTCTTGATGCAGAAAAAAAGATTTTTTGCATCATATGCTCTTGACTACCAGCAAAGACAAAAGTAGTATTGACACAGCGCTGAATATAAGTTCTCAATATTGCCTCTACATTTTTTTCTGCATATTTCGCTATTTGTTGAAATTCATCTATTGCAACAAAGCAGGGCCGGTCAGCATGTTCAAGATAACTAAATATTTCTTCAATAGCAATCTCAGGACGGTGGATATCACCTATACCTATATCGAAAACTGGTTGTCCAGTCACAGAGTCGAACTTAAATGCAGGTCGGAGCGATGCTATAACAGAAAAATAATGTTCAACAAAAGATATACCTCTCGGCTTTAAAACATCAAATATTTGTCGGCCAAGCATATATACCAATTCACGGAAACTATTGGTGGCATAAATATCGACAAAAAAAGTGTAATATTTTTCCTCAATTTCTGGCTGATGAAAGCAATGATGAATCAGACCTGTCTTACCCATACGACGAGGCGAGACCACTACCATATTTCTATGATTGATCAAAGCCCTTGTAAGAGACTCGGTCTCTACCACACGGTCGCAAAAATATGCTGACGACACATATCCACTAACTACAAATGGATTAGAAAGAGGAATAATATTGAGATTTAATCAAAATATTGCTTTTACAATTATTGCTTTTACAATAATTGCAAATGCAATAATCGCAAATATCGCAATTGTCAAATTGATACGTTGACATTGATATCTAAATGAGCAGCTATCACCACTTCACAAATTACGCATATCTTGCAATCGAAACATCAGCAGTACACGATTTAATCAATTGATATTCTGAACATTTATACATATACAAAATATTTACTCAGTGAAGTGAGTAATTTTACTCGGTGGAGTGAGTAAAATATTTAGGCAGCATATAAACTGCTGATTGACTGCAATTATTTTTTTTCGACCGACTCGACGATGCGACTACGGCTGTAGGCTTTCATTATACCCAAAGCGGCAAGGGAGACAAGCACGAGGATGACGAGGATAGATGCGATGAGCGACCAAGTGTGGGTGGTTTCGTAGAGCTCGTCGACACAACGGAACTCTATCTCGTGCTCGCCAGCGGGCACCTCAAGGGCGCGGAGTATGTAGTTGGCACGGAGGAGTGGCACGCGGTTGCCATCGATATATACTTGCCAAGTCTTGTAATAAACTTCAGAGAAAGCGGCGAGCTGGGCTTTCGAGGATGATGTTCGATAGAAGAGATGACCAGGCGAGCGATAGTCGGAAAGAGTAATCCGGGCTGTGCTATCTACGCCGGCGAACGCGGCCTCGTCGGTAAGCGATGAGCGCCACTCATTTTCAATAAGTGCGGTATGACGAGGATTGAAATCGTAGAGAGCTGCAATCTCCTCGTCGGGCGAAGCGGTCCATTGTATCTCGTCGACAAACCAAGCGTGACCCATAGCGTCGGGATTTTGTTGGATGCGGGGGCCTTGCTGACTATTGACAATGAGATATTTCGTATTGAGCATATTGAGCACATTTGGGGTAATGCGCTGACTGATATGGAAGTCGATAATATCTTGATAGCGACGGAGTTTGACAGGGCTATAGCCACCTACTGATTTGTGGAAGTATGATGTACGCGACTCGTTGAATGTACTGGTAGTGAGATTGAGCACACGGTAGTCGGGATCTTTGTCCTGAAGGATAGCGCGGTCGATTGCGGTAGCTTCGATAGTTTTGGCTGCACGCTTAGGCACGAAGCTATCGTTGTTGAGGAATCGCTTGTCGACAGTCCAGAGGTCGACAACTACGAGCACAGCCACGACGGCATAAAGGATATTGACGTTGAAAGGACGGCGTATATAAAACCATAGCAGAGCTGCACTTAGGGCGATGAAAGCGAATGAGCGCCAAGCGTCGGCAGTGAGCATATGACGGCGGTCGGCGATAAGTGCTGGATGAAGCCATTCGGGGAGTTGGACATCGGTTACGCCGCGGAAGTCGAACATCGAGCCACCAAAGAGGGCGAATATCAAGCAAATAGCAGCAGTGACGCCTGCAGAGATATAGAGTGGCGTGAGGTATTTTTTCTTATCATCATCGTTGATAATCTGACGAATAGCCATCACGCCGAGAGCTACCATGAGGACCGATGGTATGACGAGCGCCATCGATGGGGTACGAAACTTATTGTAGAGTGGCAGGTTGTGAAACATCCACTCGTTGACGCCAGGCAGATTGCGTCCCCACGACAGGATGACGGTGATGATGCATGCCGCAAGCATCCACCAACGCTCAGGTCCGCGACAAATAATCATACCCAATAAGAATAGGAAGCAGAAGATAGCGCCGATATATACTGGACCCGAGGTGAAAGGCTGATCTCCCCAATACATAGGTGCATGGCTCGTGATTTGAGCGGCTTGACCTGTAGGGCGGAGGGCTTCGTAGGTTTCGGAATCGCTACCTATATTATAATGAGAACTAGCGCCTTGGAAATTTGGTATGAGCAGAGTCATTGTCTCGGCTTTGCCATACGACCACTGGTAGGCATAGTCGATGTCGAGACCCGACGACTCCTTTTCGCCCGAAGGATTGTTTTTCAGCACAGCGCCGCCACGCATCGTCTCCTTAGAAAAATCGGCGGTAGGTATGAGCTTGTCAACTGCCGGAGCTATGGCTAATAATGCAACAACGACTAATATTGCACTCGACTTGAAATAGTCGGCTACCGTGTGGTTGCGAATAGCATAAATGAGATAGGTGATGGCAAGTGCCAGAATAGCAATGAGCAGATAATAAGTGATTTGCTGGTGATTCCAATATACGTTGAGCCCTGTAGCCACGAGTGTAAGCGCTATACCAGCTAGATATTTTTTACGATAAGTGAGTATGATACCGCCGAGCACTGGAGCCATTGTAGCCATAACCAATGCTTTGCTCACGTGGCCCGCATCGATGATGATGAGATTGTACGAGCAGAGGGCGTAACCTATCGACCCGATAATACTGAGCCATGGAGTACAACCCAAGACCAACATAAACAGATAAAATCCAAGCATATAAACAAAGAAAGCGCCAGGCACATTGGTAGGCAGAAAGCCAAGAGCTAGTTTTTGAATATGTACAAAGATATTGTTGGTAGGGGCAGAAAAAGCATAGTTTGAAGGCATGCCTCCAAACATAGCATTTGACCAATAGGAGTATTCGTGAGTATCGGCATAATGCTGACGCACATCGTTGCCCCACCCTATATAGCTGACTACATCGCCTTGAGCAAGGTCTTTTCCTTCAAAGAAATAGGGTGAAAAATAGGCGATTGTCACCAAATAAAACACTGCAATAGCAGCCACGTGTGGGAGGATTTTTTTCCAGTTGATAGATTTCATACTATTATGTTGTTTGTATTATCGGAGGGAATGAACTTGCCAAAAGGTAAGTTACCTTTTAGTAAGTTGAAAATTTCAATTGTTTGGATATTGTAGCAGAAGATATTCGAAGATACTATTTTGCTAAACCATATTTTTTGATTAGTCGGTCGAGGCCATCGGAGAGGGATATTTGCGGATGCCATACAAGCGAAACATCTTGATTTTCTTCAATTGATGCACATGCATACATCACGTCGAGGGGTCGATATGGGCGGCCTCCCCACTCTATATTGAGATGACGGCCACTCCTGTGTTCTATCATCGAAGCAAGTCCACGTACAGACGTAGCCACTCCTGTGCCCAGATGATATTCACGTCCGTTAGGTAATGATTTGTACGTACTATCGTCGGACAAGATGTCTAGTGTAGAGTTGAAAAAGCGCACTACGTCGTCGACATGCACGAAGTCGAGCCGCTGCTCACCAGCGGTCAT
>SAMEA104315432__coassemble_576_pt1 | contig 17468 bp, 14 predicted proteins | sample SAMEA104315432__metabat2_low_PE_040 | metagenome-assembled genome bin SAMEA104315432 (sample SAMEA104315432) | gut metagenome | biome: Monkey gut; feature: monkey-associated habitat; material: faeces | place: China | collected 2013 | reverse complement strand
GCTCGATGAGCGACAGGTGGCCCGACCTGAGATGGCAAAGGAAGCAATGCATCGTGAGGTGAAACGCGGGGTAGTCGTAATCGACGGTCGTAAGCAGCGGGCCCACCACGACGTCGGCGTCGAGCTCCTCGCGTATCTCGCGACGCAGCGCCGCCTCGGCGCCCTCGCCCACCTCGATCTTCCCGCCCGGAAACTCCCACCACCCTTTCCACTCACCATACCCCCGCTGCGTAGCAAACACCCTCCCCTCGCGTACAATCACCGCCGCCACCACTCGTATCGTTCGTCTTTCGTCCATAAAAACTCATCATCACTTGATAGCCAATTTCATTTTAATTTGAGTACAAGCCGATATGACAGCCAACATTTTGTATTTTTCTTTTGTGGAATTTGGAACAGTAAGCCACTCACCTGTACCCAATTGAACTTGATATTTGTTGCTTTTATAAGAAGATACGATCGGCTCATCCCTCCACGTGAGATTTTTGATTTTTGAAACACCAATATGCTGCACTGCCTCAATGAAAGATTCTGTTTGATTATCACCTCCTATCAAAGTGCCATCCTCAAAATCAACAAGTAAATATTGGCGATTTCTTTTCCTATTAGACGCCTTTGTTTTTACCACAAAACCAGTACCCTCTTCAACCTTTATATCGAGGTTAAGGCGTATATTCAAAGCCAACAACTGCCTCATTCTAATACCTGTATCAGACTGAAGGGTTATATACCAATCATCTTCGATAGGCTTGTAATATTTAGCATACTTTGGATTAACATTACGTGTTAACAAGGGCTCTCGGCTGACGGTCAGCCCAGCACTTGCAGCTTTCTCCACACCAATATAACGAATAGCCTGTATAAGCGTTTCACCTGTATCAAAATCACAAAAAACAGTACCATCAGGAAAAGTAACCTTTAGTTTTTTTCGGCTTGAAGTAGATTTGGGAGTCTTCTCCAGCGAATCATAATCCGCATCAGAAATACACATCATTATATCGAGCCAATGATCTTCGATATATTCCTTATCGAGCAAGATTAAATTTATATCATTAACTAATTGTTTCACATCTTGCGAAAAAGAAGATGCTGTAATATAGAAAGCCTTATTCAACCCCCTTCTATTTCGTTCATCGACTAAATCGTTTACAGCATCTAACGAAACTGCACAGTCGGCATCTAAATCGGCATACACTAAACATTTCGCTTTAACACTACCAAATTCGAAGGTAACAGTTCCCGTCAATCTGACATTATTTACACTGTAATCAAGGTCATCTAAACAACCATAATTGGCTAATATGGCCTTTACCAATACAGTCCAGCTCAACATCGAACAGTTACTTAAAATGTTGTTTATATCTTTCATAGCAATTTATTTTTTTACAGCAAAGTTCATTAGCTTATCGAGCGTCATCGACTGAACCGCCTTGCCAAACGAATGCGAAAGTTGCGTCATATCCCAATCATTTCATCAATATTTTTTGCATTTTCTTAAAAAACCGTTTAATAGGAATCTTATTATCATCGGCCACAGCTTCGTGCATATCCTGTTGAAGACCGTTGGTTATCAAGTTTTCGTATGTTCCTTCGATTAGTTTCATTATAGATTTCTACAAATCATGTTTATACTTTAGCGAAAGCTAACTCCCTGATTATTTCAAAAATATACAATCGCGATGCCACTCAAGGAACTCCAAATTGGGGGCATATCGAGTGGGTTGGTGTAACTTCTGTCCTTCAATCGGAACAAAATATTTTGTATAATAATCCTTCTCTACATTCGACTGGAGCTGGTTGGAGAACAAAACTCGGCAATCCTTGTCAAACGTTATGAGCCCTTTATCAAAGGCTTTATCATATAGGACCGACAGGCATATTCCATTTTCTGGATTTAGCCTCACCTCCTTTTGCTTGGACTCTTTCCACGGTATTATATGACTGGCAACAAGCAATGTGGGTATATCAATTCCAGTAAGTGCACATTTGCCTTCATAGTTGGATAATATCATTCGCCTGAAATAATCTTGACCAACTCGAACTTTAATAACCGACACTTTATCTTCGCCTATTTTAGTCAAATCGAAGTGTTGAATCAAATTTTTTGAAATCTGCCTTGCACTCAATGAATGTTGCACTATTTCATTAGCTTTCAACACATCATTTTCGAATTGCGCATAACGAATGAGACTTAATATTGCGGCAGAACAGAAACCTTTTAAAGGGTAACTTGTCTGTTTAGAATTGCCATAAATAAAAATACTCGATTCCCCTTTTTTCATTTTCTTTTCTTCAGCTTTAATAAAATCGCTTATTCTCACCAACAGCTCGATGTCATCAATAGTAAACAACGACCGGCCGTGCAACCCGAAAACATCCCTTTGCACAAAGAGTTCATCTACAATCATTATTGCACGGATATAGCTCGACACCTTTCCTGTTTTCTCAGGAGAGATATATTTCAGATATTGAACATAGTTATTTTGATTCATTATTCAGCTTCTGTTTAAGATTATGCATTATAGTCATGATTTAGCAGATACGGCACCGAGTATGGATGTGTAGTAGTGCACCAATCAATGTGCAAATATACCAATAATTTTCGTAACGTGAAAGGGTTTTGCGATTAAAAAAATATTAGTACATATGCAATGGGTATTGATGGTCCATAAAACGACATTGGGCGAGTGGTGATGTAGGGCGAAAACAAACAAGGATTGAAGGATTGACATAGCAATATGATGAATATATACCATACTATTACTATGAAAATCACAGCTTAAAAACTCGATTTCATTTATTCTACATAAATTAGGGCAAGAGGCTTAACCCAAGTTTGACCCTTTGAAGTGCGTCTTATTTGCTATACAGCGCTTTATTGTTTTTCAAATGCCTGTTTGTGTACTACAAAGTTTTTCTTCTAAATGGCATTTTCTTATATTTTAGGCGCCGATAAATGTCATCGGCTGCTTGTGTTGGTTCGCTGCATAATCGCAACTTCACTTTGTTACCAAGAGCATTTATTGCTTCGGTGGTGTTAGTGCATTCTATTTCTCTGATGAGATTGTAATAATCGAGACATTTGCCTATGTCGCGGATATCTTCCGGACGATGCGGCTCTTCGATAAAACAGATATTTAGCATGATACGACTCCGACAGCGACTTGTCAAGTCGCGGAATGATTCCTTGATGCGATAGTAAAATTCATCGCACTGTGTCTTGGGGTTATATCTTAGTTCGGAGATGAAATGCATAACGGGTGCAAAGGTACAACCTTTTTCTAACACTTCCGTGTACCATATTGCTGTTTTTGAATCACCTACATTTGAATATCAACAAATTAAAGTAACCATCCGAAATATGCCGTCTCGGTTATCACAATGTCCGTCCTCCCAGTCCATGTAGATGATAAAAAAGCCGATTTGATCACATCAAATCGGCTTTTTGAGTATTGGCTTAATGTTTTGTTTTTATGATAGTTAACGTAAGAAACTGAGAAGATTGTAAGGTTTTAACTGAGAAGATTGTGAGGTTTTGACTGAGAAGATTGTGAGGGCGGGCGAATTTTCATTCGCCCCTACAGGGGGATTGTGAATGAAGATACGAGGTTGACGTAAAAACTGAGCAAAATCAATCTTTTAGGCAGTTGAGTGGAACGACAAACACGCCGTCTGGGCGGCGATAAGCTGGACCATTGGCGGTAATAATCATAAGGAAAGCAGGACCATTGTGAGCAGCAATATCTTTTTTGAGAGTTAAGAGATGCTGAGCACCTTCGTCGATACCCTTCTGACCGCCGAGTTTAACCTCAACCAAAGCCCACCGGCCATCATCTAGTACCAATACGGCATCACACTCCAGACCTCTACTATCACGATAATGCATGACATTACCATCAAGAGCACCGATGTAAATATTGAGGTCGCGCACCACAAGATCTTCGAAGAAAAAGCCCATAGAGTTCAAATCGTTGAGCAAAAGAGCCGGAGATGTTTTCAGCGCGGCACAGGCTATGGATGTATCGATAAAATGACGTGTCGACGACGTGCGAACAACACTTTTGCTTCTCAGATTGGGGTTCCAAGCAGGAGTATCTTCAATAATAAACAAATCGCGAAGAGCATCCATATACTCATCGAAAGTTTGAGCGCTCATCGTACGATTGTTGTTTTCAATAACATCTGCTATCAACGTAGTGTTGGTAGCTTCGGTAGAGATATTGCGGGCATAGGCACGCAATATCATTTCAAACACTTGATTGTTTTTGTTTCGGAATTTACTGTTTTCGCTATTTTCGAAATTGAGCAAACCATTGTAATAGTTTTTAGTTACAGAGAGAGCCACCTTTCTGTCGTCAATAATAGACATAGGCCAACCGCCACGACAGATATAATAAGCCATATCCGATAACGAATGCCGCTCGTTGAGCGAAAAAACGTTGGTATCTGGTTGGTCAAAAAGGGTACGAAGTGATACCTCACCCGTCGAATCGCCCGACTCGAAAAGACTCATTGGTCGCATTTTCAGTTGCACTATCCTACCTGCTCCCGAATGGAAAATGTTAGTCTTATCAACAGGCGTACTACTGCCAGTGAGTATAAATTGGCCGAAATCGCCACGATTATCCACCTCTTCTCTCACCAAATCCCACAATTCGGGCACAGTCTGCCATTCATCAATCAAATGAGGAGCTTCGCCCCCTAATACATTGCGAGGGTCGATTTGCGCCAATCGTATAGTCTGAAGATTGTTGAGCTTAATCACACTTTTGGCAAAAAGCGATGATGTAGTAGTTTTTCCACAAAACTTAGGACCTGACACCAACACTGCACCACTCGTCTTCAACTTTTCATCGATTACTAGTTCGATATATCTTTTTAAATATTTTGCCATAAAACCACTGAGTAAATAACTAACCGTAAATAACACTGCAAAGTTACTTATTATTATTGATATACGCAAATTTTTCGTTAAAAAATTGAGAAGGTTGTGAGTATTTGACTGAAAAGATTGTGAGTATTTGACTGAGAAGGTTGTGAGGGTGTGTGCCTTGCGGGTTGCGGACATGCCGAAGACTTGTCCCTACAGCCATGCGGTTTCACTAAAAACTATAATCTATAAACTATGAACTAAAAAAAGAGGCTACCTCGGTTGTGGAGAGGTAGCCTCTTGATTTGACGATGAATTCAAGCTTATTTCGCGATTATTTCATGATATTTCGCATGAAATCGTGAATATTTTGCGATTATATCACGGTGAATCCACTATTATTTGACGATGATGCGGCCGGTAGCCACAGTCACGTTTTCAGATTTAGACTTAGATTACAAATTATCCTCTCCTACAAAACCGTATTATTAACGACAAAACCACAATACACCAAACAGGAAGAATAAAAAAGACATGCTACATGGCATGTCTTTTTGTTTAATCAATATGTAACGAAAGTACAATTACAGCTGCCCCGACTCCACAAGATTGATGATACGCTCAATAGTGGCATCGTCTTTATGTTCGCCAAACGGTGTCTTCAGGCTGGCTCCAAACATCTTGGCAAAGAGTTCGTAAAAACCGGCGGTAAACGAACCTCGATAAGCACGAATCAATTCGTATCCCGAAGCGTCGCACTCGCGGTCTACCAGGCGTATAAGCAGAGTACCTTGCCGGAAAGTGAGTTTGCTCAAGCGGGCATAATTGTCTTTGTACAAGCGTTTTTCAAACCCTCGCATATACCTGTCGCGTTCACGTTTGGTGGGTATCTTCATCAACGTGTCGTTGGTAGCCACGATGATAGAGCGAATCTCCTTGGCCAGTGGCAGCGTCTTTTTCACGTCGCGTACCAACCTCCAATAAAATTTTTCCTCCTTCTTGTTCTTAAACTTCATCGGAGGGTACACCCACACCGTTGGCAGCTGAACTACAGGTGTTGTATCGCCATCTTGGACTATAGCCTTCACCTGCAGCCCGGGCCGGTTGAGCCGGATGATCTGAAACGGTCGTATCTGTTGCGCCGCCACTTCACCTACAGTGAGGTAACAGACAACGAATATCATCAATATCGTAACGAATAAACTTCTCGGTGAGAATACGGATTTCATACCTTTTTCCTGATTTGTTGACTAATTCATGACTGCGTATCCAGGGATTGGCATCGCGCAGTTGCGCATAAGTGATTTTATGTTGTTTCGCCCATAAGGCCCAGTCGGCGACGGCGGTGTCTACCATCACCACGGTATAATCGAAAGGCGGATAGAGCTGGTCCGGTCGGAAACAAAAACCGTAACGCTCGGGCTCAGACAGTATCACCTTGGCCGCCATGATGCGAAACATGTAGCGCGACGTCTCGCTATTGAGGTAGATATCGAGAGCTGTAGCGGCATCCTGACGCTGCATCTGCTTCACTATCCCACCCTGCCCGGCATTATAGCTGGCAGCGGCGGCAAACCAGCAGCCGGTCTTGCGATAAGCATCGCGCAGATAAGCACATGCCGCCCGTGTCGATTTCTCTATATGGTAGCGCTCATCGACGGTCGATGACACCTCGAGCCCATACTCCCGGGCTGTCGCGGGCATAAACTGCCACAACCCGGCTGCTCCTACACCCGATACAGAAAGAGGATTGCAATTGCTCTCTATCAACATCAGATACTTAAAATCGTCGGGCAAACCCTCCTCACGCAATATCCGCTCCACTTCGGGCAAATACCGATTGGCTCGTTTTATCATTAGCAATGTCGTGCTATGCATATAGCAGAACGATATCAACTCTCGATCCATTCTCTCTCGTAGGTCATAGCGGTCAAAACTTACGGTTTCATCGGCAAAAACCACCTCTTCTGGTATCTCGGGCGACTGTACTAAACTAAACATTTCATCACCACGACTACCCTCTACGCCCTCTGCTCTACACGACGTGGCGACAAAAATTAACAACAATAAATACAACGTTTTGTCTTTCATAATCCAACTCAAAGTAATGAGGACTTTAGTCCTCAACCTATATATTTTTTCATTATAACGACTCGTACAATTAGAAATATGCAAAGTTACAACAAGTTGAGGAAAAAAGCAAATAAAAAAATTGTATATATCAAAAAATAATTATAACTTTGCTGTGATTATTGTCTAGATAATAATCGTTTAACAAAAACAGACAAAAAGTGAACAATTTTGATGAACAAATGATGCGCCGCTGCTTCCAACTGGCGCTTATGGCCGAAGGATATACCTCACCAAACCCACTAGTAGGAGCCGTGATAGTGAACAACGGCAAAATAATAGGCGAAGGTTATCACCACCGCGCCGGCATGCCTCATGCCGAACCAAACGCTATACACTCTGTCGCCGACGACAAACTGCTCGAATCGTCCACCCTCTACGTTTCACTCGAACCATGCTCGCACTGGGGTAAGACCCCTCCATGCGCCAGTCTTATCATCGAAAAGAAAATACCACGAGTAGTAGTAGCTATGCTCGACCCTAACCCCAAAGTGTCGGGTCGCGGAGTGAAAATGATGCAAGAGGCGGGCATCGACGTAACGGTTGGACTACTCGAAGCCGAAGCCCGGTGGATAAACCGACGCTTCCTGTCGGTCCAAGAACACCACCGACCATACGTCATTCTCAAATGGGCTGAAACAGCCGACCATTTTATCGACGCCGCCCGTTGCTCCGAGGAGCGTAAACCTCTCAGAATAAGCAACAACATAACCAAAACACTCAACCATCATCTGCGCGCCACCGAAGACGCCATAATGGTAGCCACCGACACCGCTTGCCTCGACAACCCACACCTTACCATCACAAAATGGGCCGGACAAAACCCCACTCGTGTAATACTAGACCGCACTTGCCGTATACCAGCCGAAAGCAGAATATTCGACTCCGCCGCGACAACCGTCATCTTCACCGCCGAAACCGACAAAACAAAATATCAAACCTCCGACGACAATGTAAAATATATAATCGTAGACTTCGACGACAACCTTTTACCTCAGATTTTCGCCCATCTCATCGCCGAAAACATCAACTCCGTAATCATCGAAGGCGGCTCTCGTTGGCTACAAACAGTCATCGACTCCGGCCTTTGGGACGAAGCACGCGTCGAAACAGCCCCCACAAAAATAGGATGCAGAACCCCTGGCCCCACCATCAACGGCAAAATAACCCGCGTAGACCACTTCGGCCAAAACATCATCACCACCGTCACACCACTCTAGCTAGACCATCAAGACCCTCGAAATAATCAATATCCTCGCACTATCGCACTATCGAAACAATTGATATCCTCGATACTCTCGATACCCTCGAAAAAAATCCTCTCTCAAAAAAACCTTCTCTCTATAAAACCTTCTCTCTATAAAAAAATCACCATGGAGCTATTCTGGAACATCACCTACTGGACCATTACCATCCTATACTCATATATAGCGCTGGTAGTGCTCGTTACGATTATACTTGAAAATCGCAACCCGGTAAAAACACTCGCATGGGTCACCATCATGATCCTTCTACCCGTGGTTGGTATAATACTATACATCTTTTTCGGCAAAAATTTCCGCCGCAACAAAATCATCAACAACAAACTTGCCTACCCAAGCCTTGAAAATCACTTCGAATATCCAATCGATGAAATCGAGCATTCTAGCGTGCCCCAACGCTTTCAAAAAATCAGCAACCTGCTACACAACAACTGCAACTCTACTCTTTACCCCAACAACGATATCGAAGTATTTGCCACAGGGATGACCGCCTTCGACTCCATTTTCGCCGACATCGAAAACGCAAAAAAAAGCATCCATATCGAATTCTATATAATCGAAAACGACGCCGTAGGCAACAAACTCCACGACCTACTGATAAAAAAAGCCCAAGAAGGAGTACGTGTACGCGTGATATACGATTTCCTCGGCGGATACCACCTACCCGTCACCTGGCGCAAATCACTCCGCGACGCCGGCGTATTCATCCACCCGTTTCTCGAAGCCAACAGCCTGCTAGGATTCCTGATGATCAACTACAGAAACCACCGTAAACAAATCATCATCGACGGCGAAATAGGATACACCGGCGGGATGAACATGGCCGAACGGTACCGCCATGGCAACCGTCTGGGCAACTGGCGCGACACCTTCATCCGAATACAAGGTCCCGCCGTACACGGACTCCAATACAACTTTCTGGTCGACTGGAGCTTCGTCGACGGAAAACTCATCACCGACCTGAAATACTACCCTATACCAAAAAAATTTACCGACAAAGACAACCTCGTACAAATCGTAGCCTCAGGACCAGACACCGACTGGGCCAACATCAAACAGGGTATACTTGCCGCAATAGCCAACGCCCAACACCAAATATTTATCCACACACCGTACTGCATGCCCCCAGAATCGGTCCTCATAGCACTCGAAATAGCCGCCATGGCCGGCATCGACGTGCGCGTGATGATACCCGAACGCAACGACTCACGCCTCGTCGCAGCCGCTGGCCGTAGCTACATCGAGGGAATGCTGCAAGCAGGTATCAAAGTATACTACTACAAATACAATTTCCTTCACTCCAAAGCCATCGTGATAGACAACTACATATCTATCGTTGGCACCGCCAATATGGACAACCGCTCCTATGAACAAAACTTCGAAATAGCCGCCTTCATCTACGACGAGACAACAGCCACCACACTGGTACGAAACTTCGAAAAAGACCTCACAGTATCACGCGAACTCAACATCAACGTATGGCACCACCGCCCTAAATCAAAAAAAATAATCGAATCAATCTGCCGTCTGTTTTCTCCTCTGCTATAATACCATACCACTCCTCCACTCTCCTCGACTTCCATTCTCCTCGACTCTCCCGATTTTCTCTAAAATCCCCCCTCTGAAATCCTCCCCCACCCATAAAATCCCCCAAAAAACTCCTTTTTATTATCCCAAAAAAAATTTGTAACTTTGCAGGTTGTGTTTATCACACCATTAAAAAACAATCAAACCACTGTATATCAATCTTTTATGACCAATTACGACGTTATTGTCATCGGAGCGGGACATGCAGGCTGTGAAGCCGCATCAGCGTCAGCGCGCCTAGGCAGCAAAACATTGCTCATCACAATGGATATGAACAAAATAGCACAGATGAGCTGCAACCCTGCCGTAGGCGGCATAGCAAAAGGACAAATAGTACGCGAAATAGACGCCCTCGGCGGGCAAATGGGTATCGTCACCGACATGACAGCTATCCAATTTCGCATGCTCAACCGCTCGAAAGGTCCGGCAATGTGGAGCCCACGAAGCCAATCGGACCGCACCCACTTCATCATGAAATGGCGCGAAATACTCGACCACACCCCAAACCTCTCGATCTGGCAAGATACCGTCACATCGCTCATCATCGACGACAACACCCGAAAAGTAAAAGGCGTAAACGTAGGCTTCGGAATACAATTCCTCTCCCGAAAAATTATAATCACCGCAGGCACATTCCTCGGCGGACTCATGCATATAGGCAAAACTCAGATAGCCGGCGGCCGAATTTCCGAACCCTCATCATACGGCATCACCGACCAACTGCGCTCATATGGACTCAACACCGCCCGCATGAAGACAGGCACTCCTGCACGCATCGACGGAAATAGCATCGATTTCTCCATCATGCAACGGCAAGATGGAGAAAATGATTTCCACAAATTCTCATACCTCGACTTCACACCACGACCCCTACCCCAACAACCCTGCTGGATAACTTTCACAAACAACACAACCCACGACATACTACGCTCCGGACTTAAAGACTCGCCTCTCTACAACGGCCAAATCCAATCTATCGGTCCACGCTACTGCCCTTCGATAGAGACAAAAATAGTAACCTTTGCCGACAAAGACCAACACCAACTATTTATCGAACCCGAAGGCTACAACACCAACGAATACTACATCAACGGCTTCTCATCGTCTCTCCCCATCGACATACAGTTTGCAGCCCTACGCACCGTACCGGGGCTGGAACAGATGCAGGCCTACCGCCCAGGCTACGCCATCGAATACGATTTCTTCGACCCAACCCAACTACACCACACTCTCGAATCGAAACTAATAAACGGGCTATATCTAGCGGGACAAGTAAACGGCACCACCGGCTACGAAGAGGCAGCGGGTCAAGGCCTGATAGCCGGCATCAACGCACACCTCGCCTGCCACGGCTCCGAAACATTTACCCTCGGGCGCGACGAAGCATATATCGGAGTGCTTATCGACGATTTGGTAACAAAAGGAGTCGACGAACCTTACCGCATGTTTACCTCACGTGCCGAATACCGCATACTCCTCCGCCAAGACGACGCCGATATGCGCCTTACCGAACGTTCATATCAGCTCGGACTTGCCGACTCGCACCGCTACGAATTGATGAAATCAAAAAAACAGCAAATCGACGATTTCATCGAATTTACCCGCACCACCACAATCAAAGCCGCCGACATCAACCCTTTCATCACCCGACAAGGATCAACCCCACTCACACAAAACACACGACTTTACGACATACTACTCCGCCCTCAGCTCGACATAAACCGACTCACCCCAGAGTGTACAAGTCTGCATCAAGCTATCGATAAAATCGAATTCTCCCGCCGCGCCGAAATAGTAGAAGCAGCCGAAATTCTCATAAAATATTCCGGCTACATAGACCGCGAAAAAATGGTAGCCGACAAACTCCAACGTCTCGACCATATCAACATCTCCGACAAATTTGACTACTCTACCATACAGTCGCTCTCTACCGAAGCCCGTCAGAAACTAGAACGCATACGCCCGAAAACCATCGGACAAGCCAGCCGCATACCAGGCGTATCACCAAACGACATCAACGTGCTACTCATACTCTGCGGCCGCTAAAATACACCCAAACAACAAAAAACACAAACCAACAAAAACACAAACCAACAAAAATACAACGTTCCACGTGGAACAATAAATAAATCACCACAGACCCTCACAAACCACTAGAACAGCTGGAAAACTAGAATCCCTTGAGCCACTGAAAAACTAAAGTACCTAGAATCCCCAGACCACCTAGTCCCCCCAGAGCCACCACAATAAACACAAAACAAACAACTCAAAAAAACATATTATGAATTCAGAACAAGTAAAAGAAAAAATCCGCGCCATCAACGATTTTCCAACCGAAGGAATTGTTTTCCGCGACCTCACCACAGCATTCAAAGATGCAGATTGTATGAAATATTTCGAGGAAGAAATGTATCGTCTCTACGCCGACAAAGGTATAACAAAAGTAGTAGGTATAGAATCGCGAGGCTTCATTATGGCACCTGTGCTCGGTAACCGTCTGGGTGTAGGATTTATCCCCATCCGCAAAAAAGGCAAATTGCCTGCCGACACCATAGAAGTATCGTATACCAAAGAATATGGTACAGACATCATCCAAATGCACACCGACGCACTCACTCCCGACGATGTAGTCCTCATCCACGACGACCTACTAGCCACAGGCGGAACTATGGTGGCGGCATGCGAATTGGTAAAAAAATTTGGTGTCAAGAAAATCTATGTCAACTTCCTCGTAGAACTCGACGACCTAGGCGGACGCAAACTCTTCCCTGCCGAAATCGACGTAGAATCTCTACTCCACTTCTAGCTTATTATCAGAGAGTGTGTATATTCAAAAAACATACACACTCTCTTATTTTTAATAAAAAAAGATAATCAAGACAACCAAAAGACTCAAAAGACTCAAAAGACTCAAAACAATCGAAAATCTCGGAAATCTCTAAAGACTCTAGACAATCCAAATAATCAAAAGACTCTAGACAATCGAAAGAACCAAAAACAAAAAAAAAGACATCCACAAAATAAATGAACCGACACATAGAGCATATCAAGCAGATAATATCGGCCATGCCATCTACTCCGGGAGTATACCAATACTTCAACGACGAGGGCCGGATAATCTATGTGGGTAAAGCGAAAAATCTGAAACGACGCGTAAGTTCGTATTTCAACAAGACTCACGACTCGGTAAAGACGAACGTGCTCGTAGGCAAAATAGCCGACATTAAATATATCTGCGTCAACACCGAAGCCGACGCCCTTCTGCTCGAAAACAACCTGATAAAAAAATATCAGCCCCGATATAACATCCTCCTTAAAGACGGAAAAACCTACCCTTGGCTCTGCATCACAAAAGAGCTATTTCCACGAGTGTTCAAAACTCGCAACGTAATACGGGGTGCCGACTACTACGGCCCATATCCCAGCACCTACACTATAGATACACTTCTGGCTCTCATACGCGAGATATACCCTATACGCACATGCCGGATGCCACTTACAGCTGAGGGGATTAATAAAGGAAATTACGACAAGTGCCTTCAATATCATATAAAAAACTGTATGGCTCCCTGCGAGGGACTACAATCTCCAGAAGAGTACAACCGAATGATAGATGAGATACGCGACATAACTACAGGCAAATCGCACATTGTAACCAAATATCTTCTTGAAAATATGCAGAAACTTTCTGCCCAATACCGCTTTGAAGAGGCGCAAGAATTGAAGAAAAAGTACGATGCCATCATCAATTATCAGACAAAAACAGTAATAACAACTGCCACCGACAACGATATCGACGTCTTCGGATACGACGACGATGAACAGAGCGCCTACATCAATATACTCCGCATCAACGGAGGCTCGGTAGTACAGGGTTACACCATCGAATATAAAAAGACTCTAGACGAACCGCGTGAGGAGATTCTCTCGCTCGCTATAGCCGAACTTCGCGACAAATTTCGTAGCATATCACACGAAATCATAGTCCCATTTTATCCTGATGCACAATTAGAAGGTGTAAATATAATAATACCACAGCGTGGTGATAAGAAAAAACTGTTAGACCTTAGTATCCAAAACGTCAAACAATATCGGGTAGACAAATACAAGCAAAGCGAAAAACTCAATCCCGAACAACGCACCACACGTCTTCTACACGAGATAAAAGAAAAACTTCACCTGAATAATCTACCTAGACAGATAGAGTGTTTTGACAACTCCAACATATCGGGAACCGACGCCGTAGCCGCTTGCATCGTTTATAAAGATACCAAACCTTCGAAAAAAGATTACCGCAAATATATAATTAAAACTGTGGAAGGTCCCGACGACTACGCGTCTATGGCCGAAGTAGTTCTTCGCCGGTATTCTCGTATGAAAGATGAGGGCGCTACCCTACCCAACCTCATCATCACCGACGGTGGTAGAGGACAGATGGAGATAGTGCGCCGTGTAGTACACGACCATCTCGGACTCACCGATATAGAGATAGCGGGTCTGGCCAAAGACGACCGTCACCGCACGGCGGAAGTGCTCGTCGGCTTTCCTCCTCAAGCGGTAGGTCTCAAACCAACCGACTACGCTTTCAAATTTTTAGCTTCAATCCAAGACGAAGTGCACCGTTTTGCTATAGCCTTCCACCGCGACAAGCGTAGCGCACGACAGACCAAGTCAGAACTAGACAACATCAAAGGAATAGGCGAAAAAACAAAAAAAGATCTACTTCGTGAATTTAAATCAGTAAAAAGAATCTCTTTGGCCTCGAAAGAAGAAATTGAAAAATTGATAGGAAATCGCAGAGCATCAATAGTTTACACTCATTTTCACCCCGATTTGAACGTCTGAGAATCGCATATTTTTTTTGAAGCTGACCGACAGTCCAGAATTTTTGAAAGAAATTGATATGAACTGGAAATAAAAATGGGCTGGGAGGACAGACTGGGTAGTGAAGAGTCAAGAGTGAAGAGTCAAGTGATGTGGGCGGAATATTGTCCAACATCCAAGTCCGTTTTAGACAAGCAGGGTAAGAAAAATCGCTTACTTAAAAAATTTTTGACAATCAAGCTTAATTAGGATGGAAAAAATAATAATTCGAATGGAAAAATAATCTAAAAAAATCATACATCATACACAATTTACTAATCAAACAAAATCTAACATAAACAACCACTAAAATGAAATTTTCATCTGCCTTTTGGACTGCCAATGTAGCAGAGATGCTGGAGCGCACCGCCTACTATGCTATATTTATAGCAATCACACTCTATCTTTCGAATATATTAGGATTCAACGATATAGAAGCAAGCCTGATATCGGGCGGATTTTCGGCTATGATGTATTTTTTGCCTCTCTTTTCGGGAGCTTACGCCGACAAGATTGGCTATAGAAAGTCAATGATCATAGCGTTCACATTGATGCCTATAGGCTACCTGCTACTCGGACTGCTACCTTATATGTTTGAGGGTTTGGGACTTGTACACTATGCCGATGCTCCGAAAGGTGCGGCATCGCTAGTATCCAATCTTATCACCGATAACGAATACACAGGTTTGCGCGAGAGTCCACTCCGATGGCTTATCATACCGGTGATGCTTATATTGGTAGTAGGCGGATCATTTATCCGAAGTATAATACGCGCATCGGTAGCCCGCGAGACGACTACCGAAAACCGGGCTAAAGGTTACTCAATATTCTATATGCTGGTCAATATAGGCGCTTTCAGCGGTAAGACTATCATCGACCCATTCCGCACATGGGTTGGCGAACGTGCTTATATATATGTAAACTTTGTATCGGTAGCGCTCTGCCTTGTAGCTCTGTTGATGGTGATATTTATGTACCACTCCGTCAATACGGCAGGTGAAGGAAAATCGATGCGTGAGGTGGGAATAGGTCTCATCAAAGGTCTTACAAACAAACGATTGCTGTGTATCATCTTTATAGCTACAGGCTTCTGGATGTGCCAGCAGCAGCTTTATGCCACAATGCCAAAATATGTGATCCGTATGGCTGGAGAAAGCGCCAAACCAGGGTGGATAGCCAATGTCAACCCACTTGTAGTAGTTCTGATGGTCAATCTTATAACCAAATTGATGTCACGCTTCTCAGCATTGACATCAATGGTAGTAGGTATGATACTTGTGCCTGTAGCTGCACTTGTCATGTCTACTGGCAATTTGCTAGGTTCCGAACCTATCATGGGTATGCATCCAATCACACTCATGCTAGTACTAGGCATAATGCTTCAAGGTCTATGCGAATGTTTCATCACACCGCGTTATCTGGAATATTTTTCTTCACAAGCACCAAAAGGTGAAGAGGGTATGTATATGGGACTAAGCCAGATGGACTCTTTCTTCTCATCTATAATCGGTTTCGGACTGTCGGGAGTGCTACTCAGCAAGTATTGCCCCGACCCAGCACTTTTCGACAATCATGAAGCTTGGCTCGAAGCAAGCGCCAACGCCCACTATATATGGTACTATTTCGCTGCCATAGGTATGGCGGCTGCTGTTGCCTTAATTGTTTTCGAAGTTGTAACACGTCGCATCGACAATAAAAAAGCAAAACAGGAAGAATAATGCAAAAAATAAATTTCAAAAACGACATAATAAAAAACAAAAAAATAACAGCGACAATAGGTTTTTTTGATGGAGTACATTGCGGTCATAAATTTCTAATATCCCAACTGAAAAAAGAAGCGTCAAATAGTGGTAGCCAGACGATGATTGTTACATTCATCAACCACCCCCGCCTGTTGTTCGACCCGAAATGCAATCTTAAACAACTATCTCTCCCAGACGAACGCCTATACTTGCTTGATAAAACAGGAGTAGACTACACTTTGTTAATTGATTTTGACAAAGAGTTTGCCTCTATCACTTCATACCAATTCATGGAAATGCTTCACGACAGATTTTCTGTGCAAACACTTATTGTGGGGTATGACCATCACTTCGGATCTGACCGCTGCAACGGCATTGATTACTACATATCCGCGGGAAAAAAAATAGGCATAGATGTAATCAAAGAGGAGCGATACGATGATGACCAAGTGTCGGTAAGCAGTTCTAAAATACGCAGATGCCTCACCAATGGCGACACTATTACAGCAAAAAAATATCTGGGATACTACTATTTTGTAAAAGGAACAGTAGTTAAGGGACAACAGATAGGACGCACCATACACTACCCCACTGCCAATATAGAAGTGAACCACCTTAAACTTCTTCCTGCCGACGGCGTATACGCTACTATAGCCGAAATTGATGAAAAAAAATACCATTCTATGACAAATATAGGCATCAGGCCTACAGTAAAAGGTAAAGAAAAAAGTATAGAAACACATATTTTCGACTTTGATACTGAAATCTACGGCAAAAATATAAAACTAAACTTTGTTGAGAAAATACGCAGCGAAAAAAAATTCGACAACATTTATCAACTTAGAAATCAGATAGAAAAAGACGAAAAAGAGATACGGCATATTTTAGGACAATGCATATAAACAAAATAATCTCAACTTAAAAAGAAAAAATATAGAGAAAAAATTTTTTTATAAAGAAAAAAGTATTACCTTTGCAGTCGCTAAAGAAAGTGATACTTTTAGAAGCGAAATA
>SAMEA104315432__coassemble_567_pt1 | contig 17619 bp, 11 predicted proteins | sample SAMEA104315432__metabat2_low_PE_040 | metagenome-assembled genome bin SAMEA104315432 (sample SAMEA104315432) | gut metagenome | biome: Monkey gut; feature: monkey-associated habitat; material: faeces | place: China | collected 2013 | reverse complement strand
ATACTGTAGAGCTCATTATGGAGTTTGAGCGTGAATTTGATATCACCATCGCTGAAGAAGATGCAGAGAAAATCACCACTGTAGGCGAGGCTATCAAACACATCGAAGCTGCAAAAGCATAATTTCTTATTCACTAAGATTACTATTCTATGGAATTGAAACGAGTTGTGGTCACCGGACTCGGAGCTATAACCCCCATAGGCAACACTGTCCCAGAGATGTGGGACAGTGTCGTTAATGGGGTAAGTGGAGCGGGACCTATCACGCACTTTGATGCGTCGAAATTCAGAACCCAATTTGCATGCGAAGTGAAAAACTTCAATGCAGCCGACTATATTGACGCCAAAGAGGCCCGTAAGATGGACCTCTTCAGCCAATATTCGGTAGCTGCCGCCAAGCAGGCAATCGAAGATTGCGGCATGGATCTCTCGAAAGAGAATCTCGACCGTTTTGGCGTAATTTATGGTGTCGGCATTGGAGGTATTCGCACCTTCGAAGAGGAGATGGAATACTATGTCAAAGTAAAAGAAAATGGTCCTAAGTTCAGCCCATTTTTCATCCCTAAGATGATTTCCGACCTTTCGGTAGGTCATATCTCTATAATGTTCGGTCTGCGTGGTCCGAACTTTGTTACCACTTCGGCTTGCGCTTCGTCGACCAACGCTCTCATTGATGCCTACAACTACATCCGTTTGGGTAAAGCTGATGCTATGGTTGCCGGTGGTGCCGAAGCAGCTATATCGGTAGCCGGTGTAGGTGGTTTCTCTTCGATGAAGGCTATCTCTACCCGCAACGATGACCCGCAAGGCGCTTCCCGTCCTTTCTCGAAAAGCCGCGATGGTTTCGTGCTCGGCGAGGGCGGCGCCGCTATGATTCTCGAAGAGTATGAACACGCTGTAGCTCGTGGTGCCCATATCTACGCCGAAATGGTGGGCGGCGGCCTCAGCGCAGACGCTTATCACATCACGGCTCCTCACCCCGAAGGCCACGGAGCTACCATGGTGATGAAGAATGCATTGGAAGACGCCAACATGAAGCCTGAAGATCTTGACTATGTCAATGTACACGGTACTTCTACTCCTCTCGGCGATATAGCAGAGCTGAAAGCTATTAAAAATGTGTTTGGAGACCATGCTTTCGAGATGAACATCTCTTCTACCAAGTCGATGACCGGCCACCTCCTCGGTGCTGCCGGTGTGGTTGAAGCGCTTATCACAGTCCTCTCTGTTAAAAATGATATTGTGCCTCCTACCATCAATTTCCACGAAGGTGACGAAGACCCTGAAATCGATTATAAGCTAAATCTTACTCTCAACAAAGCCCAGCATCGTACCATCCGTGCCGCTTTGTCCAACACTTTCGGTTTCGGCGGACACAACGCTAGCGTTATCTTCAAAAAATTCTAATACAGTCGACTTCGATTTAGTCAATATAGAATCCCTTTTCTGCCGGTTATGCCCAGTATCTCCTTATGATATTGTATTTTAATGCTTTAGCGAGGGATTTTATAATTATATTATTATAAAAGCATTTGGTTTGACCCACATTTTGTAGGCCATATCAGATGCTTTTTCAATTTTTCATAACGTTTATGGCAATAATACGTACGGTTTGCGGCTTTACTCCTGAAATAGCCGACGATGTTTTTTTGGCGGAAAATGCCGCCGTCATTGGCGACACGGTAATAGGCGAGGGTAGCAGCATATGGTATGGCGCTGTGCTCCGCGGCGATGTCAATTCAATCCGCATCGGTAAGCATGTCAATATTCAAGACGGCGCGGTGCTTCATACCCTTTACAAAAAATCCACTATCGAGATTGGCGACTGGGTGAGCGTGGGACATAACGTGACAATCCACGGCGCCAAAGTCGAAGACTATGCCCTTATCGGCATGGGTTCTACTGTGCTCGATGGCGCTGTAGTCGGCGAAGGTGCCATAGTGGCTGCCGGAGCTCTTGTGCTTAGCAATACAAAGATTCCTCCTCATACGCTTTGGGCTGGCGTACCCGCCAAAATGGTCAAAGAGGTCGCACCTGAGCAAGCTGCCGAAATCAACCAAAAGATAGCTCACAACTACGGTACCTACGCTTCGTGGTATTCCGACCCCGACGCTCGTAGATAGTTATCAATTCTCGATTCTCAATTCTCAATTCTCAATTCTCAATTCTCAATTTTTATGGTAAAGCATATCGTATGTTTCAAGCTCGCGGAGCCTACCGAAGTTCTGATTAAAGAGACACTCAGCGTATTACGCTCGATGGTTGGTAAAGTTCCTTCGGCTATCGAAGTAAAAGCCAATGCCGACGAACTTCATTCCCAACGTTCGTATGATATCATTCTCGAAGTGGTTGTAGCCGATTGGGCTTCTCTCGACGTTTATCAAAACGATCCGTATCATTGCAATGTTGTAAAAAAACATATGCACGCTGTGGCTCAGTCGAGCATCGCTCTCGATTACACTCTCTGATTATGATGAACAGACACCGACTTTTGCAGTCGACTTTTAGCCCCGGCTATTTGTCGGCGTTTGCTGTTTTACTGCTGCTTTCGTTTGTGACGTTTTCTTGTAGCGGACGTCCCGAAGGCAGACAGCGTGTATCAAATACGACATCCGGCAATGTATCGTCGGCATGCACTCCGTCGTTTTCGGCCGACAGTGCCTATCGTTATGTGGAGGAGCAGTGCGTTTTCGGTCCCAGAGTGCCCGGTACCGACGCTCATGCACGCTGTGCCGACTATCTTGCTGCGCATTTCGGCCGTTGCAATGCCGATACTGTCATCATTCAGCGCGGCACGACCACCATCTACGATGGAAGTGAAAAGCCTCTCGCCAATATTATCGCCTCGTTTGGAGTGGATAAGTCGCGCCGTGTGATGCTTTGCGCACACTGGGATAGCCGTCCCTTTGCCGACGAAGAGGCCTACGCCGCCCATCGACGCCAGCCGATAGTAGGAGCCAACGACGGTGCTTCGGGTGTGGGTGTGATTATGGAGATAGCGCGTCAGCTTTCTCTTTGTCAGCCTGCCATTGGTGTCGACCTCATCCTTTTCGACCTCGAAGATTGGGGCGCGCCGGATTGGGAACGTTCGCTTCTTCCCGATGGAGGATGGGCACTCGGTTCTGCTTATTGGTCTGAAAATCCGCACGTGCGTGGTTATAGTGCTAATTATGGCATTTTGCTCGACATGGTAGGTGCTGCAGGTGCTACTTTCTATCGTGAATATCTTTCGGAACAGCAGGCGGGCTGGGTCAACGACAAGGTGTGGACTGCTGCAGCCGAACTGGGTCTTAACCACATTTTTGTCAATCGTCCAGGCGGTGCCGTTACCGACGACCATATCAATGTGTTGCGCGCTGGTGTGCCGTGTATCGATATCATCCAGTATGCCCCCGACACCGAAACAGGCTTTTTCGACCGTTGGCATACCACTCGCGACGACCTCTCTGTCATCGACCCATATACTCTCAACGCTGTAGGTCAGGTGGTCACGAGCCTAATATACAAGTAGTTTTCAAATCTGAAAAACTTGACAAACTATGTTGTCTCCATTTTTTATACCCGATTGCATCGAGGCAGGATGCGACGAGGCGGGTCGCGGATGCCTGGCCGGCGACGTATACGCCGCCGCTGTGGTCCTCCCTCCCGATTTCGAACACCCTCTGCTCAATGATAGTAAGCAACTTACTGAGCATCAGCGCTATCAGCTTCGCACTATCATCGAAACAGAGGCTGTGGCTTGGGCTGTGGGGGTTGTCTCTGTTAAAGAGATTGAACAAATCAATATTTTGAACGCCAGCATCCTGGCTATGCATCGTGCCCTCGATTCGGTTGTGGTTTCGCTGGACGCCAAAGGGTTGCGACTCGCAAGCATAATAGTTGACGGTAATCGTTTCAAACCTTATCGCGACATAGCATATTCTACCCATGTCAAAGGCGACGGGCGTTATATGTCGATAGCCGCAGCTTCCGTTTTGGCCAAGACATACCGCGACGACTATATGCTTGCACTCCATCGCGAGTATCCCGACTATGACTGGGCTACCAACAAAGGGTATCCTACCGCCCGACACCGTCAGGCTATAGCCGCTCATGGTGCAACGCCGTATCACCGAATGACTTTCCGTCTGCTCGACACTCAACAGTCTATTGATTTCGGAGACTGAATATTTAGTTTTGATTATGTCTTGATGAATCCATGACTATTACTATTGACAAAAATCTGTGCATCGCTTGTGGACGCTGTGTCCGTGTGTGTCCTTCATCGCTCTTTTCTATTGCCGATGGGGAGGTCTCCGTATCATCGACCGGCTGCATCGCTTGCGGACATTGTCTGGCTGTCTGCCCTCGTGGTGCCATCACACATTCCTGCTACACACCTTCGATGGTGCGTCATATCGACCGCAGTATATATCCGTCGGCCCGGTCGCTTATGGAGCTTATCAAGGGCCGTAGGTCGAACCGTCAATTCACAAACCAACCTATACCGCCCGACACTCTTTCGCAGATAGTAGATGCCGGCCGCCATGCACCTACCGCTACCAACTCGCGCGACGTGAAGATGCTCTCGGTTACCGACCCTGTCACGATAGCCTCTGTCGCACAGTTTACCATCGACACTTTTTCGTCGCTTGTCTCTCTCCTCGGCAATCCTGTAATCAGCCCGCTCGTGCGTCTTTTTTCGCCTGATAACTACAGCTATATCGCCGAGTTCCGCCGTATGAAGGAGGATCATCTGGCCGGTCGCGACCCGATATTACATCACCCTACGGCACTTGTCATATATTATACCGACGCCTCGAGCCGCTTCGGTTGCCAAGATGCCAACCTAGCTTACCAAAATTCATCGCTCATGGCCGAGGCTCTCGGTGTTGCGCATTTTTATACCGGTTTTGTCACCGTAGCCGCTTCGATGCGACGCTACAGGTTGCAACGTATCCTTGGCATCAGCGGTACTATCCATGCCGGCATGTCGCTTGGAATGCCGGCCTTTACTTTCGACAATTATATCGACCGTAAATAGTTCTTCTTTATGAATATCAGAAAAATAGTTGTTATAGGGGCTGCTTTGCTACTCTCTTTTTCTCTGGAAGCTCAGCGCAACCGTACGGAAAAAGAGGCGCTTAAGGTGGCGCAACTCTTATATTATATCGACAATATGTATGTTGATACAGTCGATGTCCATGCTCTTACCGACGAGGCAATCACTCACCTCTTGCACACTCTCGACCCGCACTCGTCGTATATTTCTGCCGACGATGTGGCGCGTGCCAATGAAGCTATTCAGGGTAATTTCGAGGGTATCGGCATTTCGTATCAGATGCTCTCCGATACGGTCATTGTCAACCAGACCATCGCCGGTTGCCCTGCCGAAAAGGTGGGTATGCTTGCCGGCGACCGCATAGTCAAGGTGGATACGACAACGGTTTCGGGCGTCAGGATGAAGATGACCAATATACCGAAACTTATACGCGGACCAAAAGGCAGTATGGTGGAAATCACTGCTTTACGTAGAGGCGTGGCCGTCCCTATTGTCTTCCGTATCGTCCGCGACAAGATACCCATTCACTCTGTCGACGCAGCCTATTTTGTTGCGCCGGGCATAGCTTATATCAAGACCAACAGCTTTTCGGCTACTACCACCAAAGAGATGGACGAAGCTCTTGAGAGTCTCCGTCGAGAGGCGAAAATCGATGCTTTGATTATTGACCTTCAGGGCAACGGCGGTGGAGTGATGTCGGCGGCTATAGATATGGTCAACCGCTTCATCCCTTCCGGCAAAATGATAGTATACACCGATGGTGAGCATGTCCGTCGTGAGGAAGCATTTTCTTCGCCTTCCATAGCCAACAAGATGACAGATGTCCCTCTGGCTGTTCTTGTCGACGACTATTCCGCATCGGCATCCGAGATTGTGTCGGGTGCCCTCCAGGATTGGGACAGAGCTACTGTCATCGGTCGTCGCACATTCGGCAAAGGGTTGGTGCAAAGACCATTGCGACTTAATGATGGCTCAGAGGTGCGCCTCACCATTGCCCGATATTATACTCCGTCGGGGCGTAACATCCAAAAACCATATTCCAAAGGGGTCGACTCGTATTACAAGGAGATAGAAGCTCGCTATCAACACGGCGAGATGTTACATCCCGACAGTATCTCTTTCCCCGATTCGCTGAAATACAAGACATTGAGGCAGCAACGCACTGTGTATGGCGGTGGAGGCATTTTCCCCGACATCTTTGTCCCACTCGATACAACACGCTACACTCCATATTTCCGCCAAGTGGTGGCAAAAGGCATATTCAATCGTATGGTAGCCAACTATGTAGACGCTCATCGTAAGTCGCTGTCTAGCGATTACCCCGATTTCGACGCTTTCGATGACAACTTCACTCTCCCCGACGATGTTTTGTCTGCCATTCACCGAGAGGCGGCTAAAGAGAAAATCGAAAGCGATACCATCCAACCGATTGCAAGTGAGCGAATCATGCGTATTCAAGCCAAAGCCGTCGTTGCCCAATCCCTTTTCGGTACCGAGGCGTTCTACCGCGTCATGCGCTCCGAAAACGACGCTCTCAGTGCAGCCATTCGCCTTTTGCAAAATAATAATTGAGTCTGGGATAATAATTGCCTGTTATTATCGTGACTTACTTTTTTTACTCACTTTGCCAATAATATTATGAGAAAAATCCGTTTCATCCTCTCGTTTGTTTTCATCTCTTTGTCTATGAATGCACTCAACATTACAGATACTACCATACTGAGCGCCGCCGACTCCTTACCTCTTAGTGTGATGATTTTCGAGCCGGAGCGTGTCGATGGCGTAGTGCAGCTTGTCCATGGCATGTGCGAACATAAAGAGCGTTATATCCCTTTTGCCCGATTTCTTGCCGACAACGGATACGCTGTTGTCATCCACGACCATAGAGGACATGGCGCGTCGGTTGCCGATGCGTCGCATCTTGGCTATTTTGGCCCGGCCGGCTATTCTGCCATGATCGACGATGCCCGTCAGGTGGGCGAGATGATGCGTCTGCGTCATGTCGGCAAAAGATTTATTCTTTTAGGCCATAGCATGGGGTCGATGGTAGTTCGTTCTTTTGTCAAGCGAGACGACACTCGTGTCGACGGTCTCATCGTGTGTGGAAGCCCCAGTTACAATTCCGCTGTCTCTTTCGGCGCATCATTATCACAAAGTTACGCCCGGTGCCGAGGTGAATTGTACCGTCCGAAGTCGATTCAAAAGATGTCGTTCGGTTCGTTCAATAAAAAATTCAAACATGAATCGTCGCCCAACTCATGGATCTGCTCCGATACAGCTGTGGTTCGTGCGTACGATGCCGACCCTCTGTGCAATTTCCAGTTTACCGCCAACGGCTTTTACAATCTTTTCTCGCTGATGAAATACACCTATTCGGAAAAAGACTGGCGAACCGACCATACCTCGATGCCTATCCTCTTTATCTCAGGCGCCGACGACCCATGCATCGTTTCTCCAAAGAAATTCCAACAGGCACAGCAGACCATGAAAAACGTCGGATATTACAACGTATCGTCTATCCTTTATCCCAATATGCGACACGAAATACTCAACGAAATAGACAAACAGAAAGTGTGGTCGGATGTACTGCGTTTTTGCAACGATATAGTCATTTTATTATAGCATTGTATGCCAGCCCATCATCCTATTGGATGGAGCGCTGACCATCAGTCCGCACCGCACAATAGTTTCGTCTGCTCACTCTCCTAGGTATCTCCATTTTATGGCGGATACCTTTTTTGTAATTACATTCTCATTTCTTTGATACTGTTTTGTCCTTATTATTCCATATATGTGCCCTTTTTTGATGCTTTAGGCGTGACTTTACTCTGTAATTTCTCTGTTTTCGATTGCAATTTAGTAATAAATTTTTCTGATTTTTTTTATTTTATTCTTGACTTTTCCAGTTGCGTGTGCTTCGATGTGTCGATAATTGGGGGTTTTTCTATAGGATTGATATTTTTCGTTGCATGTAACTTTAAAATCTAAATTATATTTGTGTGTGGTTTTATATTGGAGTTTTTTATGGCTGTTTTATGTTGATTTTATGTAAATACCAAAGCGCTTTACTAATCTACGTGTTGTATATGTGTGATATTTCGATGCTTTATGAACAAAAAACTGTAATTGCAACTCTTTTGCGCAAAATATGAATGCTTATCTAGTTGAAAAATAGTGTGGTATCGACATTTTAGATGCCCCGTCGTATGTCTGCTATAAATGCTTTTGAAATGAAATTGAAATAAATATTATGTTTGATGATAAAAAAATTGTCAAATGGGTTGTGTGTTTGAAAAAATATGATTAACTTTGACGCTTGAAATGTGGTGTACCCTCAACGCGTCAGTTTTAGCCTGATGAGCTAATGATAAAAGAGCGAATTCTAACTAACTAATACATTATTTATACACAACTAAAATCAAATCGAATTTATGAGAAAGTTCATTCTAATGTTCTCGGCATTGATGCTTTGCGTCGGTGTCGCATTTGGACAGGGGAAAACAGTCTCGGGTCAAGTCGTCGACGATGCAACCGGCGAAACCGTGATTGGAGCTACCATCCAAGTCAAGGGAGCAGAAGCGTCAGGTACTATTACTGACTTTGACGGTAATTTTACAATCACACTACCTGCCGGTACCACTACCCTGGTAGTTTCCTACGTAGGTTATGAGACTAAGGAAGTCGTGGCCAAAGACGGCATGGTCATCCGTATGGCTACCAGCTCTGAGGTCCTCGACGAAGTTATGGTCGTGGCCTATGGTACTTCAACCAAAAAATCATTCTCCGGTTCGGCTACTGTCGTAAAGGGTGAAACTCTCGAGAAGAAAAACCCATCTGAGGTAACAAAGGCTCTCGCCGGTGAAATCGCCGGTGTGCAAGTTGTCAGCTCGTCAGGTCAGCCGGGTACTTCGGCTTCTATCCGTATCCGCGGTATCGGTTCGGTCAACTCTTCTACCGCTCCTCTTTATGTGGTAGACGGTATTCCTTACGAAGGCGACGTTTCGGCTATCGACCCTTCTGATATCGCTTCGACGACCGTACTTAAAGATGCTACCGCTACATCGCTTTACGGTTCGCGCGGTGCAAACGGCGTAATCCTCATCACTACCAAAAAAGGTACTTCCGGCGAATCGGGCAAGATAGATATCGACCTCAAATATGGTGGCAACATGCGTCTGCTCCCTATGTATGAAACTATTACCGACCCGGCCGACTATGTACTCCTCGTATGGGAAGGATTGAAAAACCAAACCGGTAGCGCAGAAAACGCTTCTAAATTCCTCTTCTCAAACCAAGGTGCCGCCGGCGGTCTCCCTTCTGCCTACAACCGTTGGAACGCTGCCGACAACCAGGTAATCGACCCGTATACCGGCGACTTCTACCCTGGACTTCGCAACGATGTCAAACAGGGTTATATCGACAATCCCGATCCGGGATGGCAAAAAGCTATCTTCCGTAACGGTCAGAAAATCGACGCTACTGTAAAAATCCACGGTGGTTCGGATAAAACTACTTACTATACATCTTTCGGTTACTTGAAAGACGAAGGTTACTACATCGGTTCTGACTACAGCCGTCTCACCGCCCGTGCCAACATCGACCACCAAGCTAAAAAATGGTTGCGTGGTAACATGAATATGTCTTACTCATATTCTACTTTCAACAGCCCAGGCCAAGGCTCGAACATGAACAACGGTTTCGCTTACGTAAACGAATGTCCTGCTATATACCCTGTATTCCAGCGCGACGCTAACGGCTACATGGTTAAAGACCCTAAAATCGAAGGCCAATATGCCTACGACTATGGTGATATCGACATAAACGGCAATCCTATCGGCCGTCTTTATGGTAATGGTATCAACCCTGCCGGTTCGCTCCTCTACGATAAGGCAAATACTCTCCAACACCAATTCGTTGGTAACGGTATGCTCGAAGCTACTATCATCAAAGGCCTCAAATTTACTACCAACTTCGGTATCCAATACGTCGGTGCTGTAGCATCAGAACTTACCAACAACTACTACGGCGACGCTGCTGGTGTTGGTCGTATATATAAAGTCAACCAAAACTATCTTTCGTTCACTTGGAACCAACTTCTCTCCTATAGCAACGACTTCGACGGCAACAACTATCTCGACGTCCTCCTCGCTCACGAGACCGGTTACACTAAAAACGCCACGATGACCGGTTATAAAAACTATATCGCCCGTCCTGACGGTCTTGAACTAGGCAACGCCATCGAAATGTCGGCTATCTCTTCCGGTTCAGCTCAAGTTACTCTCGAATCTTATTTCGGCCAGGTAAACTATAACTACAAAGAACGCTATTTCATCAACGGTTCTATTCGTGCCGACGGTTCTTCACGTTTCGCCAAAGGCAAACGTTGGGGTGTGTTCGGTGCCGTAGGTGTGGCTTGGCTCATGACCAACGAAGATTTTATGCAAGGTGTCGATCTGCTCAAGAACTTCAAAATCAAAGCATCTTTCGGTCGCCTCGGTAACCAGGATATCTCAAATTTCCTCTATACCAACTGGTATTCTATCGACAACGTAGGCGGATATCCTGGCTATACTCTGGGTTATATCGGTAACCCTGAACTCACTTGGGAAAGCTCTAACATCGTAAACGCCGGTGTGGAATTCTCACTTGGAAAATACTTCGATGCTGAAATCGAATACTTCTACAAAGTGACTACCGACATGCTCTTCCCTCGCTATGTGGCTCCTTCTCTCGGCTACTCTTACTACTATGTCAATGACGGCGCTCTGACCAACCAAGGTGTCGAATTCCAATTCAACGTCCACGCCGTGAATACCAACGCCGTAAAACTGGATATCCGCCTCAACGGCGCCCACTATACCAACCGTGTGACCCAAATGCCTCTCGACAACACTGGTAAACCTATGTATATGAACGGCTCGTGGTCTATCGGACACTCCCTCAACGACTTCTATATGATCAACTACGAAGGCGTTAATGAAGAAACCGGCGTTGGAGAGTATACCGTATTCTACGATGAAAACTCGCCAAACTACTCAGGCTCTTTCAATATCCGAACAGACGCTATCGCTTCTGTTCACCAATACCTCCTCACTCACTATGTGACCCCGGAACGTTTTGAACAACTAACTGATGCTGAGCAATCTGCTGTCATCCGTAAAGACCTCACAGAGGCTGAACTTCAGCAGATACTCAAGAACCCTGAAACTGTCCTTACCAAAACAAAAACCGATTATTACCAATACGCTTCAAGCTATTATGTAGGCAAATCGGCTTCTCCTATCCTCCAAGGCGGTCTCGGTTTCGACCTCTCGGTATATGGTGTCGAGCTCTCCGCTTCGTTCCAATACAGCCTCGGCGGTTATGGTTACGACGGCGCTTATTCTCTCTTGATGCACGATGACCGTGGCGGTTCGCGCAACTGGCACAAAGATATCGAAAACCGTTGGAAATCGGTAGATGAGCCGGGAGACCTTATCGTTCCAAAACTTACCAACGGTAAAGAACTTTACGCCAACGCTTCCTCTACTCGCTTCCTCATCTCATCTAACTATCTCTCACTCTCTAACGTACGTATTGGTTACTCATTCCCTAAAAAGATGATTGAGAAAATCAAACTCAACAACCTCTCTTTGTGGGTGTCTGGTGACAACCTCTTCTGCCTCTCAGCACGTAAAGGTTACATCCCAATGGCTTCGTTCTCTGGCGGTTCATCAACCTACCAATACTCTCCACTCTCCACTATCATGGGTGGTATCAAAATCTCGTTCTAATAAAATAAACTCTTAAGAATTATTTGAAACAATGAAAAATATCAAGTTTTTAGTTTTTGGACTCGCTGCGATGCTTACTTTCTCAGCCTGTTCCGAGAGCTGGCTGGACAATGAGTTGAATAGTTCCACTATCTCGCAGGAGGAGTTTGAAAAGCTCAATGGTACTATCGAGGGTTCTGTTCGCGGTCTCTACACTTTTATGTATAGTGTCTCTGACCACGACATGTTCGGCCAGAAATCTATCGACATCGCTACCGACCTCCTCTCTTGCGATATGGCTATGTCTGCCGACGCGTATGGTTGGTTTACCACCGACGCCCAACGCAATGGTTCTTCTTCTACTGGTAGCCGTAACAGCTACATGTGGTCTTACTACTATCGCATCATCATGAATGCCAATGCTATCGTTCGTAACCTCTCTGCTAAACAAGCAGATGGTACCGAACTCACTCAAATGGAGAAGAAATATCTTGCCGAGACTCTCACTATGCGTGCTTACTGCTACTTCAGCATAGTCAACTTCTATACCCCTGGTTTGGGCAATACTCAACAGTCTAATTACGGCGGTGCTGGTCTTGATTATCGTACCGCTCCTATCTACACTGAGACTACTTACGACCCTAAGACTGGTCTCGTACTCGAACAAGACCTTTCTACTAAAGCTCAACTCTTCGAAATGATTCACTCCGACCTCGGTGCCGCCATCGCATATTTCGACGCTCTCGATGCCGATACAGCCGCACGTAGCAACAAGCTCTTTGTCAACGCTGATATAGCGCGCGCTTTCTCTGCCTACACTTTCCTCCTCGAAGAGAAATACGACACTGCCTATAAAGTGGCCAAAGAGGTCATCGATGCCGGAAACTTCTCTATCATCCCTTACGATGAGGTTACTACCACCGGCTTCACCGACGTGAACTGCTCCTCGTGGATGTGGGGTCTCGATGTAACTGTCGAAAATACCGGTAGCCTCGCTTCTTTCTGGGGCCATATCGATACTCACACCTACTCTTACGCTTATGCAGGTGCCCTCAAAGTTATCGACAAAACCCTTTACGAATCTATCCCCGAAACAGATATCCGTAAAAAATGGTTCGATGCTACCAAACTCAACCCCGACTTCAAATTCTATGACCTAGCTCGCGGTACCGGCAACAACATCGACCGTCGCTGGCTCAACGACTACGTATATATGCGTATCGAAGAGATGTATCTCGTAGGTGCTGAGGCTGCTGCTCGTGATGGTAAGGAAACTGAGTCGCGCGAACTCCTCAAACCTCTTGTTGAGGCTCGTGATACTAACGCCGATGTCGACGCTCTCACTGGCAGTGCTCTCCTTTCCAGCATCTACTACAACTGGCGTATCGAAATGTGGGGTGAGGGTCGTGGTCTCATGACTTTCAAACGTTTTGGCGAAGCTAAAACCACTGGTGGTAACAACTACTTCGTCAAAAACCAAGACCTAAACCCTACCGACTACCAAATGACATTCCAGCTCCCTTACGCCGAGTATTCTGGCAACAGCCAAATATCGACTCAAACCGATGCTCAGTAATTAACTGCTTGTAGTTTAGATAACTTTTTGACAGGTGGTATTTGGTAGTGGTTACTAACTACCTCCTGTCACTTTATATAAGAACTTTAATCATTACCCTTTATCATTATGAAAAAAATCGCTTTTTTGCTAGTGGCTCTCGTCGCTCTCGTTTCTTGCGGCCAAGAACATCAAAAACCTAGCGACGTAACTTCTTTCGAGATCAAAAACTCGTCTATCCAGCTCCTTCCTGGTGCTTCTGTCCGTATCTCGTATTCTCCTTCCGACGCCCAAATCGAATGGACCTCTGCAAACCCTGCTGTCGCTACTGTCGACGCTCGTGGTTCTGTCGTCGGCGTTGCCGAAGGTAAAACCAAAATCACTGGTAAACTCAAAACAGCAGACTTCTCTGCTTCTATCGATGTAGAGGTTCTCAATCTTACTGATTACATCACTTCTACTACCGTGTTCAACACCGTAGCTCCTGTATCAAGCTCTAAAATGTATGCTTGCAACCTTAAAGATTCAACCGGAGCTCCTTACTCGATCACTCTTTCGAATAACAAGACTTATGTGGTAGACTCATTGGTGCAGATTGAATATCTCATGCTCAACTCAAACATGTATTTCGACGGTACTGGCGCATTGGCAGGTGAAGGCGGTCTCTGCATGAACTATGTTGCATCTTGCGCTCAAGTGTGGGATGAAGATGACCAAAAATTCTATTGGGTACCTTTCGCTTACTTCCAATCTGTTGAAAATGCATATATCAAAAAAGATTCTACCGACGCTTTGCTGCCTTACACTATTCAGGCTTCAAACTTCAAAGAGGACGAATGGCTCAACTTCTGGACTGCTGTTATCGTTGATAACGATGAAAGCGCTAGCCTGTCAGATTATGATTATATAGACAAACTAGGAGCAGAGTTCTATTATTACTACATCAATGAAGAGACTGGTAAACTCGGAGGCCTACCTTATGCGTTCCTGATGCCTGGCAGCGTATTCCGCATAAATGTCGATGACAATAACAACTGGTTGACCGATACTTATATTCTCAATGTCGAACTCTTCGGCGGTAGTCCATACGATTTAGGTCTTGCTACAGAAACCACTACCGATGAAAACGGTGAAACTCAAACTACCTACAAAGTGCCTCTTGAGTTGGCTACTATGGTTCAACACAAATTCACTCTCAACGAGGATCAAATCACCGGTGGTGGAGAAGAGGCTCCTCGTGCTCTTCCTATGGCTTCACTTCACAAACAAATCAAAGTATTCAACGCTCTTAACCAAGCATTCAACGTTGCTACTAACGACAAATTGGTCAACAAAAAATAGTCATCAGTTAGCACTCTTGATGGTGTCGTAGCCCCTTAGCTCTGCATCCTATCATATCCAAAGACCGACTACTGCCCCTAGTAGCCGGTCTTTTTGCGTGTAACCATCCGAAATCGACCGACAATTGCTTTAAAAACATGTTTTTTTTGTCGTGAAAAAATTTTGGTAGTTCAAATATTTTTTCTAAATTTGCAAATTGTAATATTAAAACCAAATCATTATCAGCAAATACTCTCGATTTTCAGTCTATGAAAAAATTATTATTCGCACTGCTTTTTCTAGTTGTCTCTGTTACAGCCCTTTATTCTGTGCCGGCGACACCTTATCTTATTACAACCACCCAACCCGATGGCTCCGAACTGAGCTATTATTTGCGCGGTGATGAGCATTTTAGCTTTATGCAAACCGAAGATGGCTACCTGTTGGCCGTGTCGGATCAAGGCGTGTATGAGTATGCACGTATCTCCGGTAACCGTGAAATTGTGCCAGTTGGCATCAAAGCATCAAATATCGAGTCGCGTACTGCTATCGAAAAACAGTATCTGCTCACAGCATTAAAAGTTGAAGATCTTAGAAGCCAGCTCGCCGCGCTCAAAGATAATGCTCTTTCGACTATTTCGCTGATGAAGAATGCACCACAGCCCAACCCGGTAGGCAATCCTAAAGCATTCCCACTACAAGGATCGCCTAAGAGTATAGTCATCTTGGTCAATTTCGCTGATGTAAAATTCACGTCGCCAACTGCACAACAGGACTTTACGCGGCTTCTCAATGAGGAGGGCTACTCAGAAAACGGCGGTACCGGTTCGGCCCGCGACTATTTCGTAGCGTCGTCAAATGGCGCCTTCACTCCTAACTTCGTAGTAGTCGGTCCATATGACTTGTCGCGTAATTATTCTTATTATGGTGCTCCTAGCGGCAATAATCATGACAGCAAGCCAGGAGAAATGATTATAGACGCTTGTAAAGCAGCCGATAAAGATATAGATTTCGCTGAGTACGATACGGATAATAACGGCACTATCGACAATGTCTTTGTGTATTATGCCGGTTACAACCAAGCCGAAGGTGCCGACGATAATACCATTTGGCCTCACCGTTCTACGCTTCGTTCTTCCGAAGTGTTTGACGGCAAATATGTGCGCGACTACGCTTGTACGTCGGAATTCCGTGGTAACGGTGGCAAACGCATGTGCGGTATCGGTACCTTCTGCCACGAATTCGGTCACGTCCTTTCGTTGCCCGACCTTTACGTTACCGACTATAACTCATCTCATCCTACACCTGGATGGTGGGATATCATGGACCACGGGTCGTATAATAATAATGGTTGCACTCCTCCCACTTACTCTTCATACGAGCGTTTCTTCCTCGGTTGGCTCACGCCCACACTCCTATCCGAAGACAAATTCTGCAGTCTTGAGCCGCTTGAATCGACCAACACCGCATATATTGTCTCCTCGACAGGCAAGCACAATCTTTCGGGCAGCGCCCCTTCGCCTACAGAATTTTTCATGCTGGAAAATCGCCAAAGAGTAGGAGGCCCTGTATATAGTGGCGTACCTGCCGAAGGATTGCTTATCACACGCATCAACTATAGTGCATCCGACTGGTCAAACAACTCTCCTAACAATAACAAAGACCGTCAAGGTGTCGAGATAATGTGTGCCGCCGGTTCTACAGACAATCCCGGTCGCAATGTATTTCCCGGAACTGACAATGTCACAAAATATAAGTTTACACTCCGTGACGGCACTGTCCTTGAGCGTGAATTGACTGAAATATCAGAGACAGGCGATATAGTGTCGTTTATGTACGGTATCGATTTGTATGCTACCAGAATACAATTGGTCGAAGGCTCTATTCCCGATTTTGTCTCTTATTTCGAAAAGGAAAATCAAGTCCGGACCATACAGCTGAAAGGTACCAACATCAAGGAACGCGTCTCTATCGCTCCGCTCAAGTCTTCGCGTTCCGACTTCAAAATCCGTCTTCATACCGATGATGATTCTGAAAAATTCAGCAGTTCGGTTTATGTTACCGCCGAAGCCGACAGTACTTTTGATATTAAACTGGATATCCAGTTCGCTCCTTCCGCTCTTTCGTATGACGAGTATATCACCGACGACCTCTATATCGGTTGCGGCGATCTGAAACTCCAATTCCCAATGCGCGGGCAGTCTAAGGTGCCATATCGCATCTTTACCCCCCATCTATATGATGCCACCGATGTGTCGCCATTCTCGTTCCAGGCTACATGGCAGAAAGTAGATGGCGCTTCGGCCTACCTCATCAGTGCCTATACTGTATCCAACGCCGAGTCGTCGGAAGTGGAAAACTTCTCGACATTCGAGAAAGAAGCTCCAAAAGGTTGGACGGCCAACTTCAACACAGTCCAGCGCCAATACACCGGTTCTACCCCTTGCGCCGCCTACTTCACCTCGTCAGCAGACACCCTCATCACCTGCAAATACTACATGCCGGCATCGCGTATCACCTTCTGGATACATGCTATGAATTCCGTAGGCACTCTTTATGTAGATGCCGAAAATGCCGATGGCACGTGGACCAATGTCTCTACAACCGCTTGCGATGCAACTACTCGCTCGAAAACCGTCGCAGTCAAGATGGACGAAGAGAAATACAGTCGTTTCAAAATCTACTACACTCCTACCTCCGGCTCAGGAGGCCTTGCATTCGACGATTTCACTGTTTACCATTCCAGCACCGTCTCTTATGCTTATCAAGACCAAGAGGTGCCTTCGACAGATACGACATTCTCAGTATCAAACCTCGCCGGCGGCACTACATATAAGTGCGTAGTCAAAGCATATCAGACCGACGCCGAGAAAAACTATGAATACACTTCCGACCCATCCAACGAAATAGAAGTCACTACACTCCAAGGCAGTGCCGACGATATCGAACGTG
>SAMEA104315432__coassemble_537_pt1 | contig 18434 bp, 16 predicted proteins | sample SAMEA104315432__metabat2_low_PE_040 | metagenome-assembled genome bin SAMEA104315432 (sample SAMEA104315432) | gut metagenome | biome: Monkey gut; feature: monkey-associated habitat; material: faeces | place: China | collected 2013 | reverse complement strand
TGCCAAGGTTGGGGTCGCGGGTTCGAGTCCCGTTTTTCGCTCTATAAAAAACGGGGCTATATCCCGTTTTTTTTATAAAAAGAAAAAACTATCTTCTGCTGCCCGGATGGTGGAATGGTAGACACGAAGGACTTAAAATCCTTTGGCCATTACGGCTGTGCGGGTTCAAGTCCCGCTCCGGGTACAAAGATATTGCCTTGTAAATTGTACGATTTACAAGGCAATATTTTCTATCTACACTAACTTTTTTTTATTACATGAAAAATAATCATCAATAAATGCCGTCTTGCATTTAATGACTGGACGGACATTCTTGTCCTTTCTCTCATTCCTTTCAATAACCAAGAGGGTCGGATTAAGATGGTTACAATAAAGACTGAATTATCTCTACTTTATATAAGCGAAGACTAAAGTCATCACTACATTTTGTGTTGACAAAGTCAGGAAAACTGTTGATAACATGGTTGACAGACTGTTGATAAAAAGTTAACAACTTTTTTTCAATTACTCTTGACATGAAAAGATATTTTTTTATCAGAAAAAATTTTTGGATAAACAATCAACATTCAGAAAAAATTTTCAATATTATATCAACAAATTATCAACAACGGTAATCATATAGTAAATCAAATAGTTATACCACATATCAACACTATCAACAGCATATAATCATAATCAAAGGATTTTTTTATATTTAAATATTATTATAAGATATGTTTGTTGAGAATAAACAGGAAAAAGGAAATAAAACAAACAGCAGATAAAATAGGGAGTAATAGTCCTACTGCGTTCTATGTATAAAACCTATCTTTCGTTGCAGTTGTTGCACATAGTTATAGATGAACGATGGCGTAGTAGAATGTTATGAAAAGCGGTGTATGATTTGGATTTAGTGAGTAGGTCTATCTCATGGTATACGTTGTTTGTATCGAGGTGGGTGTATTGGTGCTGAGCTTCCTTGTCGAAGCAGCATGGCACTACGTAGCCGTCGGCGGTGATCACTACTCCACTCCACGCGCGAAAACATGCTCCTATGCGGTGTTTGGTAGTATATGCTCCATTGCGTAGAGTGTAGCGGCTATATCGGCTATTGGCAGGCAACAGATGGATATTATTGTCTATATCATATATCTGAGCCGACTTTATGCTATATATGTCAGCTCCCCACAGCAGGCTCTGTTTCTTAAAATCTTCTACCTCATGTTCGTTATGCGAAAATACTATCATCTGCGCTACTATGATGGGAGAGGATTTATGCAGTCTTCGCTTAGCATCATCTATGAGTCTGATAGCGTTGACGGCTTTTTCTATCTTTCCTCCTACACGATATTTTCCATAAGTGTTTTGAGTAGTGCCGTCTATTGATACTATTATCTTATCAAGCCCGCTTTCCACTATCTGTTTGGCCAGCAGTCTGTCGATGAGCAGGCCGTTGGTAGAAGTCATGCAATATATCCCAGCCTGCTTACCTATATTTACATAGTCGATAAACTGTTTGTTCATCATTGGTTCGCCTTGAAAGTAGAGTATAGCATTGGTAAGGTATTTACGCATAGTGTTGATTATAAGTCGGTACAGTTCTATATCTAGCTTTGTGTTGGAGCGGTTCACTCTATTGGTACCAATCATGCATTGCGGGCAATGCAGGTTGCAGGTTGAGCTTATTTCAAAGGAAGCAAACATTGGTTTCTGACCACAATATACATACCTTCCTATACATTGTGAAATTAAATAACTTGCTATTGAGAGCACAGCATTTTTTGTTTTGTAGAAAAAGTGTGATATAGACATTAAAAAATAATTTTTATCATTCAAAACGGCAATCTATTGCCTTTTTTTAGAGAATAAGTGTCGGAATATTCTTAAAACAGTAGGTTTTTAAGTAAAAAAGAAGCGTTTTTTTCTCAAATATTTTATTATAAATTTTCCTCAATATATTGATAATCAGAACAATATCAATTTTTTGAAATAAATATTGTATTTTGGCACAAAATTAGCAATATATTCTGTATATTTGCATTGTTATTTTAATGCCTAATTGGGTCCAAAAAATTAGGTCATAAAAGCAGAAAAATAAGAAATGGCAAATTATAACAAACCCAAAAAATAAATTTTTCTTTACATTATGAAAAAGCAAACCTTACTGTTTACGCTTGCACTTGTAGTGCTTACGTTTTTCGGTTGTAAACCACCAAAAGAGTTTATTGATAACATCAAAGCTACTCCAAATCCTGCCGAGTACAAAGCTGGTAAAGTAGAAGTAGCATTTGAAGGCAGCTTCCCTGACAAATATTTTACTAAAAATATGACAATGGAAGTTGTTCCTGTACTCACTACTGCCGATGGCAAGACTTATCGCGCTGCCGCTGTAAAATATCAAGGAGAAAAAGTGAAAGGCAACGACAATGTGATCAAATACAAAGTAGGTGGCAAATATAGTCAGACAGCCGTATGGGACTATGTAGATGGCATGGAATCATCTGTTATCACTCTTGAAGCCACTGTACAAGTAGGCACAAAAGAGCCTTACAAACTCGACGCTATAGAAGTAGCCAAAGGTGTCAACATCACTCCCCTTCTCGTTTCGATGCAACCGGCTACCGGCGATTTGACCGCTGTAGTTACTCCAGACAAATTCCAACGCATCATCGAAGAGAAAACCGACGCTCAAATCAAGTTCTTGGTTAACCAAGCCAATGTGCGCAACTCTGAAGTGAAAACAGAAGAAGTAGTTGCTCTCACCAAAGCTATCGAAGCTGCCAAAAAAGCTGAAAACCGCGAGCTCAAAGGTCTTGCTATCAATTCTTACGCTTCGCCTGAAGGTGAATTAGATTTCAACGAAAAACTTTCGGGTAACCGTGGTAAGAATTCTGAACGCTACATCAACCAACAACTCAAAAAATTCAAAGCTGAAGTAGCTATTGATTCTAAAACTACTGCCGAAGACTGGGAAGGCTTCCAACGACTTGTTGAAGCATCGTCAATCGAAGACAAAGCCCTTATCCTCCGCGTGCTTTCTATGTATTCAGATCCTGCTCAACGTGAGAAAGAGATACGCAACATGGCAGTTGCTTACAAAGCTATCGACGAAACTATCCTCCCTGAACTCCGTCGTTCTAAATTCCAACTTACTGTAAACGTTATAGGTAAATCGGACGCTGAAATAGATTCTCTCGCTAAAGTAGCTCCTGCACAACTCAATGTTGAAGAACTTCTCTATGCTGCTACTCTTACCGAAGAAATGAACGCTAAAAAAGCTATATATCTTAAAGCTACCGAACTCTACGCCCAAGACTACCGTTCGTTCAACAACCTCGGTGTGGTATATTACGAACTAGGTAATGTAGCTGAAGCCGGTCGTGCTTTCGCCCAGGCTCTCCGCCTCAATGCCAACGACGCTGCTGTCAACTTCAACAACGGCCTTGTAGCCCTTGCTAAAGGCGACGTAGCAAAAGCAGAAGAGTTTTTCGGTAAAGCAGGTGGTGTAGGTGAAGGTCTCAATTATGCCAACGGTGTGATCGCTATCACCAAGGGTGACTATAAACGCGCCGCTCAACTCTTTGGCAACTCGGCTACCAACAACGCGGCTCTCGCCAATATCCTCAACAAAAACAACGGCGCCGCCCGCAAAGCTCTTGACAATGTACAAGCTCCTAACGCTACAACCGCCTACCTCAAAGCTATTGTAGGAGCTCGCACCAACGATGCCGAACTCTACAAAGCCAACATCATTGAGGCTCAAAAAGACGCCGAGCTCAAAGCTCGCGCTGATAAAGATGTTGAATTCACAAACATGAAGTAATTTTTTTATACTGTACAATTAATAAAAAGCGCTTACTATGTATCACTACGTAGTAAGCGTTTTTTTTTAATACAAAGACTAGCCGGACAGTCTGACTTAGTTTGAATTATAATGTTTGTAAAACAGAAGGAGTATTACTTTTTGTTCATTTCGTCGATGTTGAGGAGTTTGTTGGCTATGGCGTAGATTACGAGGCCGGCGGTGGTGTGGATTTGGAGTTTAGACGATATATTGCGGCGGTGGGTGGTGACGGTATGTATAGATAGGCATAGGTTGTCGGCTATCTCTTTGTTGCTCAAACCTTTGGCTACAGCTATGATAATATCTTTTTCACGGTCGGATAGAGCTTCGGTTTTGTCCGGCCGTTCTGTGTCGTTGGTGTTGTCGGTATACTCTATTAGCTCTGTATCGTGTAGTTGTTGCTCCACTAGTTGAACTGCCGGCACAAAGAGGTGGTCCTCTATCATACAGTGTGAGGTGAGGTCTTGTTCGCATGCTATTATGTCAAGTAGCACCGCATTGAGCAGAAAGTTGTTTCGTTCGGGATAGTAGCGTATGATTATGTCTTTTAGTTCTTTGAGTTTAGAGCCTATAGGGGCATGCCGGCCAGCGAAGATTGATATGGTAAAATCGCGGTTGAGCATACCATGTTCCAGCGAATCTACGTAAGAAAACACTACACGGTTTTCGTACTCCATATGGCGGCGTACCTCGGTGACATATTCGTCGTAAAAGCGAATGATAAGCATAGCTATATCGTTGGCTTCGGAGCAGTCAAGGGCTTCGATGAGTGTGCGGCGTATGTTGGGCAGGCTGAAGTTGAGAAAATAATCGTGCGACTGCTTTAGATAGCCTGTAAGCGATGCGAGCGATATAGATTGAAAGTCGTATCGGCGATTGACCACGTAGTTGACTACGGCCAAAAAAGTGGGGCAATCGATTTGGTGTATGTCGCATACTTAGGCCACTGTTTTATCGCCAAAACCGAGCGATATACCGAAGCGGCTCATGATGAGTATCAGCTCGCTATGGTCGCTTACCAATGAGCGCATAGAGTCTGATGAAGTGTAGATTTTGTTGGTATTCATATGCGTGTGTACGTAAGTACATTATTTTCCACTGCAAAATTACACAATTATCTTTAAATAGCGGATACCTAAAAATGATGATTTTTTATTTTTTTTTCTTTGGAAAATACCGAATATTGGGTATTGTGCATTTTTGGGAACAGAAGTAATTTTGCATCCGAAAACAAGACGCAAATAATCAAACAAAAAAAAATATAGAATTATGAACATCAAAATTTTTCTGACAATCGTGGCTGCCATACTGATGATGGCGGCATGTACCAACAAAAATGAAGTTGTATCTGTGGCCGATATAGCCGGTACTTATTCCGGTTATTCCGATGCCGACTGCGCCTATTTTCAAGACAAATATACTGATGGGGAGAGCGCAGTGATCACTGCCAATAGCGATGGCACAGTGGCTGTATCGTATAAGTCGGCCACTTGGGGTACTTTTGAAGTAGCATCGGCTACGGTGACCAAAAATGGCGATATCTATGCCATATCTGGCGCAAGCAAGGTGACTATGGGCATGGGTGAAAGCACTACCGACTACGATTTCACTCTTGCAGCCACTACTACCGCTGCCAAAGACACCTATTCTATCGTATACACAGTGCCATCCGTGATGGGTGGCCTCACTATCACCCTCCTGCCCGGTGTGGCTCCGGCAGCCGAATAATACTATTAGCGTAACCATGACTTATAATAAAAAATTGATGATTCCGGTAGCGGCACTCGTATTGCCGCTATCGGGGTGCGACGGGATGTTTCATGGTATTTATGATGAACCATCGGCAGAAGTAGGTAAACAATATGGATTTGTGTCGACCGACATTGTAACAAACACTGGTACTATTTATATCGATGCTACCGATTATACCCAATGGCATTATATTGACCTCGATGGTAAGGTAGTGACTTCTACTGCAATAGATACAGTACTAGCACCTGCGGAATGGGATTTTGCCTTGCATCGCTACGACGCCAAAACCAATGGAGGCGCTGTGGTAGAGACCGAGGCGGTAGATTTTGAGTCGCTCCCACAGCTTTCTTCTATACCGAATGACCAATTTGTGCCTGATGAGTGGACAACCGACCGCATTATAGTAGATATGTCGCAGATGATGGACGGCGTGATAAACTATGCCAGTGACTATTACAATAGCGAACTCTCGTTGTGGCTCGATGTAGACAAATCGGTGATGCCGCCTGTCTACACCCTTTCGGGTAGAGTGTATATATTGCGTTTGCGCGACGGCCGGTATGCAGCTCTCCGACTCACCAATTTCATGTCCGATGCCGCTGTAAAAGGCTTTATGACCATCGAATATAAATATCCGCTCGGCTTATGATAGTATTACGTACCATTTTAGTGCTGTTTGCAGCAGCGCTATGTAGTATATCTTTATCAGCCCAGCTCACAATATGTGGTACTGTGACCGACCCCGACGGTAAGACCCTACCAGGTGCATCGATTGTTGTCAAAGAACTCCCCTCGCAGGGTGCTGTGACCGATACATCTGGCAACTTTTGTCTCACAGTGCCTTCGGGTAGATACACTATCACAGCTTCGTTTGTAGGCTACGACCCGAGCAGTGCTCAAATAGATGACAAGCATCAAGGGCCGCTCCATTTTAAACTCGATGATTCGAGCCGACTCCTCGATATGGTGGTAGTTACTGGCACAAGGACGCTCAAATTGCTCAAAGACGCGCCTATAGCTACACGTGTCATTTCGGAAACGGATATTAAAAAGATAGATGCCACCAACGTAAGCGACTTGTTGCAGAGCGAGCTGCCTGGTATCGAATTTTCATACTCGATGAATCAGCAGACGCAACTCAACATGTCGGGATTTGGTGGCAATTCTGTATTATTTCTCGTCGATGGTGAGCGATTGGCTGGCGAAATTCTTGACAATGTAGACTATAGCCGCCTCAATATGGACAATGTGGGGCGAATAGAGATAGTTAAAGGCGCTGTGTCGTCGCTCTACGGCTCTAATGCCATAGGAGGTGTGGTCAATATCATCAGCAACGAAGAGTACCGGCCGTGGTCGGTCAACGTCAATGGTCGTTACGGTGCTCATAATGAGCAGCGCTATGGTGGCAAGGTGGGTTTCAATATAGGACGTGTGAGCTCGACTACGAGCGTACAATACACTGCTGTTGATGCCATAGACCTCAGTCAGGCTGCCGATACAGCTCCTGTGGGCGACTATAGCACTATCTATGGCAATATGACTGTCAACGTCAAAGAGCGTCTTGTATATCGTCCGCTCGACAACTTGAAATTTACCGCCCGTGCAGGTTACTATTTCCGCGAGCGCTATTCGTCGAAAACGATAAACGACCGCTACCGTAGTTTTTCGGGAGGCGCCAAAGGCAACTATACCATCACCTCTGCCGACGACCTCGAACTCTCATATTCATACGACCAGTATGACAAGAGCGACTACCTGGTACCTACCGGCCGTGATGTGCGCGACTACAGCAACGTGCAGCATGTGGTGCGTGCTCTGTACAACCACACTTTCAGCGGCAGGCACATACTCACTGTGGGCGGCGACTACATGCGCGACTACTTGATGTCGTATCAGTTTGCCGACAATGGTAGTCACACCCAGCACACAGCCGATGCTTTTGCCCAGTTCGACTGGAATCCGCTCAAAAGCCTCAATGTGATGGCCGGGCTTCGATTCGACTATTTTTCGGCTACCAACCTATCGCATCTTTCGCCAAAAATAGGCCTCATGTACAAGATAGGCCATTGCTCGATAAGAGGATCGTATGCTAGCGGTTTCCGTGCTCCTACACTCAAAGAGATGTATATGAACTTCTATATGGGCAATATATTTATGATTTATGGCAATCCTGATTTGAAAGCCGAGTCGAGTCACAACTTTTCGTTGTCGGCCGAATATCTTCAAGGTCGCCATACCTTTACTGCCGCAGCTTTTTACAATTTGGTGTCGAACAAGATAACCACCGCTTGGAATAAAGAGCTAGCAGGCCAAGTATATACCAACATGAGTAATATGCAAGTGGCTGGTGCTGAGGTCAACGCTTCAGGTCGTTATCGCTTCGGTCTGTCGTGGAGGCTGTCGTATGCCTACACCTACGAGTATATACCCAGTGGCCAACCACTGCTATCGTCTACTCGGCCACATACTGCCACTGCCCGCATAGCTTACGACAAAGATTGGAAAAATTATGGTATCAGCGTAGCACTTTCGGGTAGAGCCCTCTCGCAGATGACTGCCGACGTGTATACCGCCATCACTTCTTACGAACAGACTGAAAAACAGACTTATCCTGCCTACACTATCTGGAAATTGAGTTTTATACAGCGCATTTGGAAAGGCATAAATCTCACTATGGCTGTCGACAACCTTTTCAACTATCGGCCTGAATACTACTATAGCAATTCGCCTGTTACCACAGGCATAACGGGCTCGATAGGACTCTCTCTAGACATTGATAGAATGTTTAGGTAGTTCATAGGTCTTTAAGGTCATTAATGACTTTAATGACCCTAACGACCTTACCTACCCTATCAAACAATAAAATCAAAAATAAATGTCAATGAAATATAGACGAAAAATAACAGGTGCCGTAGTATTGCTGCTATTGGTGGCGGGCATAGTAGTGTGGAATTGCCGCTTCGCTGCCACACGCATAGCTTTTGTCAACTATCAAGGCACTACGCTTGGGCAGATAGCCAAGGCCAACAACAGTAAGAAAATAAAGCTCGTATCGCTCGATGTGGACAATCTTGGGCGTCTGCATCGTTATGATTTAGTGTTGATCAACGGCATGGGGCTTCGTATCACGGCCGAAGAGCGTGCCATACTAGAAAAAGCCGGTGCCGATGGTCTGCCCATTATCACCACTATGGCTACCAATCCTGCCAACAACATAGTCACTACCGCCTCTGTGGTGGCGTCTACCGTAGCGAGTTACCTTTCGGGCGGCGGACGCACCAATTATCGAAATATGCTTGCTTATGTACGTCGTTCGATAGACCGCAAGAGTTTTGGCGTCGAGCAGCCCGCTCCCCCTTCGATACGCCGCCTGCAGATGTTCTATCATATCGACCCGCGGCATCCCGACCTCGAGGAGAAGGAATTTTCTTCGGTAGCTGATTATAATGCCTTTGCCGCCGGGCATGGTCTGCTTCTACCCGATGCCCCTCGCATCATCATTACCGGTCAGATGGCCGACCCTACCCAGCTCATCGATAGTCTCGAGCTGACGGGCAACGTGGTTTATCCCGTGCGCAACATACAAAAACTTATCACTTCGGGGCAGATCGACTCTATCCAGCCGTCGGCTATCATCAATATGGCTCACGGCCGGTTGGGCGACTTCATCGTAGATTATTTGAAAAAACAGAATATACCGCTGTTTGCCCCTCTCAACACCAACACTTTGGCCGACGAGTGGGAGTCGGACAGGATGGGTATGAATGGCGGTTTCATGTCGCAAAGTGTGGTGATGCCCGAAATCGACGGCGCCATACGCCCCTATGCCCTCTTTGGCCACTATACCGATGCCGACGGGCTGCAATGTGTACAAGCCATACCCGGGCGACTCAGCACGCTTGTTGCCACTGTCAACAACCACATTGCTCTGCGCCACAAATCCAACGCCGATAAGCGCATAGTCATCTACTACTACAAAGGTCCCGGTCAAAACGCTCTAACGGCAGCCGGCATGGAGGTGGCGCCATCGCTATTCAACCTCTTGCAGCGCATGAAGCGCGAGGGTTATACCATCGATATGCCTCAATCTGTAGACCAACTCGAGGCCATCATCCAGCGGCAAGGTTCGGTATTCAACGCCTATGCCGATGGGGCTAAAGCCGATTTTCTCGTCAGTGGCAATCCGCTGCTTATCGACGCCGACCATTATATCGATTGGACAACGCGCGCTATACGTAGCGAAAAGATGGCCGAGGTAGATGTTCTCGACGGACCGTTTCCAGGCAGTTATATCTCTACCGCCGACGGACGATTGGCTTTGCCAAGAGTAGAACTTGGCAATGTGGTGCTCATGCCGCAACTGGCTGCCGGTGCAGGCGACGACGATTTTGCCATCGTCCATGGCACCAACGCTGCTCCACCCCACGCCTATATAGCTCAGTATCTGTGGGCTCGATACTGTTTCGACGCCGACGCCATACTCCATTTCGGCACCCATGGCAGCCTTGAGTTTACCCCTGGCAAGCAGGTGGCTCTCTGTAGCGCCGACTGGGCCGATGCTCTCGTAGGCTCTACCCCTCACCTCTACATCTATTCGATAGCCGACGTGGGCGAGGGTCTGATAGCCAAACGTCGCTCTTACGCCACTCTTCAGTCGCACCTCACACCCCCTTTTATGGAGAGCAATGTGCGCGGCATATATAGCCGCCTTACCGACGCTATACAAGAGTACAATAGTTTGTCAGGTTCGTCAGGTTCACGCCTTGATGCAGCGTCGCTCAAGGTAAAGCGTCTCACTGTGTCGCTAGGTATACATCGCGAGCTACGCCTCGACAGCATTCTCGATACTCCGTATTCCGAGCAAGAGATAGTGCGTATAGAAAATTTTGCCGAGGAGCTGGCCAATGAAAAGATCACCGGCGCCCACTATGTGATGGGTGTGCCGTACACCGATGGTGATGTAAATAGCAGCGTATATGCCATGACCGTAGAGCCGATAGCCTACTCGCTCCTGGCGCTCGACAAGTGGCGTGGCACAGCTTCGCCCGACGCCGAGCGACATAAATCTCTCTTTGCCAGCAGCTATCTACGTCCTGCCCGCACTATTGTCGGCCGTCTGCTCAGTGGTGCCGACCAGCCTACCGATGAGCTGATATGTAGCACCGCAGGCATCACCCCAGCCGAACTCGAGCGGGCGCGTACTATATACCTTTCGCTCAATGCTCCTCAAGACATGATGGCGCGTATGATGGCCATGCGGCAGTCGGGCGGTGTGCAAATGCAGCATCCGGCCGGCATACCACGCTCGCAACAGGGCGGAGCAAAACATCCGTCGCGGATACCCCATGTAGGCAAACGCCCTGATAGCGTTACCGGGAAAGGCGTTACCACGTCGCAGTCCGACTCTGCTACTCAAGCCCAAATGGTGAAGGTCATGGAACAAATGTTTGGCAATAATTATACCGGCAAGGAGAAAGAACACTCGCGCATAGTGATGGAGATATGCCGCGCGATGACCAACGTCGAGGCCTATCGCCGCGCTCTCATCACCAGTCCCGAGGCCGAGATGGCATCGCTCATCAATGCTATGAGTGGCGGCTATACTGTGCCGTCGGCCGGTGGCGACCCTATAGCCAATCCCGCCAGTGTGCCTACCGGTCGCAACCTCTATGCCATCAATGCCGAAGCTACCCCGAGCGAGGTGGCTTGGGAGCGTGGCAAGCAGTTGGCCGACAATACTATAAAGCTTTACCGCAGCCGACACAACGACTCTATACCTCGCAAGGTGAGCTATACCCTTTGGAGCGGCGAGTTTGTCGAAACCGAAGGCGCCACTATAGCCCAAGTGCTCTATATGCTGGGGGTAGAACCGGTGCGCGATGTCTTTGGCCGTGTCAACGACTTGCGCCTCATCCCCTCCGACCAATTGGGACGCCCTCGTATCGACGTGGTGGTGCAGACCAGTGGCCAGTTGCGCGACATAGCAGCTTCGCGTTTATTCCTCATATCGCGTGCCGTAGAGATGGCTGCCGCCGCTCACGACGACACTTATCCCAACTATGTAGCTTCGAGTGTAGTCGATGCCGAAAAGACCCTCATCGACAAAGGTGTCGCTCCAAAAGACGCCCGCACCATGTCTGCTTATCGTGTTTTTGGCGGCGCCAATGGCAACTATGGCACCGGTATCACCTCTATGGTGCAGAGTGGCGACCGCTGGGAGAGCGCCGACGAGATAGCCCGAGTATATATCCAGAATATGGGAGCATACTACGGCAGTCAGTCCGAATGGCAAAAGATGAATCAGGTGGCGTTTGAAACCGCTCTCGTCGGTACCGATGCTGTAGTCCAACCCAGACAGAGCAACACCTGGGGCGCCTTGAGCCTCGACCACGTATACGAATTTATGGGCGGTATGAATCTGGCTGTAAAGACGGTTACCGGCCGCGACCCCGACGCCTATATGAGCGACTACCGCAACCGCAACAATATGCGTATGCAGGAGCTCAAAGAGGCTATCGGTGTAGAGAGTCGTACTACGATACTCAACCCTCACTATATCAAGGAAAAAATGAAAGGAAGCGCCAGCTCGGCAGCCTCGTTTGCCGAAGTGATACAAAACACATATGGGTGGAACGTGATGAAGCCCGATGTCATCGACCACCAGCTATGGGACGACATTTATAGCGTATATGTCGACGACAAATTCGACCTTGGCATACATCAATATTTCGAGCGGCAAAACCCCGCGGCGCTCCAAGAGATTACTGCCGTGATGCTGGAGACTGCCCGCAAAGGTATGTGGCAGGCTACCGATGTCCAGCTGCAGAACTTAGCCCAACTACACCAGCAGTTGGTTGAGAAGTATCGTCCTTCGTGCTCTGGTACGGTGTGCGACAATGGCCATTTGCGCCAATTCATCGCCTCCAATCTCAAACCCGAAACAGCTGCGAGGTATCGAAGTGATATAGACCGCATACGTCATGCCTCTGTTTCGTCGGGGAAAAGCACCGTACTTAAGCGCCAGTCGATGTCGGCTCTCGACGAAACCACCACCGAGGTGAGCAATATAGCTGTCGTCGTCATTGTTGTTATTGCGCTTGTAGTGATAGTGATACTCTTAAGGACTCGCCAGAAAATATTTGACCGATAATGGAGACAGTTGTTTTTGTAATGATGGTAATAGTCTGTTTCAATTATGTATTGAAACAGACATCCCGCAAGCCATATCATGTAGTTCTTTCGGCTACGGTATGCGGTCTATGTGTAGGTCTTACGTGGCCTTATGCCATTGAGCAGTCGAAGTTCCCTGGCTTGCTCATTTACCCCGTGCTTTTCAGCATACTGGTAGCCACTATCTTTGCTTTGCCAGGCAAGTCGTATCCGCTAATAGCGTGGTCGCTAGCCGCTGTAGTGGCTGTAGTGGTCATTGCAGGCTGCCGGGCGCTCAAATGGCTCGTGCCTGTGCGCGACGTTCGCCTCGAACTACTCTTTCTGTCCAACGCCCTCATCGGCGTGCTTGGCATAGTAGCTACTGTCAACGGCACCACTTCGGTGGAGACCGTCAGTCATGTCGACTGGATGGCTATGGCCTCGGTAGCGGTCATGATTCTTCTAGGTCTCGTCGTGGGACTTGTATATTATAAAGTAAAACTTATCAGAAAATCAAAAACAATCACTAGATGAACTACATTTCCGATATCCTCTACTGGATTTCTACCGGTCTGCTAGTGCCGGTCATCGTGCTACTTATCTGTTTTTTTATCCGTGCTCTAGTGCTCATCGGCACCTTTTTTGGCCAATACCTCTCTATCCGTCGCAACGAAAAGGTTCTTTCTGAGTCGCTTGGCTCGCTTACGGCTGCCAATGTGTCTACCCTTGCCGATAGATTACCTCACGACAACCGATCGCTCCTGGTGGTCTATCTTCGTAGGATGCTTTCCGAAGGCGACAACATACCCATGCTCAGCCGCCTGCTGTCGTCGTATGAAATAGAGGCCGACCGCGACCTCTCGGTCTCTAAAACACTCTGCAAGATGGGCCCTATGCTCGGCCTTATGGGCACCCTCATACCTATGGGCCCCGCACTCGTAGGCCTCTCTACTGGCGACATAGCCTCTATGGCCTACAATATGCAGGTGGCGTTTGCTACCACCGTAGTAGGACTTTTTTCGGCAGCTATCGGTTTCGTCACCCAACAGGTCAAGCAGCGCTGGTACCTCAAGGACCTTTCCAATCTGGAATTTGTAGTTGAACTTTTAAAACAAAACGCCGGCCGGCTATGAGACGACGACTTTTTTCCGACGACGACAACGACCCAATGTCAGTCGTGAGCAACCTTTTCGATGTGGCTATGGTCTTTGCCGTTGCCCTTATGGTGGCTTTAGTCACCCGCTTCAATATGACCGAAATGCTGAGCCAAGACGATTTCACCGTGGTGAAAAATCCAGGCAAAGCCGATATGGAAATCATCACCAAAGAGGGCAACAAAATAGAGCGCTATACTCCCGCTGAAAATCAGGAGACCGAGTCGGGCCGCCGGGGCAAAAAGGTGGGCATAGCCTACCAACTCGAAAATGGAGAGATAATCTATGTACCCGAGTAAGTTACGATTTTGCGGGCACAATACAAATAATGATAATTTTATTTTGTATTGTGCCCGCTTAATCGTAACTTTGCAGTTTGTAAGAAACCATGTGAGCTTATGAAAACACATATTATCAATATCGGCGATGAATTGCTTATTGGTCAGGTAGTTAACACCAACGCTTCATGGATGGCCGCCGAGCTTAACAAATGCAATATCTCGGTGACCAACATTGTAGTTATAGCCGATTCGGCTGCCGATATAATACATCATCTGAAAAAATCGCTCGATGAAGCCGATGTTGTACTCATCACCGGAGGTCTTGGTCCTACCAAAGACGACATCACCAAAAAGGTGCTTTGCGACTTTTTCGACGACCATCTTATAGTGCACCAGCCTACACTCGACCAGGTACGCGGCTTCTTCGAGCGTCGTGGTCTGCCACTCACCGACGTCAATCGCGACCAAGCCCTAGTGCCTTCGCGTTGCACCGTAGTGCTTAACGAGGTAGGCACCGCCCCATGTATGCTGTTCGAGCGCGACAAAAAGGTGGTGGTGAGCATGCCTGGTGTGCCATTCGAGATGAAATGGCTCATGACCAACCATATCTTGCCTATGTTGGCCAAGAGATTGGGCACCGAGGCCATCGTACACCGCACTATCTTGACGTTCGGCATCGGAGAGTCGTTTCTTGCCGACCGCATCTCGGCATGGGAGGATGCCTTGCCTGGCCATATCCATTTGGCTTATTTGCCCGAGGCGGGCAAGGTGCGTCTGCGTCTGTCGGCCTACGGTTCCGACCGCGATACACTCTGCCGCGATATCGACTCACTTGTCGAGAGACTCAAACTGCTCATAGGCGACAACATCTATGGCTACGACGACGATACTATTCAGTCGGTCGTAGGTGATCTGCTTCGTGCCCGGGGAGCCACCCTGGCTGCCGCCGAAAGCTGTACAGGCGGATTGGTGGCAAATACAGTGGTGTCGGTAGCGGGAGCATCTGATTACTTCCGGGGAGGCATTGTTGCCTACGATAACGCCATAAAAGTGGCTTTGCTTGGTGTAGACCCTGAAACCCTTGTTCAATATGGTGCTGTTTCGGAGCCGACTGCCGTGGCTATGGCCCGTGGCGCTCTTTCGCAACTTGGCGCCGACTATGCCATAGCTACTACCGGTATCTCGGGTCCCGACGGCGGCACCGACGAGAAACCTCGTGGTACCGTATTTATCGCCGTAGCCGATAGACGCGGCGCTGTGTCGTGCCACCGTTATTGCTTCCAAACCACTCGTACCGAGCACCAGATCCGCACCGCCAACCAGGCACTCTTCGACCTTTGGCAAGTGATTAAGTAAAAAGTAAGAGGTAAGAAGAGCCTTTTTTCTATCATTGTAGGAGCAAATGAAAATTTGCCCGCACCTCCGCCAACTTTCAATTCTCAATTCTCAATTCTCAATTCTCAATTATCACCCGTGTTAGCCAAAATATTCAATCCTTATGTGGTCACGGTGCTCATGCTAGTGTTGAGCAACTGTTTTATGACATTCGCTTGGTATGGTCACCTAAAAAATATGAGCAATCGGGCTTGGTGGATAGCCGCCATAGCCAGCTGGGGCATAGCACTCTGCGAGTATATGATTATGGTGCCTGCCAATCGTATCGGCTTCACTGTCTATACCCTACCCCAACTGAAAATCATACAAGAAGTCATCACACTCACCGTCTTTATCCCTTTTGCCGTATTCTACATGGGTCAGCCATTTAAGTGGGACTTCGTTTGGGCAGGCCTCTGTCTACTAGGTGCAGTATATTTCATGTTCCGCTCTTAAAGTAATATTTCATGTCGTTTAATGTCTCCTAAGACCCTTAATGACCTTAAGACCCTAGAGACCCTATAACCCAATAAACTACCCCACCCTAGATGCCAAACTTACCAATCATACCGCGTGCAGAGAGTCTGTCGACTATGCCTTGGGTGAGTGTCGTGCTGTTTGTAGTAGTCATGGTACTTGTCTTTGTCGTGTCGCAAAACAGACAACCGTATGCCAGCGAATTGCGCAACCTGTTCAATTCTCGTTCGCGTTTTATGGTCTATGATGCCGAAAATACCTCGACCATTGCCAACATACTGCTGTGGGTGGTGGTTGTGTTTAGTTATGCCCTCCTGGCATTTACTTTTATCAGCCAAGCATCGCAGCATATGCTTTCTACTCTGCATTTTATCATTATAACGCTGGCTGTAGGAGCGCTGTTGGGCCTGAAGTGGTTGATAATGAACGGAGTGAGTAAAGTCTTTGAGATTCAGAAGCAAGCTAAAAGTTTTATAGGGTCGTATTACATCACAGCGGCTCTGCTTGGAGGAGTGTCGCTCGTGATAGCCGCAGCTACTATCTACACCGTCGGGGTCTCCTATAAAATATTCTTGATAATCTATGTTATATTGTCAATTTTCACACTTACGTTTGTGCTTTTCAAGGCGATACAAATTTTTTATCACGGAATAGGCTCGTTATTCTATATTTTTTTGTACCTTTGCACCTTGGAAATTATGCCTGCCTTGATGATAATAAAAGTGGCTTCGATGGTCTAATCTAAAATCACTTAAAGTTTTGAAAGTTAAGAATATATTGGTGTCGCAACCGCAGCCGGAAAATGGCAAATCGCCCTATTTGGATATTGCAGAAAAGTACAATGTAAAGGTAAATTTTCGTCCGTTTATCAAAGTTGACCCCATCTCGTCGAAGGAATTTCGTGCCCAAAAAGTGACTATGGCAGGTCATTCAGCTATAGTTTTCACCTCTCGAGTAGGAATAGATCATTTTTTCCGTCTTGCCAAAGAGCTTCGTTTTCCTATATCCGACGACCTGCATTATTTCTGTATCTCCGAGGCAGTAGCGCTCTATCTTCAGAAGTATATCAACTACCGCAAGCGCAAAGTGTTTTTTGGTGCCGGCAATAAGCTTGTCGACCTCTTTACGGTGATGAACAAGCACGCCAAAGAGACCTTTTTGGTGGTGTTGCCCGACAATGACAACGACGATGTACTCGAGATGATCAAAAAGAACGAGAAGCTCAATTGTGAGGTAGGGCTTATGTATCGCACTGTGAGCAACGATTTTGCTCCAGACGAGCCATTCAACTACGATATGCTTCTTTTCTTCAGTCCACAAGGCATAGCGGCGCTGAAGAAAAACTTCCCCGATTTCGACCAGCAAGAGATAGTCATCGGCTGTCTGGGAGCTGCCACAGCCCAAGCCGCCCAAGAAGCGGGTCTCCGTGTGGATATCCCTGTGCCTTCGCCTCAATATTCGTCGCTCTCGGTAGCCGTCGACGCCTTCCTCAAAGAGAACCACAAGCGCCGCTAGTAGCACGCAGCCGCCTTTATATAGCATAAAAAGCGACTAAAGTCGCTTCTCATACATCGCTTCGCTCCATCGCCCGGAGATGCGAAGCATCTAAGTATGAGAAGCGACTTTAGTCGCTTTTTGGCAAATATCCAACCTATCAATTTTATTATCTCATAAAGCGGACAGGAATGTCCGCACCCCTTACAGCTGCTGCAGTGCTTCTAAATAGTCTTAAGGGGCGCTGACATTCCTGTCCGCGATTGATAGCATCTGTACGGGGCGCAGACATTCTTTCATCCTACCATTTTACACCAAGTCTATACAGTTTGATATGAAATGAGGTGATTTTTTTATTTTTTGTATCGTATATCTGATAGAATTATTGCTTTGTCTGCTGATATCTTGTTAAATTATGATCTCGTTTTTACACCATATTAGTAAATATGATCGATCATAATATCACTCTATATTGGTTATATTACACCATATTTTGGTTTAAAACTGATTTTATGTCCATAATAAAATCAGTTTTTTTATCTGAAAAATCAAACTACGATCTAATATGTCAATTTACATTAAAACACTTTGCTAAATCAAAATTATATAGTAACTTTGCAAGTAATATAAGAGGGTAGTATTACTCAAAAATTAGTGTCCGATTAAATTTCGCCGCATGGTTGTAGGGACATGCCTTTGGCATGTCCGCAGTCCGAAAGGTGAAAGTACCGAAGGGAAATGTTGTACTTAACAGTTACTTCGACTATGGTGGACATGCCGAAGGCATGTCCTTACAATTGCAGCGCAGACATATCGCAATCGTACAAAATTTAATCCCAAAATCTCAATAGTGCTATAATATAATACTTATTCTAACCCGTTGGCGGAATTAATTTGTTAGTAAATTGTTACTGAAAAAGTTGCACAATT
>SAMEA104315432__coassemble_515_pt1 | contig 18933 bp, 13 predicted proteins | sample SAMEA104315432__metabat2_low_PE_040 | metagenome-assembled genome bin SAMEA104315432 (sample SAMEA104315432) | gut metagenome | biome: Monkey gut; feature: monkey-associated habitat; material: faeces | place: China | collected 2013 | reverse complement strand
ATGAGAGTGGCGGGGGTGGCTTCGTCGACGCGCACCATCACGGTCAGTCGAAGTATATCCTTACCTTTGAATTGAATACCGAATTGACATTCAAACACAAGGCTGGTGACAAACTTTATGATTTGTCGGAAGAATACGAATCCAACGGTACAATGAGGTTTTTAGGTATGGCTGTAATTCTGAATTTCTTGCTAAAGACCAATCGGTTTGTGCCTATTGATGAAGTCGAAACAAGCATCCATTACGAACTGTTGGCTTATTTCATAAAAGTCTTTTTAGCGAATAGTGAAGGAACATCGCAAATGCTGTTGACAACGCATGACATCAATCTTCTTAACGAGGATTTCATTCGCCGAGATACAATCTGGTTTACCGATAAAGACGAATTGGGCGAAACTAAAATAGTGCGTCTTTCCTCTTTGGGGCTACATAAGAATCTCTCTCCATATAATGCCTATAAACAAGGTAAATTAGTAAAACTGCCGTTCCTTGGCAGTCAGTATATCAACTTAAACGACTGACAATAGTTGTTTTTAGCTTTGACATGTGCCGAATGTTCTGTGTTACTCACTTGTAATCTGAAATAAGCAAGATAGGTATGTAAGCGGAAAATTGCGTTTTTTAGTTTCCAAAAACTCGAGACAAAAAAACGCGATTTGTCTACATCTAAGAGTGTTATCTCTACATCGGTTTTATCATTGATTCGATGAACGCTATTTCGTCCTCTGTAAGCTTATACTTGGTATAGAGTTGACGGTCGATGTCGGCAACAGACTGCGACCAGTCGATGTCGCTATTACTTGTAAAGTCTTGGAGTGGGATAAGATCGAATGTCTCTTGAGAGATATTCAACGAGCTGCGATTATAAAACAACAATGCTCGACAAAATTTGCTATATATAAATGTGCAGCAATTGAGCATAGTTATTTCATCTGTAAAATCGCCTATTTTTAGGAATGTTTCAGTGCATATATCTCCAGGATTACCCATAATCAGGGCTGGTGGCACAGTAGATGTAGTCATATATGCTTTAGAAAAGAATATTTTGTATTTGTCTATTGAATCCAATGATTTATTGATATTTTGGCTCTGTATATAGGCCTGAATTCTTTTGGCTCCGCCTTTTATTCCCTTGACTCCATATATCCTGCAACAGTCCAATTGAGGGAATTCTCTTAACGTTATGTCGGGATACCGTTCAGGATTGTTGAACAGATCGGCATTGAAGCCAAATGGATTTCTTGACGACACTATCAAGGAAAACGGTTTGAAATTAACTTTACTGACTTTTTCTATGATGGATTGTTGTCGTGGGTCTCTTATTACGGTTTTGGAATCCTTGTTCTTCAACTGTCTGAAGCTCTTGATAACTTCACCGTTTAAAGCGTGGTAAATGTATTCCACATTTTGGCTTGTTCCAGACAAAGTAGCATCCCACCTGAAATAACATACACCACCGTCAATGTGAATCGATGGAAAACATATTCGGGCATCGGCATAATCACAAAGAAATGCTATTCGCTCATCCGCCATCATTGATTCTCGGAAAGATACTAGACCTTTACCTCCTTTGAGCCAACGCGACGGCATAATCATAGACAGATAGCCAGGTTCAAGTCGCTTGGCTATATCCACAAAAGTATTATAAATGGGTTTTGCACTGTCACCTGTACCTCCACCATCAATTTCTTGATACGGCGGATTACCTACTATTGCATTTATTTTCACGTCTTTTCCTACTAAGTCATGAACTTTCTTGATGAAAAGTTCGGGTTGATTCTTGATTTTGTTGATTAAGTCTTCCGGTGCCCACATATTCACGGAGCCTTTGCGGAAACCCATAAGGGTGCGCCGGGTAATGGCTTTGGCCATCGGTGTTTTGCAGATGACGAAAATACTCTCGCTTACCACATTGTCCCAGATAGCAAGGTGCTCGTCGAGGGTTTGGGGCGAGAACATCGTGTCCTTGCAGGCACGGCGATAAAGGTTGTAAGCGAGGTACAGCGGATAAAGACCCGACTTGGAGTTTATCTCCAAAAGGTGGCTTCCGGGGGCGAATACCTCGTCGGTTACTTTGTGATGTTCCACGTAACGTGGTTCAGCTATAGTTTCGCTGAAATCCTCGTTGAAAAAAGTATAACCGCCCAGTGTGTCGTTCATGTGCATGTTCACCACACGCCACGGGGTGAGTACCGTTTCCTTGTCGGGATTGCGGAAGGTGGAGAATATGTCGGTGATACGCTCGATACGCTCCTCGATGGTCAGACGGTCGGCAGCGCGAGCCATGGCACGGATGCGCTTGCCTGCGGCGGCGAAGATGTCGGGGTCGTAGTAGCGTTTGAATTTGTTGAATGTGGCTTTTGTAACGCCCCGGGGCATAAATTCTTCCCACGACTGTGGGTCGACAAGCGAGGTGAAGTTGTCGATTGTCAACTGCTCATCCTCGTTATCAATCCTTGCACCGTAGATAAGCAAGGGCATACGGATTGAGATGCCGCGAAGAATGGAGACGGCATCTTCTTTCAACTTCTTCTTTTTCTTCAACTCTTCGAGACGAGCCTTCTCTTCATCGGTCAGTTCCTTTTTCTTCTTATTTTCGAGCTTTTCCTTCTCCTCATATTCCTCATTGGTCAAGCCTTGGGCGTTGACATCAATGTTACCGCTGTTGCCAATAGCCTTGGTCTGCCCGATGATGCCTTTAAGCTCTTTGAAGTCCTTGACAGCCACTTCATCGAGTTTCAGCAGTTCGTCGGTGTAGAGATAGCCATCCTCGAAGCCGTTGCGCACAACACGCTCCACGTAGGCTTTCTTTAACTGCTCCATCATATTGTTGGCATCGTAAGGCTTCATCACGCTGCCCTCCATGCCGATTACGGGGCAGAAATTGAGAAAGTCACCGAGAGCCTCACGTTGCGCATCGGTGGTCTTTCCGGCTTTGTGAGAAACACGCGGCACAGAGGCAAGCACTTGCAGTGTACGGTCGTGCGCAAAGTCGAACACATAGCAGTCTTCCTTGACAAGCCCGTTTATAGAATAGGGTGTCTGAACACGGAAGATGGTCTGCATATAAGCAGATGCGGCTGTATTGAACGACCCTGAGAGCATCAATACCCCCATCCATTGAGGGACACTCACGCCTGTGGTCAGTCTGCCACAAGAGAGTGTGATAGTGCCATGCTGCGCTTCGGCGATAGCCTTGTTTACCTTTTTGAGAGCTTCTTCGCGGTCTTCTTCCTCATCGCCGTCACCCGCCACATTCACAATGTCGAAGTTGCCGAACACCGGATGCTCCTTGAGCATGGCTGAGAGAGCCTTTGCCGCTTTCACGCCCGGCACCATCCACAGCGTATGGCGGAAGATGCTGCGGTATCGGGCGTTGGCAAAGGGGTACATACTTTCGGGGTCTTCTTTGGTAAGAAGATTGAGGAAGCGGAGCACATCGGCATAGTGCACAAACCGGTGTTCTTCGCTGCCGGTAGCTGACTGGGAGTGCGCCTCGCACCGGAAGAACTCTTTGAAGTTGAAGGCTATGTCCTCGTCGGCAAAGTCGCGCATCAGTCTGCCAAGGTCGTAAGTATAGATGTTCATCCGGGGCAATCCTGCGTATGGATTGGGGTCGCCGAAATGATTTTGATCCCATTCCTGCTTTGCCCGTTGCTCCATGGTGTAGTCCCACGTAAACATCTCCTCTTCAGTAGTATCGTCCATAAGGTTGAACGGGGTACCGGAGAGCTGGAGAATCTTGGTGGAATCCTTTGTCAGTTCGGCAATCACCGCCTTGCCGAGTGTGGTCTGAGTGCCTTCATGCGCTTCGTCGATAATGATGTAGTCCCACGGAGTAGAGAAAATATCATCGTTCTTGTCAAACTTACCGCCAACAGTCTCAGAGCCGCGAAGGTCTTGCATCGAGGCGAAGAAGACGTAGTTCAGCCCCTCGCGGTTGTGGCGGCTTTCGAGGTTGGCAAACGATGAGCCGTGATTTTTCGAGCCGTAGGCGTAGCCGGGACTGTCGTTGAAAATATTGTCAAAGTCTTTAAACCATCCGGCATCGACCACAGGGCGGTGAGTGAGGATAAGTGTTCGTGCGAATTGCATCTCCTTGGCTACTTGCAGTGCGCAGAGCGTCTTGCCGAAACGCATCTTGGCGTTCCAGAGCATACGTCGGCTTTTGTCTCCTGCCTTCTTGTAGAGTTTGACAGTCTTGGATATGGCTATTGTCTGTTCGGGACGAAATTCGATGGGCGACCGCCCGATGCTTATTTCGCAGGGGTTGAGCGATTCGCGTCCCTCTTTTATGGCGGCGATGGCTCGTTTGGCGGTTTCAAGGTCAGTGATGAACCACTCCTTGCCGCCTTTGTCGATATTATGAAATTCATTACGTTGAATACCGCTGCGCTTCAATACCTCATGCACATCCTTGTCGTTGAAACCTATAATCCGTGAGCCTTTACGGTAGCTGGCAGATTCGGTGTAAAGTAGTTCGTAGGCAATTCCTGCGGTGGCTGTATATTGGTCGATGCGGTTACGGGCTGCTTTGTTGAGCACCTTGCTGTTCGGTGCAATGGAGGTGATGTCCACCTCGTCTGGGTCGACATCCATAGTAGCCTCACCGATTTTGAGGCAGTCTCGATGTGTGCTGTCGTTGATGCGGAACACGTAAATCAGCTTGGGCTTCAGTTCTTCAAAATACTTGGTCTTCATAGGGCGGTCACTTTATGAGGTCGATGAATCTGATTCTCTTTCCTTTTCTGCCTGTTATCTTGTCGGCGGCACTCCAGTCCTTGATTATGCAGTAAGTGCCGTTGTGCCTGCGGATGTTGTTTTTCAGGCATCCCTCGCATTGGCTTATCTCTTCCTTTTCGCCAAAAAGGTCCGGAACGACAGTACGACGTTCTCCGCAACTGTTCGGTACGACACCTTTCAACCCGTCCATCTGCCATACATTCCATGAAATGATATAGGCGATGTAGTTGACGGATTTCGGTTGCGGGTCTTTTCCGAACTTGTTACGGTAATATTCGATAAAGGAAAAAAGGAGCGACTCACGGGCGAGCAGAAGATTGTCGCCCTGCCATTCATAAGCATAGATGCTTTTGTAGGCATCCTGCGCGGCTTCGAGCCATTCGCCGGAAGTAGCCGTGTTCTCACTGACGACACGGAGTTTCCTATCGAGCAGGCCTATGCGCCGCTCGATAGGGATAAACTCGCCGGTGGTGGTGTCGTAACGGCTTGCGAGGTAAGGCGCTTCCCCGCAAGTTATTTCCATACGGTTTTCGCGCACATACTCTTTCCATGTCCTGCCTTCCGGAAAGGTTATCCTCTCCTCATTGACTTGCCATGTGTTTGTGCCATCGTCTGTGGTTATCTCCTTGTTGAACACATCTTTTTTGCCAAACCAAGCCTCGTCGATCAAGTTGTTCTGCGCATTGCAAATCCATGACGGTGTAAACACTTCCGCCATGTCGCGCGAACGCGCTGCTTGGGTGTCATGACTTTTGAAGACACGTGGCATGATGACATGCCCGTTATCTCCGGTAATAAGATGAGGGAGAATAGGCGAATCATATTGATACTCCTTACCAAGATGTTCGTAGTCGGAAGTTGCCCAAAAGATATTGTGCTGAATATCCGCCTTGCTCGTTGTGTGGTCTTTGAGCAAGATATTCAGCAGTTCGGGCGAGAGAAGAAAGATACTATCTTCCAATATATCAATTTCAACAGGCATATTTACAACTGGTTATTATTATCTCTTGATAAGAGTTATAGTTCACAATGCAAAGGTACAAAATATATCCCGAAATATAGTATCATTTATTCAGCTTCCACAATTTGGCCGATAAGAGTGGCGGGGGTGGCTTCGTCGACGCGCACCATCACGGTCTGCCCGATGGCGTGGCCGGCTTTGGGGAAGACGATGACTTTGTTTTGCGATGTGCGGCCGCAGAATGAGTCGTGCGAGCGCTTGGAGTATCCGTCGATGAGCACTTCGAAGGTTTTGCCCAGGTCGCGGAGGTTGGATTGATGGCTCAATTCGAGTTGGACGGCGATGATCTCGTTGAGACGGCGCACTTTCTCATCTTCCGGTATATTGTCGGGGAGATGGCGCGAGGCGAATGTGCCGGGGCGCTCGGAGTATTTAAACATAAACGCTTGGTCGAACCGGCATTCGCGCATGAGCGAGAGGGTGAGCCGGTGGTCGTCTTCGGTCTCGCCGTGGAAGCCGCAGAACAGGTCGGTACCTATGGCGGCGTCGGGTAGTATGCGGCGGATGGCCGCTATGCGGTCCAGGTACCACTCGCGTGTATATTTGCGGTTCATCGCTTTGAGCACAGCGTCGCTGCCCGACTGTACGGGGAGGTGGATGAAGCGGCAGAGGTTCGGGTGGCGAGAGATAGCATAGAGTGTCTCGTCGCTCATGTCTTTAGGGTGCGATGTGGTGAAACGGATGCGCACGTCGGGGGCGGCATCGGCCACGCGCTCAAGCAGCTCGGGAAAGCCAACTGTTTTGCCGTCGTGCTCGTAGCGGTATGAATTGACGTTCTGACCCAGAAGGGTGACCTCTTTGTAGCCGCGTGATACCAGGTCGCGCACTTCGGACAGGATGCTGTCGAGGTCTCGGCTGCGTTCACGTCCTCGGGTGTAGGGTACGATACAGTATGAGCAGAAGTTGTTGCATCCGCGCATGATGCTTACAAAACCCGATATCGATTTGCCTATGCGGGCAGGCATTACTTCGCGATAAGTCTCGGTGGTAGAGAGCTCTACATTGATGGCTTTCTCGCCGCGTTCTACTGCTCCCGCCAGATTGGGCAAGTCGAGGTAGGCGTCGGGTCCCGCTACAAAGTCTACGCCGTGATGCTCTATGAGCTCGTTTTGCATGCGCTCTGCCATACAGCCTATCACGCCTATAGCGAGGTTGCGTCCTTTGCGGCGTAGAGATTGAAAATATTGGAGGCGTCCGAGTACCTTTTGCTCTGCGTTGTCGCGTATCGAGCAGGTGTTGACCAGGACTGTGTCGGCTTGTGTCAGGTCGTCGGTGAGCGTGTAGCCATCGGTCTGCATGATGGCGGCGACAACTTCTGAGTCGGCTACGTTCATCTGGCATCCGTATGTTTCGATAAAGAGTTTTTTGTCCATGTTATAGTGTTTTATTGTCCTAGTGTCGGACAATTATGGGTCGGAGTGATGTCGTGTTGGTTTGTAACGCGGAATTACAAAAAAATGGTAAGCGTGTAAAAAGTAAGTTGAGAATAGTCTGATATGAAATATTCTCAACTTACTGATTTTCGGTGTTATGTCTTATATGACCATTGTGATTGGCGCTGTGCTATCGTATCAAGTATCAAGATTCTAGATTGAGGACTGAAGTCCTCATTACTCTGATTGGCGTTGAGGACTGAAGTCCTCATTACTTTTGGGTGTCTGGATCCTAGATTGAGGACTGAAGTCCTCATTACTTTTGGTGTTTAGTGTCTTGTTACTTGACGATATCGAGGAGCTCAACTTCGAAGATGAGGGCTTCGCAAGGCCCTATTTTGTCGCCCTGACTGCGTTCGCCATAAGCGAGTTGGTATGGGATGTAGAGTATGAATTTCGAACCTACGGGCATGAGCTGGAGTCCTTCGGTCCAACCTTTGATTACAGCGTTGAGAGGGAACTCAAGAGGTTCGCCGCGTTCGACCGATGAGTCGAATACTGTGCCGTCGATGAGTGTGCCGTGGTAGTGGACACGTACTTTGTCGGTAGCGGTAGGTTTGGCTCCTTTACCCATAGTCACTACTTTGTACTGGAGACCCGATTCGGTGGTGATGACGCCCTCTTTTGTAGCGTTGGCGGCAAGGAAAGCCTCGCCTTTGGCGGCAAAGTTTTTGTTTTTCTCGGCAGAGCGGGCTTCGAGCATCGTGGTGATGTATTTTTGGGCGTCTTCACCAGTCATGATAGCTTTGTCGCTTGCGGTGCAGACGTCGAGCAAACCGAGCTCGATGAGTTGGCGCGATACGGCGATAGTTGTATCGTTGAGGAGGTACTTGTTCATGCTGAGCTGTTGGTCCATAGTGCTGCCTATCTGGATGCCTTCGAGATACCATTTGTCGGCATCGGTAGCTTTGAGACCTTTGTCGATACCGGCAAGGAAGCGTTTGATATCGGCATCGGTAGTGTCGGCGAGGAGGAGGAATTTGCGGGCGCCGTTACCGTTGATAAGGCCGAAGAACATAGAGATAGAGTCGGCTTGTTCGGCGGTAGCGCCTACAGGCATGCCGGTGGATAGAGATGTCGACATGATGCTTTGGAAACGTTGCATAGCTATTTCGGGCGACATGGCGTATTTGCCTTTGATAGCGTCTTTGAAGGTGGTCATGAGCAGGTCGTTGTTGATTACGAGCGATGAGTCGCCAAAAAGAAATCCTGATGTGGTCTCTTGGCGCATGGAATTGCCCATACGGAAGCCTTCCATTTCGAGTCGTTCGTGGTGTTTGGTGTCGGCGAAAGCCTCTTTGAAGCCTTTGCAGAAGAGTTTGGTGTCGGCGGCGGAGAGTGTGTCGCCAAGTACGTATTGGCGTATTCCGGCGCCATTGGCCGCGCCGAAAGCGTAGTTGATGGTGTCGTTGACAGTTTCTACTTTGGGGGTAGAATTGCCACATCCGACAAGCAGAGTGGCGGTTGCGGCGGTTGCCGCAAACAGTCCAATAATCTTTTTCATTGTGTTTATTTATAATTAGTTTGTGAAGCGTGATTTAAGTATCTAGTGTCTGTATTCTAGATTGAGGACTGAAGTCCTCATTACTTTTGGGTGTCTGTATTCTAGATTGAGGACTGAAGTCCTCATTACTTTTGATGATCTAGCGTCTTGTTACTTCTTACTTAACTATGTCGAGGAGTTCGACTTCGAATATCAGAGCCGAATATGGGGCAATGGAGCCGCCTGCGCCTTGCTCGCCGTAAGCGAGGTTGTACGGGATAAAGAGTTTCCATTTCGAGCCTACCGGCATGAGTTGTAGGGCTTCGACCCAACCTTTGATGACTTGTGTTACGCCAAATTCGGCAGGCTCGCCGCGTTGAACCGAAGAGTCGAACACGGTGCCGTCTATCAGGGTGCCGTGGTAGTGTACTCGTACGCGGTCGTTAGCGGTCGGTTTTTGACCGATGGCGGAGGTCATCACTTCATATTGTAGTCCGGAGGGTAGAGTTACTACGCCTTCGCGGCGGCTGTTGGCCGCGAGAAAATCTTCACCGGCTTTGCGCAATTCTGCCGATGCGGCTTTGGCTTCTTTTTCGAGTTTGCCAAAAAACGCGTTGAGCAATTCTTGAGCCTCGTGGAGGTCGATTTCCGGTTGTTTGCCTTCGCACATAGCCTCTACGCCTTTGGCGAATGAGGGATAATCGAGACCTTTGATGTTGCTTTGCGCTAGATGTTGGCCGAAGCTGAGGCCTACGGCATAACTGGTTTTGTCCATATATTTTAAAGTAATAAGTGATTATGAATAAGTGAGAGGTGAGAAGTTTTTGGGGGGCGGATGGTAGTGAGGACTTTAGTCCTCATCGATGTAGAGTATAGTGAGGACTGAAGTCTTCATTACTCTGATTGGCGCTGAGGACTGAAGTCCTCACTACACTGATTGGCGCTGAGGACTGAAGTCCTCACTACACTGATTGGCGCTGAGGACTGAAGTCCTCACTACACTGACGGGCTGAAGTCTTCCCGGTGTCGTGTTTAAAACAGAGTGCAAAGGTAGTGAAAAATATCGAAAGTGGCGCTATATTTTTCGGCGAAAAGCGCTGTTTGTTAAAAATATTCGGCTGCGATGATGCGCGATTGGCTGTCGCACGCTACATAGTCGTCGTACGTGGGGTTTGCTATGAAGGCAGTGTGGGCTACCACCTCTTGGATCACATGGCTCATCATGGGGAATGATATCTGGTCGTTGAGGAAGGCTGCGACTACCACTTCGTTGGCGGCGTTGACGGCGCAAGGTATGTTGCCGCCACGGCGCAGTGCGTCGTAGGCTATGCCAAGGCAAGGGAAACGGTTGAAGTCGGGTTGGTCGAAAGTGAGGTCGGCCATTTTCGTGAAGTCGAGGTGGCTGGCCGGGCATTGTAGGCGCTCGGGGTATGTGAGAGCATATTGGATAGGGAGTCGCATGTCGGGGACGCCGAGCTGTGCTTTGACGCTGCTGTCGGCAAATTGTACCATCGAGTGGATGATAGATTGAGGGTGTATGATTACCTCTATCTGGTCGGGGCGTAGGCCGAAGAGCCAGCGTGCTTCGATCACTTCGAAGCCTTTGTTCATCAGTGTGGCCGAGTCGATAGTGATTTTTGCGCCCATCTGCCAGGTCGGGTGGCGGAGGGCGTCGGCGGCGACGACATGGCGGAGTTGTTCGGCCGTGAAGTTGCGGAACGGCCCTCCTGAGGCGGTGAGTATGATCTTGTTGACATCTTGATCGCGTTCGCCTGTCAGACATTGGAATATGGCGCCATGTTCGGAATCGACTGGGAGGATAGCGGCGTGATATTGTTGTACGAGCTGTGTGATAAGGTCTCCGGCCACCACGAGAGTCTCTTTGTTGGCCAGGGCTATCCGTTTGCCGGCTTTTATGTCGGCGCAAGTCCTGAGTAGCCTACCATGGCGGTAACGACGGTGTCGACGACGTCCATCGATGCCACTTGGCATATGGCGTCGGCCCCGGCAAAAATCTTGATGGGGTGGGCGGATAGTGCTTCTTTGAGTGCGTGGTAGTGGGCTTCGTTGCCGATGACCACTACTTCGGGTTGGTATCTGACGGCTTGCTCTATAAGCGAGTCGATGCTGTTGTTGGCTACGAGGGCGTAGACTTCCATTTTGTCGGGATGGGCGGAGATGACGTCGAGGGTCTGTCGGCCTATCGAGCCCGTCGACCCGAGAATGGCTATTTTATTCATGAGTGATTTTTTTTTTAGTACCGAGATTTTAGACTTTAGACTTTAGATTTTAGACTTTTCGAGGGTATCGAGAGTATCGATAATTTCGAACAATCGAACAGCCGAACAATCTAACGTTTACCGTCTTTAGAAAACTATATATTTTTCGGGGTCGGTGGGGGAGCCGTCGTACCAGAGTTCGAAGTCGATGGTGTTGTTGGGCTGTGCCTGTTCGTCTCCGCCGACAAAGGCGATAGCTTCGCCTGCCGATACGTTGTCGTTGGTTTTGTGGAGGAGTCGGCTCAGGTTGCGGTATACGGTGGTAAATCCGGCGTTGTGGCCGATGATGATAGTGCCGTGCGAGGCGTAGATGATTTTGCCTGACTGCGAAGCGAGGACTGGCTTGTCGGGTGTGGTGGCGATGGTTATACTGCTGTTGTTTTTATCGTTGAAGTGGTTTGTGATGGCGCCGTGGACGGGTTGGACAAAGACCATCTCTTCTGAGCGGGTTTCGGTGTGTATGTAGTCGTTGATATTGTATTTGTTGGCTTCTTCGTACTGATTTACAAAGTGTTGCTCTTGTTTGGTGGGTCCTAGAGGAAGTGATTTGAGCTGTTCGATTGTCAGTGAATCGGCACTACTTATAGAGTCGATGTCGATGTTGCCCGCTATCACATTTTTCAAGATTAGTAATTGTCTGTCGGAGTTGGTAAGTTTGGTCTGAATAGTGTCGATGCGCAAGCCATCATTGATAACATTTTCGCGGATCGACATTTCGGCGTAGCCGGGGAGCATATATTTCAGTGGGCTCACAAGGATGATTGTTGAGAGTAGAGCGAACGAGACGATGAGAAACAGGCCTATCCATGCTATCATCGAGAGCATGGATATACGCGTGTGAAATTTCTCCTCGAGTGTGTTCTCGTTGAGTATCACTACTTTGTATTTAAATCGTAGACGAGATAAAAGCGACATTTTATTTTTTTATTATCAATATTCTTTCGGGCAGGTCATCCTTTGCCCAAACTGGATCAATTCCCAATACCAAATTATTTACGGGTGAGAGTGATGTATTTGAAGTCGAGGCGGGCTGTGTCGTCGTGCATCACTTCAGATACTTCGGTTTCTTCCCAATAGCTTAAGTCGAATTGAGGGAAGAATGTGTCGGCATCGGGGTGTGAGGCGAGTACTAGTGTGAGCAGTATTTTGTCGGCGCGGTCTATAGTTTGTCGATAGATGCTGGCGCCGCCCATGACGAAGGCCTCCTCGTCGGGGGCGATGAGTGCGAGCGCTTCGTCGATGTCGCGCGCCACTTCGCATCCGTCGGTGACGGGCATGGACGACGACACTACTATGTTGCGGCGGTTTTTGAGAGGTCGGAACGGTAGCGACAGCCATGTGTTTTTGCCCATAATCACGGTGTGGCCGGTGGTGATGGCTTTGAACCGGCGGAGATCGGCCGAGAGATGCCAAGGTATATCGTTGGCCTGACCTATGGCGCGGTCGGTGTCGTAGGCTACGATGATGGTAATCATTGGGATATCAGGAGATTTTGTTTGAAGAGATAAAGATAGGGCGGTTGCCGGGCGATTAGTCGCGGCGGCTAGCGAAAATTATTATATAATAGAATAATGTGGCTAGCGATGAGAGGGCGGCTACCACGTAGGTGTAGGCGGCTGAGCGGAGAGCGCTGGTGGCCATTGGGGTGGTTTCGTAGTCGGTGATGCCCGACATTTCGAGCCACTCTACGGCACGGCGCGATGCGTTGATTTCTACTGGTAGGGTGATGATTGAGAACAGGGTGGTGAGAGCGAAGAGGCAGATGCCGAAGAGCATGAGTTGTGGAAATGAGTTGATAAGCAGCATGCCGGCGAGTAGTATCCACGACATCCATTGCGATGAGTAGCTCACGATAGGCACTAGGGCGGAGCGCATTTTCAGAGGGGCGTAGGCGGCGGCGTGCTGTAGGGCGTGGCCGCACTCGTGCGCGGCTACGGCGGCAGCGGCGATAGAGCATGAGTTGTATACGCTGTCTGAGAGGTTGACCACCTTGGTTTGCGGGTTGTAGTGATCGGTGAGGTGTCCGCCGGTATGGCTCACCGTGACGTCGGTTATGCCATTGTCGGCCAGCATCTTGCGAGCTATGGCGGCGCCAGTCATCCCTTCGGGAAGTGGTACTTGCGAGTATTTTTTGAATTTACGTTGTAGTGATAGTTGTACTATCCAGCTTGCGAGAGCGATGCCGATAAAGATTATCCAATAGAGTGCCATAATTAATGATGTTTAATGTTTGATATATAGATGTTTATTTTTTCCAGAATGAAGGTGAAAATAGCAGTAGGATGGTTATGATTTCCAGACGTCCGATAAGCATGAGCAGTGACATGTACCACTTGGCAAAGTCGGATGTCATGGCAAAGCTACCCATAGGACCGTTCTCGCCGAGACCCGGTCCTATGTTGGATATCATCGAAAGCGATGCTCCAAACGCTTCGTTCAGACTCATGCCGCAAAATAGCAGTACGATGGTAGATATGAGTATCAGCAGCACGTAGAGTGTGACAAATGCAAATACGCTCGAGATGATGTGGTCGGGGATGACGTGGTGGTTGACGCGTACGGGGATGACAGCCTTGGGGTGGATGGCGCGGCGAAATTCAAAAATACCGTTTTTCAGCAGTATGTTGAAACGTATGATTTTCAGTCCGCCTGCGGTAGAGCCGGCGCATGCACCGACAAACATGAGGAATATCACCATGATGATGCCTACCGATGACCACTGCACATAGTCGTCGGTAGCGAAGCCTGTGCTGGTGATTATTGATACCACTTGGAACAGCGACCGGCGGAAGTCGTATTCCAGGCTGCCCCACGATATGTCGCCGCCAAAATATAGAAGCGATGCCAGTACTCCAACCGTGACGCAAGCCACTGTGATAGCGTATGTCTTGAATTCGTCGTCTGAAACCAATTTCCTGATTTGGCCTTTTGCCATGGCGCCATAGAGGAGGGAAAAGTTGATGCCGGCTATAAACATAAACACTATTGTTATATAGTGTATGGCAGGTTGCGACCAATGGGCGAGTGATGCCTGTTTTGTAGAGAAGCCTCCGGTGGCCATTGTAGAGAATGCGTGACATACGGAGTCGAAGAGTCCCATGCCAGCGGCCCATAGTAGTAGTGTTTGGATGGCGGTGAGCGATACGTATATTCCTATCAGGCGGCGCGAAGTGTCTTTGATGCGGGGAAGAAGCTTGTCGTGCTGAAGCCCCGACGCTTCGGCTTGGTATACTTGCATGCCGGCGCCAAAGAGAGGCAGTATGGCCATCGACATGACCACGATGCCCAAACCGCCGAGCCAGTGGCTCAGGGCACGCCAGAAGAGAAGACCGTGGGGGAGTGACTCGATGTCGTTGAGGATTGAGGCGCCTGTGGTGGTGAAGCCCGACATCGTTTCAAAGAAAGCGTCGGCTATTGACGGTATGTAGCCGCTTATCAAGAAGGGCAGCATGCCGAAGATAGAGCAGAATATCCATACGGTGCCTACGATCAGGTAGCCTTCGCGCGTGCCCAGATGGCGCTTCGATCCATGCGACACCCCCAGTCCGACTAGTCCGATACTGCCTGTGATGCCGGCGGAGCTGAGCAGTGCGTATATGTCGTCTTCGTGGTAGCAATAGGATATGAGGGCGGTGAGGAGCATAAATGCGGCTTCAATAAGTAGCAGCGACCCTATGATTTTTATTACCTGTCGTATGTTGAATGCTTTGGTCAATGTCCTTTTCTGTTTAGAAGAGCCTTAAAGTCTTTAAGGTCTTTAATGACTATAAAAATTATGAGGGAAGAGAGTGAACTTGGTGGTTTGTCAGCTGTTGAAGAGTCTGGCGAGTTTGCGCACGCCGCCGGCTTTGCAGAATATGACTACGTGGTCGCCAGGTTGGATGACGGTGTTGCCGTTTACGACATAGCCTTTGCCGTCGCGCACTACGCCACCGATGTTGACGTTTTCGGGCAACCGGAGGTCACGCACGCGGGAGCGTGTGATGCTGTCGCCGACTTGGGCCACAAATTCTACAACTTCGGCGTCGGAGTATGTCAGACATTGCACGTCGTGGGCGTCGTCGTCGAGCGTTTGCTGGTAGATATACGATGCGGAGATGATTTTTTTGTTGATAAGCATGCCGATGTCGAGGTTGTCGGCTAAGTCGATATAGTCGATGTTTTCCACCTCGGCTATTGTTTTGCGTATGCCGAAGCGCTTGGCCGCCATGCACGAGAGTATGTTGGTCTCGGAATTGCCGGTGAGGGCGATAAAAGCGTCGGCGTCTTCGATGCCTTCGTCGCGGAGGAGATCCACGTTGCGGCCGTCGCCGTGGATGATGAGGTTGTCGGTCTTTTCGGCCAGTTGCATGCAACGGTTGCGGTCGCTTTCGATGATCTTTACATTGATGTGTGACGGCAGATATTGTACGGCCTTGATCGCTATTTTCGACCCTCCCATGATGATTACATTCTTTATCTCGAATGCTGTCTTGCCGGCGGCCTTTCTTACAAATTCGAGATTCTCTTTTGTGCAGATAAAGTATACGAGGTCGTTGGCCAGTATCTGGTCGTTGCCGCTAGGTATGATGGTGTCGGAGTGGCGTTTGACGGCGACGATACGGTAGCGGTCGTGGTTGAAGAAGCCGGTTTTGAACTCTTTGTTTATGATTTCTGAGTTGTTGCGCACTTTCACGCAGAGCAGCAGCAGTGCCTCGTTGGCAAACGTACGGTACTCGCGTATCCAGCTGCGGCGCATAGCTTGTACTATTTCGGTGGCGGCAAGCATCTCGGGATAGATGAGACGATTTACTCCCATCGTGTCGAACATAGACAGGTTTTTGGGTTGGAGGTATTCGTAATTGTCTATGCGGGCTACAGTCTTGCGGGCCCCTAGTTGCTTGGCTATAATGCACGAGGTGAGGTTGGCGCTCTCGTGTGGGGTGACGGCGATGAACAGGTCGCATTGGCGTATGTTGCAACTTTGCAAGTCGTTGATCGAAGTCGACGACCCCACTTTGGTCATCACGTCGTAATTGGTGTCTAGGTCTTGGAGATTTTCTTCCGCTTCGTCCATTATCACTATGTCGTGATTTTCGTTAGAAAGCATTTTGGCCACATGCCGCCCTACTTCTCCTGCGCCCGCTATTATTATTTTCATCTTTTTCGTAAAGATTTTTGTATCAAGATTTTAGTAATGAATAGTTTGTATCAAGACTTTTTCTGTAGTATCGCACAATCGCACTCTCAGTCTAACATCTAACGTCTAATGTTGAGGACTAAAGTCCTCATTACTTTTATGAGAACTCCCAGTCTAACATCTAATTGTCTAATGTTTTGCAGATGCCTTCGGCGTCGAGTCCGAGCATATGATATAGTTCGGCGGGCGAACCGTGTTCGACAAATGCGTCGGGCAGTCCGATTTTCACTATTTCGGGGTGGTAATGGTGAGCGTTCATCCACTCTTCGACGGCTGCACCGGCGCCACCTATTGTCGTACCGTCTTCGACAGTGATGATTTTGGAGTAGCGCGTTGCGATAGTCTGCATCAGCTGTTGGTCGAGAGGTTTGAGCCAGCGCAAGTCGTAGAGACCGATGTTGTCGTCAGGGTGAGTGGTGCGGTGTAGTTCGATGGCTTTTTGAGCGGTATACAGTATTGGTCCGATGCCTACGATGGCGGTCGTCGAGCCGGATATCATCTCTTCGCCCACGCCTATTTCCAGCGTTTTCATCGGGCATCGCCAGTCGGCGAGTACCCCTTTGCCGCGAGGATATCGTATCATGATGGGTCCGTTGACAGATAGTGCGGTGTGCATCAGGTGGCGCAAGTCGTGTTCGTTGCGGGGCACGGCTATCTTCATGTTGGGTATGGGGCGGAAGAGGGCCAGGTCGAACTGCCCTTGGTGGGTAGCGCCGTCGTTGCCCACCAGTCCTGCGCGGTCGAGGCAGAAGATTACGTGGAGATTTTGCAGCGCCACGTCGTGGATTACGTTGTCGATGGCGCGCTGCATAAAGCTGGAGTAGATATTGCAGAATGGTATGAAGCCCTCTTTGGATAAGCCTGCCGAGAATGTTACCGCGTGTCCTTCGGCGATTCCCACGTCGAATGTCCGCTTAGGCAGAGCGTTCATCATCACGTTCATAGAGCATCCCGAGAGCATGGCAGGGGTGACGCCGACTATCCGTTCGTCGGCCTTGGCCAGTTCGAGGAGCGTCTGTCCGAAGACGTCTTGAAATTTAGGCGGTTCGTTTTCGCCTATCGACTTTATTCTTTCGCCGGTGTCGGGGTTGAAGTTGCCGGGTGCGTGCCATGTAGTCACTTCGCTTTCGGCAGGCAGGTAGCCTTTCCCTTTTTTTGTGATGATATGCAGCACTTTGGGACCGGTATATGTTTTCAGTTCGTTGAGAGTTTCGGTCAGTTTGTGTACGTCGTGACCGTCAATAGGACCGAAGTAGCGTATGTTTAAGCCCTCGAATATGTTGTTGCCTTTGCCGTTTGTGCGGAGGCTTTTTATCGAATTGCCGAGGCGTATGAGGCGGCGGCGGTCGTTTTCATTGATAAGGCCGATGTGGCGGAGTATGCGGTATGCTTTGTATCTGAGGCGGTTGTAGGTAGGCGACAGATGCAGGCGTGTGAGCCAGTGGTTGAGACCGCCGTGTATGGGGTCTATCGCCATGCTGTTGTCGTTGAGCACGATGAGCAGGTTGTTGGGGTTTATCGATGCGTTGTTGAGACCTTCAAACGCCAGTCCGCCGGTTAGGGCGCCGTCGCCGATTACCGCTACCACTTGGCGGTCGCGCTCGCCTTTGAGGTTGGCCGCGATAGCCATGCCGAGGGCGGCGGATATTGAAGTAGACGAGTGTCCGGTGCCAAATGAGTCGTATTCGCTCTCTTTGGGCGTGGGGAAGCCGCTGAGGCCTTTGAAACAGCGGTTGGTGCTGAATAGTTGGCGGCGGCCTGTGAGTATTTTGTGCGTGTATGCCTGGTGTCCTACGTCCCACACTATGCGGTCGTAGGGTGTGTTGAACACACGGTGGAGCGCCACGGTGAGCTCCACAACGCCCAAGTTGGCTCCTAAATGCCCGGGGTTTACGGCAAGTTGTTCGATTAAAAAGTGTCTTATTTCGTCGCATAGTGCCGGCATCTTTTCTTCGTCTATGCGCTTGAGGTCTGATGGTGAGTTGATTGTGTCTAAGATGGGATATATCATGATGCTTGTCGTGCAGTGTATTATAATTTGCAAATTTACAAATATCTGCTGATATGGCAAAATTATTTCGACCTTTTATTTGTCAGGCGTTATCATTCTTGCCATCGTTCTGATTTTCTTCAAGATATTTCCGCCCGAATTTTGTCAGGGATGATGATTCTTTTTGTTGTGAGAAATGCGACGTCTGTAACTAATTTTTGACTTTTTCGAATTTTGCCCCTTTTTTCTCCTGGTTTTTTATCAATATGAGTGCCTTTTTTCATGAAAAAACCTTTTTGAGCCTTAGAGATATGTGTTTAAAATACGTTGAATATCAGTGGTTAGAAAAATATTTTAAAAAAAAATGCCAAAATATTTGGAGGGAATGCGGAAAAGCTGTACCTTTGCATCGCTTTTCAACGGAGAGCACAACTCGCAATAAAGAATATCTTGCGATCTTTCGGGATGTAGCGCAGTCCGGTTAGCGCACCTGCTTTGGGAGCAGGGGGTCCCAGGTTCGAATCCTGGTATCCCGACGATTTTAAAGGGTTAGTAAAAACATTGCAAGGTATTCGGGGTGTAGCGCAGTCCGGTTAGCGTACCTGCTCCGGGAGCAGGTGGTCCTAGGTTCAAATCCTAGTACCCCGACAGAAAGAGGTTAAGGCTGTTTGTTCTTAATCTCTTTTTTTGTATCATTGATAGTATGGCGTTCGTATGTTCGCCTTTAGCCGCTATTCTTTTTCTGAAAATACAAATATACAATATTATGGAAATACAAGGTAAAATAATCGTCGTAGCTGAAACT
>SAMEA104315432__coassemble_494_pt1 | contig 19503 bp, 14 predicted proteins | sample SAMEA104315432__metabat2_low_PE_040 | metagenome-assembled genome bin SAMEA104315432 (sample SAMEA104315432) | gut metagenome | biome: Monkey gut; feature: monkey-associated habitat; material: faeces | place: China | collected 2013 | reverse complement strand
GTGTAGATTTTTGTCGGGCGATACTTTGGGTTGGTTCGGTAGTTGTCTGAGGTAGCGATAGTTCTGTAGCCGAAATCGGTTGTTGGGTCAACGCCGTATTGGGCGCAGATACCGAGATAGTTGTATCGGTTGGTTCTGCACCATATAGAGCAGTAGAGCTAACGGCTAATGCTGCGATGAGTAATATTTTAATTAGAGCATAGAGCATAGTGCGAAATGATACCGCATGGTTGTAGTGACATGCCCGCGTGGCATGTCCGCATGCCGCATGGTTAAGCCCAACTACTTGCGTCCTGCTACTTGTGTCTTATTTTATTTTGTCAAACATAGCCATGATGCGAAGCAGGTCGTCATCGGAAGAGAATGGGATCGATATCTTTCCGCTACCTTTGTCGGTGTAAGAGAGCTTTACTTTGGCGGAAAGAATAGATTGTAAGGCATTGCAGAGCGAGTCGTATTCTTCCGATTTGAAAGCAGAATTGTTTTTTTGTTGTGAGGATTTTGTTGTGCCTTGTTCAGAGCTGCCGGCGCCATTGACGATGTTGCGCGCTATCTCTTCGGTGCGGCGAACTGAGGCGGCTTCGGCTACGGCTTGTTCGTAGGCGCTAAGCTGTAGTTTTGGATCTTCGATACCAGCTATGGCGCGCGCGTGCCCCATGTCTATTATTTTGTTTTTCAGTCCTAATTGGATTTCTGCAGGCAGTTTGAGCAGTCGGAGGTAGTTGGCCACTGTGGCGCGTTTTTTGCCGACGCGTTCGGCCAGAGCATCTTGGGTGAGGCCAAGCGACTGTGCGAGGTTGTTGTAGGTGAGGGCTATTTCTATGGCGTTTAAGTCTTCGCGCTGGATGTTTTCGATGAGAGCCAGTTCGAGCACTTGGTCGTCGTCTACATTGCGTATATAGGCGGGTATTTTGTCGAGACCGGCTATTTGTGAGGCGCGATAGCGGCGTTCACCGGCTATGATTTGGTAGTTGTCCTCAGATATTTTACGCAGTGTGATAGGCGATATTATTCCGTTGACGCGGATAGAGGCTGCCAGTTCGTCGATAGCTTCTGGGTCGAAGTCGGTACGGGGCTGGTTGGGGTTAGGATGTATGTAGTTGATGTCCACTTCGCTAAAGATTGTGGAGCCTACGGCTGCTTGTGGTTCTATGTCGATGAGGGCGCCCAGACCGCGCCCGAGGGCTTGCTTTTTCATATGACTTCCTGGAAAAGAGAATTGTTTTGAGGGCTTTTTCGAGTATCTTGAGGGTATTTTTCTTTCGTTTTTCTTGTTTCTTTTTGTTTCTTTCGAGATTATCGACAGCCTCTAGAATATCGATATTCTCGAGAATAATTATCCATTATTCATTATCCATTATTCATCGCTCTCTGGCGATTAGTTCGTCGGCAAGTTCGTCGTAGTTTTTGGCTCCGCGCGATTCGGGGTCGTAGAGCATGACTGGCTGTCCGTACGATGTCGCTTCAGAGAGTTTTACGTTGCGGTTGATGATGGTTTTGAACACTAGCTCGCCAAAGTATTTCTTGAGCTCTTCCGCTACTTGGTTGGCGTAGCGTAGGCGGGCGTCGAACATGGTGAGGAGAAATCCTTCGATTTTCAATGCCGGGTTTGGCCCCGACTTGATTATCTTGATGGTATTGAGAAGCTTGTCTACTCCTTCGAGAGCGAAATATTCACTTTGTACGGGTATGATGGCGGAGTCGGCCGCTGTGAGCGCGTTGATAGGGATGAGGCCTAGGGATGGGGCGCAGTCGATGATGATATAGTCGTAGATGGTGCGGGCGGTGATGAGCATGTCGCGCATGCGTTTCTCGCGGTTGGGCATGTTGAGCATTTCGATTTCAGCTCCTACCAGATTGATATGCGATGGGACAAGTTTGAGATTTTCGATCTCGGTGTCGAATGTGGCGTCCTCTACTTTTATTTCGCCTATAAGACATTCGTATACAGTGGTTTTCAGGTCTTTGATGTCGATGCCTAAGCCCGACGATGCATTGGCTTGTGGGTCGGCGTCGATGAGGAGCACTTTCTTTCCTTTTGAGGCTAGCGATGCCGCGAGGTTCATACTGGTGGTGGTTTTACCTACACCGCCTTTTTGATTTGTAATGGCTATTGTTTTTCCCATATTGCGATATAAAAGATAGATTTTGTTTTGATTGTTGAATGATATCTTTTGGGTGATGTGGGCTCTCTTTGCTATTTATCAAGTATTACGAGCGCTATCTTTTTTTTTGACCATTGTCCACACCCTGCAATTTGCAAAAGTACAAAAAAAAATTGGATTGATGAAACGTTTCGCCGAAAGGTTTTATTACAAATAGATAAAAAGTGTTGTAACCATCCGAAATCTGCCGTTTAGTCTGCGACGAATCGCAATGGGCTGGGAGGACGGACATTCCTGTCCGGAAGAAGCCGGGACGGCATATTTCGGATGGTTACCGTCATTGTGTCCGTCCATTGTAGTCCGTTTTCTCAGAAAAAAACAGTCCGCTTAGTAATACGTTTACTAGCAGACTGTTTAATGTGGTACGCCCATACGGAATCGAACCGTAACCAAGGGAACCGGAATCCCTCATTCTATCCATTAAACTATGGGCGCAAGATAAGTAAGAAGTGGGAAGTAAGAAGTACCGCGAGGATGTCGAGAGTATCGAAGTATCGAAGCATCGAGGTATCGAAGCATCGAGGTATTGAGGTGTCGGAATAAGGTGATTTTTGAGAAAAAGTGAAATGAGGACTGAGTTGCCCTCATTTCGCTTTTTGAGAGTTATTGTGAGATTAGAACTCGGTCACCAGATTTTCGTCGGCAGGTTGTGCGGGAGCTTCTGGAGCTTCAGCCTGGTCAGGACGGGGGCGACGCTCTTCACGGTCGTGGCGCGGGCGGCGGTCACCGCGGTCGCGTCGTTCGCCACGATCAGGACGTTCGCCACGAGGACGGCGTTCGGGTTCTACATAGCCTTCAGGTTTCTCCTTGAGCACGCGTGCCGAGAGTTTGTATTTACCGGTTTTGGGGTCGATTTCGAGCAGTTTCACATCGATCATGTCGCCTTCGTGAAGACCAGTCTCTTCGATAGTCTCGTAGCGACGCCAGTCGATTTCGGAGATATGGAGCAGACCCTCTTTGCCTGGCATAAACTCTACAAAGCAACCGTAAGGCATCAGTGACTTCACTTTCGAGTGGTATACTTCTCCTATTTCGGGAATAGCTACGATGGCTTTGATTAGAGCGATGGCAGAGTCGATTTGTGCTTTGTTGACGCCGGCGATTTCGATATGGCCGTGGTCGTCTACTTCGTCGATCGATACCGATGCGCCCGACTCGGCTTGTATGCCTTGGATGATTTTGCCGCCAGGGCCGATGACAGCACCGATGAGCTCTTTTGGAATATCCATCGTGACGATACGTGGTGCGTGAGGTTTGAGGTCGGCGCGGGGCTCGGCGAGCGTCTCTTGTATTTTGTCGAGTATGTACATGCGGCCTTCGTGGGCTTGCATAAGGGCTTTTTCGAGGATTTCGTATGAGAGGCCGTCTACTTTGATGTCCATCTGGGTGGCGGTGATACCGTCGCGGGTGCCGGTCACTTTGAAGTCCATATCGCCGAGGTGGTCTTCGTCGCCGAGGATATCGGAGAGGACGGCGTAGTTGGTGCCTTTGTTTTCAGAGATAAGGCCCATAGCGATACCGGAAACCGGCTTTTTGATAGGCACGCCGGCATCCATCAATGCGAGACAGCCGGCGCAGACGGTAGCCATTGACGACGAACCGTTGGATTCGAGGATGTCCGACACTACGCGCACTACGTACGGGTAGTCGGCGGGAATCATAGGTTTGAGAGCACGGAAGGCCAAGTTGCCGTGACCGATTTCGCGGCGGCCGATGCCGCGTGAAGCGCGGGCTTCGCCGGTAGAGAATGGAGGGAAGTTGTAGTGAAGGAGGAAGCGCTCATTGCCTTGGATGAGGGCTTCGTCTACCATCTTCTCGTCTTTCTTGGTGCCGAGGGTTACGGTCGAGAGCGATTGTGTTTCGCCGCGGGTGAAGATTGCCGAACCGTGAGGGCCTGGCAGATAGCCTACTTCCGACCAGATAGGACGGATTTCGGTAGTTTTACGGCCGTCGAGGCGTTTGCCTTCGTCGAGGATAGAGCGGCGCATAGCCTCGCGCTCTACGTCGTGGTAGTAGCGGTCGATGAGGGCACCTTTCTCTTCGAGTTCTTCGTCGGTGAAGGTGGCTTTATATTCGTCTACTACAGCTTGGAAGTTGGCGGCACGCGAGTGCTTGTCGTCGTTGCATGAAGAGGCTACGGCATAAGCCTTGGCGTAGGTCTTTTCGTGGACGTCGGCGCGGAGTGCCTCGTCGTTTTCTTCGTGGCAGTATTCACGTTTCACTGTCTTGCCGGCGGCCTCCATGAGGTCGAGCTGAGCCTGGCAGTGTACTTTGATAGCTTCGTGAGCAACTTTCAGACCGTTGAGGAGGTCTTGTTCCGACACCTCGTTCATCTCGCCTTCTACCATCATGATGTTGTCGAGGGTAGCGGCTACCATGATATCCATGTCGGCATGCTCGAGTTGTTCGAAAGTAGGGTTGATGACGTATTCGCCGTTGATGCGAGCTACACGCACTTCAGAGATAGGTCCGTTGAAAGGTACGTCGGAAACGGCGAGAGCGGCCGAAGCGGCAAGGCCGGCGAGAGCGTCGGGCATATCGATACCGTCGGCAGAGTAGAGTGTCACGTTGACGAAAGTTTCGGCGTGGTAGTTGTCGGGAAAGAGAGGACGAAGAGCGCGGTCTACAAGGCGCGAAACAAGTATTTCATAGTCGCTGGAGCGGCCCTCGCGGCGGGTGAAACCTCCCGGGAAGCGACCATTGGAAGCGAATTTTTCTTTGTAATCGACCGAGAGAGGCATGAAGTCGGTGCCAGGCACTGCGTCTTTGGCGCTACACACGGTGGCGAGCAGCATGGTGTTGCCCATGGTGAGCATCACGGCGCCGTCGGCTTGCTTGGCGAGCTTGCCTGTCTCAAGTTTAATGGTACGACCATCGGCCAGCGTGATGGTCTTGGATACTACATTCATCTTGATAGTTTTTGGTTTATTTATTTTACACGTTAAAAATCGTGCAAAGTTAAGCAATTATTTCCGATTGTGCAAGTTAAATTGATTTTTTTGTGCCAAATAGGGTGCTTTTGTGAAGTCTTCATTACTTTGGCATAACTTTGTTGTGATGAAGACTGAAGTCTTCATTACTTTGGAGTAAATAAAAAAGGGACTTTTCACAAAGTCCCTTTTTGGGTAATTTCTAGTATTAGTTTTTTAAGGTAAAAAAAGATTAAGCTGATTGATTTCCGATGTTTTTCTTGGTATGATAATCGATGGCATCTGTGTTTTTCGATATCTTTCGGTGTGGCGATGCCGTCGAAGCGAAGTTTTGTGTGTTTCTGATGGTGGGCGGCTTAGTCGGTCCGACATAGTGTATTGCGCCCTAAGGTGTTTTCATGGTTGGTCGGGAAAAGATTGACGTAGGTACTTTTGGGTGTCATGTGATACGTACCTTTTTTCGACGTTGCAAAGTAACAACTTATTTTCTTGCTGTGCAAAAATAAAAGTATATTATAAAGCATGTTTTTGATTTTTGTGATGAAATGTAATACTTGTTTTTCTTTATGTCTATTATACATTATTCAATAGATTGAATGATTGTGGATTGTAGAAGATAAAAATTATAAGTGGCTTTTGTACATTGTACGTTAAGTATCGAATTGTCAACTTGTTTTTGTGGGCTTTAAACGTAAATATTAGTAAAAAAGTGCTTTTTAGCGATTTTTTGAGGCGCAAATTTTTTCTTGTAATTTCAATTTCTAATGCAATTTGTAGTTTTTTTTGCCCGGCACACTGATATAGCCCTTTGCACCTCACTTTTGTCAGATGTTACACTTTTGTTTCTCAGGGAAGCTAAATTTTTAGTCCGCCCGAGTTACTTCTTGTATATTTATATCGCATAATATAGTTTTTCAGACCGGCATCTGTTCCTATTTCGATGGCAACTATATCCTCCGATTCCGACGTATATACTCTCGTGATCCGTTACATGGGATACGAGACTGTCACTATGGATGATGTGAAAATCGATGACGACACGCATCTCGATTTTGAAATGAGCGAGAGCGGATTGATGCATGCCGACGTGATGGTGGTAGGTAAAAAGAACCGAGAAAGTGAAAATATGCTCCTCATGGAGCAGCGTAAGTCGCTAGTAGCCACCCAGGCGGTAGGCGCCAAGGAGCTCAGCCGCAAAGGTGTGGGCGATGCCTCCGACGACCACAGCCTCCGACTCGGAGCTTCCAAAACCTATACCCTTCCACAAGCTAAAGAACTCGCACCATTCCGCTACTGCGACGTGAGTTTCTCTTCTGAAGGTAACAAAAACCTTGTCCCTTCCGACGTTTACAATATCGACCTCCGCTGGGAGTAGTTTATGAGCGCGTCGGAGATGATGTCGGCTACCGTCTTCTACAAATACATAGTCAACCCGATAGCCCGCGTAGACCAGGGCAACGCCGCCGCTGTGCTCACCTGCATGAACGTATCGAACAATGCGCAGGAAGCCGGTCTTGAAGTGGAATTCCGCAAAAATCTTTTTAATGTCGGTTCGTCGTCCGAACTTACTCACCGACTCGCTCTCGGCATCAATGGATCACTTTGATACACCCTACCTTTTTTGTTGATAATCGATAATTGTGTATCATTCCATAGCATGGTTTTCCCTCCTCGTGTCTATCCGAAATCGATCGTCGTGCTTACTCATATCAAACATACTAACAAGAAATGATTGTCTCGAAGTGATATGTCCGTCCTCCCAGTCCATTGCGATAACCGATACGACCAATTTCGGATGGTCCATACAGCAGCGCGGATGCATACTTCTAGACAGCACCCCAATAGCTTGACTTTTACGAAAAAAAGTGTCGATACTCGTTTGTGGAGTGTCGACACTTTTAGTGAATTATCTATTTTTTCTTTTCGGGGTAGGCCGGCGAAATATAGTTGTCATCGGCGGTAGTACCCTTATCGCAAAGAGGTGATCAGATGCGGGTGGCCTGGAGCCAGCGTACATAGCAGAAATTCATGCGGTGTGGGAGGTCGTGGTGTTTAGGAAACATGCGGAAGGCGTAGCGGAATTGGCCGCTTTGGGTGAGTTGGTGGTTGAGAGCGAAGTGCAGTTGGGTGCCTTCGGTTTTTACGAGATTGAATTCGGCCACCTCTTTTACGTGGTCTTGGCTCTTTTCGTTTCGATAGGTGATGACGAGTTCGATACCTATGCCGTTGTCTACCAATCCGTGGGTGTCGATGACAGCTTCAAATTGGGTCTTGTCGCCTACAGCGTGGCCGCCTTGCTCCAGAGCGTTGTGTGAGGTGAGAGATACCACTTCTATATCGTCCCAGTGGGCCGCCATATTGGCTTTCCATGCGGTTAGTTCGCGGGCTTTGGCATAGTTGTCGGCTACGATCATTTTGCTGCGTTTCGACAGAGGAGCGTAGAAGCGCTCGATGTAGTCGTCGATCATACGTTTCATAGTGAAACGTGGAGTGATTTCGGCTATCGATTTCTTCATCCACTGAATCCATTCGGGTGAGAAACCTTTGGTGTTGCGAGCGTAGAAGAGAGGGATGATTTCGTTTTCTAGCATCATGTAGATGGTGGCTGCGTCGAGACGGTCCTGATATGATTGGTTGTCGTAGGTCCGTTTGTCGGTGAGAGCCCAACCGGCGCCTTTCACGTAACCTTCGTACCACCAGCCGTCGAGTACCGAAAAATTGAGTACGCCGTTCATCTGAGCTTTTTCGCCCGATGTGCCCGATGCTTCGAGAGGACGGGTCGGGGTGTTGAGCCAGATGTCAACGCCCGATATGAGGCGTTTGGCAAGACGCATGTCGTAGTTTTCGAGGAAGATGATTTTGCCGAGGAACTGTGGCATCCGCGATATCTCGACGATGCGTTTGATCAGGTCCTGACCGCCGCCGTCGGCAGGGTGGGCTTTGCCGGTGAAGAGGAATTGTACGGGGTGTACCGGGTCGTTGACTATGCGCTCGAGGCGTTCGAGGTCGGTAAACAGGAGATATGCGCGTTTGTATGTGGCGAAGCGACGTCCGAAGCCTATCATCAGTGCGTTGGGGTTGATACGCTCGAGGATAGCCATAATCTTTGATGGGTCGTTTTGGTTGCGAAGCCATGTGCCGCTGAATTCGTCTTTGATATACTCGATGAGCTTCTTTTTGCGGGCCATGTGTGTGGCCCAGATCTCTTCGTCGGGTACATTGCGTATGGCGTTCCATATTTTCATGTTCGACTGGTCTGCGTAGAATTTCTTGTCGAAATATTTCTCGTAGAGAGCGCGCCACTCCGATGTAGCCCATGTAGGCATATGCACACCGTTGGTCACGTAGCTCACGTGTAGCTCTTCTGGGAAATATCCTTTCCAGATAGGGGCGAACATCTCTTGCGACACTTTGCCGTGGAGCCAGCTTACACCGTTGACGGCCTGACAGGTATTGCAGGCGAATACCGACATCGAGAATTTCTCGTTGGTGCCGGGATTTTCGCGGCCCATATCCATCAGTTCGTTCCATTGGATGCCGAGCTTCTGAGGATACTCGCCCATGTAGCGGCCGAAGAGGTCTTCGTCGAAGCTGTCGTGGCCGGCAGGGACCGGAGTGTGGACGGTGTAGAGCGACGATGCGCCTACTACTTCGAGAGCCTCGTTGATATTGAGTCCTTTGGCTACGTAGTCGACAAGGCGTTGTACATTGAGCAGTGCGGCATGACCCTCGTTGCAGTGGTAGATCTGTTGCTCGATGCCAAGTTTTTGGAGCATAAGCACGCCGCCTATACCGAGGAGTATCTCTTGTTTGATGCGGTTTTCCCAGTCGCCGCCATAGAGTTGGTGGGTGATGGAGCGGTCAAACTCGCTGTTCATCTCCATGTCGGTATCGAGCAGGTAGAGAGGCACACGGCCCACTTTGGCGCACCATACGTTGGCGTAAACTATACGACCGGGGTATGGTACTTCGACGATGACAGGCTCACCTTTTTTGTCTTTCACCTGAGTGATAGGGAGGTGGCCAAACTGCTGGGCTTCGTAGTTGGCTATCTGCTGTCCGTCTACGCTGAGCGACTGCTTGAAGTAGCCGTAGCGATAGAGGAAACCGACAGCTACCATGTCTACCCGGCTGTCTGATGCCTCTTTGATATAGTCGCCTGCGAGCACGCCCAGACCTCCGGAATAGATTTTCAAGTGGTCGCTCAGTCCGTATTCCATCGAAAAATAGGCTACCGATGGCACTTTTGTGTTTGGTTTAGTGTTGATATATGAGCTGAATTCGTCGTACACCTTGTCGAGATCGGCAAGAAAGCGTTCGTCGTTTTCGAGCTCTTTCAGACGCTCAAATTTTGCGTTTTCGAGCATCGAAATAGGGTTGTGTTTTACTTCGTCCCACATCTCGGGGTCGATACCGCGAAATAGTTCTTTCGCATCTACACTCCATACCCACCAGAGGTTGTGGGCTATCTCGTCGAGACACTCTATCCTTTTAGGAAGGCGTGTCTTGACCGAAAGATCCATAAAGGTAGGTTCGTTTACGTGGTTTACTTTGATTTCCATCGTTGGGATAATATATGCCTGAACGGCTGTCATTCAGGGTGATTAATACTAGAAACAGTTATTCTGATTTTGTAATAATGCCTTGTTTGGATAGTCGGAATATATTCCGACTATCTCCGCATGGCCTCAGCCGGATTGTTTCACCTGGATTGTTTCCACCGCATGGCGTGTGAATTTATTGTTTTGTGATACATTCCATAATCTTGAGCATCGATTTTGTCTTTAATATTTGCGGACATGCCAAAGGCATGTCCCTACAATGTGCTCAGAAATTATTTTGAAGAATTACGATTTGTCTGTCGCGTTTTTGTTTTTGTCGCTTTTGTTGCTGTAGTCGCTGTTTTTTTAGCAGTAGTTTTTGTTGATGTAGTTGTTTTTTTCGCGGCGGTGGATTTTGCTGATGTGGCGTTTTTTAGGTTTGCCTTGTTGTTTTCGATGGCTATGCTATAAGCCTCGGCGTAGTATTTGAAGAAGTTTTTCCATTGTGCGGCAGTGGCGTAGCGTTGTGCCGCTTTTCGTATTTTTCCGATAGTGTTGCGGCGGCCTGTAGTGTCGGCTTTGGCTACGACCTCGGCTATGGTATCGATCTCTTCGGCTAGTCGTGAACTGACGAAATCGAAATTGCTGTCGGTGCGAGGTATCACACCCACGCCTTCAGTGATAGATTGGCCTGCAGGGTTTATCCAGCGGCCAAATCCCGAGAGATTGGTAGTGACAGTAGGCACTCCAAACGCCACGCTCTCCATCGGAGTGTAGCCCCATGGCTCGTAATACGAGGGGAATACCGTGAAGTCGAAGCCCGCAAGCAGATCGTAGTATGGTGTGTTGAATACGCCGTCGTTGCCGTGGAGATAGGCCGGCACGAAGATGACTTTCACGCGGTCGTGTGCGTCGTTGTTGAGACCGTAGAATTTCAGCGCATTCATTATCATGTCTGATTGCGGATTGCAGAGGTGGTGTGTGGTGATGTGGTCGGGTGTGTCGGTGGCGTTGTTTGGCCTGTCCTGCCATCCGGGAATTAGGAAAAAGGCTATTATTTCGCGCCCTTCGTGATTGTGGTTCAGACGGTTGAGCGCGTTGATAAATAGGTCGATGCCTTTGTTTTTATATTCGTAGCGGCCCGATATGGCGCAGATAGATGCTTCGGGCGAGATAGGACGGCCTGTGATGCGGCCGGCGGTCTCGATGAGCGTAAGTCGCGACTTGGTGGCAAGGGCGGTGAGCGCTTCGCCTTTTGGCACGAAGTCGAGCTCAAAACCATTTGGTGTGACCACGTCGGCGCGGCGTTCTAGTAGTTGCGCGCACTCGTCGTCGGTGATCTGACTCACCGTGGTGAAGCAGTGTGCGGCGTGTGCTGCTTGCTTTTCTACCGAATGCTTGCTCTGCACGTTGAGCTCTTCGGCCATCTGGTCTCCAAAGTAGCCAGTCATGTAGTCGTAGAGGGCTTTGCCGTTGCCTGCTATCGACCGGCCTACTGTGGTGGCGTGTGTGGTGAAGAGGGTGGCTACCTGTGGTTCGTGGAGCTTTAGATAGAATAGGCCGAAAGCTGTCATCCACTCGTTGAAGTGTGCGGCTACTGTCTTTTTTTCGATATCGTGGTAGTGGATATATGCCGCTACCACCATGCCGGCGGCGTAGCCAAACATTGAGGCCTCGTCGTAGTCGCCGTATGCGTGGAGTGAGTCGACCTTGAATTGCTGCCACATAGTGGCGTAGATGTCGTTTTTTTGTTCTAGGAGAGGTGTGAAATCTACCAAGATGGCTAGCGGTTTGCCGGGTACATTCCAGCGACCTATTCGAACTGAGAGACCGTAGTTGTTTTTTACGTATGTCGAAAATTCGGGATTTTCGGCTGTATGTGTGAAATACGGGCTTTCGCTTGTTTTCCAGATATCGGGTCCGATAAACGCTATGCGGCCGTCGACATACTTGGCCATCTCTTTGGCCCGTGTGGAAAGTACGGCATATATGCCGCCTATCTTGTTGCATACCTCCCAGCTTGTTTCGATTATATAGTCAGGTTTTTGGGTTGCCATAGGTTCTTGTTTTTTACGTGGCAAAATTATATTTTTTTTTTTATATATGCAATTTTGAATGATATAAATAGTGTTAAAAGATATAAATACACTTTTCTCTTACTGGAGTTTTTCTTGTGAAAATCAATAGATTACACTTTAATTTAAGGGTGATTTTAGGAGAGGTGAATATTCTTTAATAATATGCTATAAAACATGTTTTCTGTTGGTGTGGTGTATAGGTTTTGTTTTTCCGGGAGTTCTAGCAGTACTAGCAGTACCGGAAAATCTGGAAAATCTAGCTGCGCCAGGATATCTGGAAGATCTAGAACAGACGGATAATCTACGTTTACTTTTCTTGTTATCGATTATACAAAAAAGCCCGTAGATATTATTTTCTGCAATTATAGAAAAAAATCTACGAGCTTTGTTGTTATTTGAGAGTGTCGAATTTGTAGCCTTTGCTTTTGAGCCATGCGATGATTTGGTCGAGTATAGGTATGACTCGAGGAGCTGCTTTTACCGAGTCGTGCAGTACTATGACAGATCCGTTGCGCGTGTAGTGTCTTATGGAGTTGAATATATCACGTGGCGAACGTTTTTTGTCCCAGTCGTAACATATCACGTCCCATAGGACGATTTTGTATCCTCGCTGGCGTAGCATATATGCTTGCCGTGGGGTGAGGTGTCCGTGGGGTGGGCGGAAAAGTTTCGACTGGATGTATACAGCCGCTTCGGTTACGCACTCTATGAGCTGTTCTGCCTTTATGATCCATGCGTCGGTGTGGCGCATGGTGTGGTTACCTACTTGGTGCCCTTCGTTGAGTATCTGTTCAAAGAGTTGGTAGTTGTTTTTTACATTGTTTCCTACGCAGAAGAATGTGGCTTTTACGCCGTGCAACCTGAGAGTTTCGAGGATCTGTGGTGTAGTTTCGGGGCAAGGTCCGTCATCGAAGGTGAGGTATATAGTCGGTTCTTCTTGTGGAATGCGGTATATGGCGGGGAAAAGTAGGCGAAGTATAAATTTAGGTTGGTAGATATGCATGTTTTTAAATTAAGATTTTAGTATCTAGTTATCTAGTATCAAGACACAAGACACAAGACACAAGATTTTTTCATGACTTTAGAGATTATCGAGAGTTTCGAAATTGTCGAAGTTGTCGATAACCTCTTGAGACTCTCGATAAATCAATTATCCATTCTCAATTATCCATTGCCAATTATCTTTGTGCCAGATGGTAGTATTTTTGAACTAGGGCTTCGAGTTCGGAGGTTTTGGGGTTGCTGGTGTTGCGCATGTCGAGCCACATGTTTTGTATGAGGCCTACGCTTTGAGTAGGTTGCATTTCTGCCGATACTCGGCGGCGTTGGGCAGGGGAGAGGGTAGTGTACCATTCGAGTCGGTCGACACAGATAGCTGTCACGCCATCTACCAGGTTGTCGCCTAGTTCGGTCATTCCCAAGCGATAGCAGTATTGTGCCATCTCGGCGCAGGCGTAGTCGTAAGGGATGGTGGTGGTGGGCAGTACTTCGAATGCTTTTTCGATGACTTGTTTGGCGCGGTCGGTCTGACCTTCGTTGATGAGTGTGCGTGCCAGTTGGGCAAACATCATGCGCATGGTGCGTGCCATACGTAGGTGTTGTTCGTCGAGATAGATTTTGGGGTTGCCCAGATCGCCATATTCGAAGCGGTTCATCATGTTGTTGAATGTAGCTTCGGTGTTGACGCGGTCGCGAGTGCCTTTGACAGGTACGATGCGGTAGGCTAGACCCTCGAGTTGCATATACTCTTGTATGGCAGGGTAGAATTCGCTGCCTACGGTGGCTGCCACGTAGATTGGGCGCTCCCAATTGTTGCTGCGGAGCATCTCGAGCACCATCATCTGTGATTTCGACAACGAGCGGCCTAGCTTGATGTTCATCCGGTCTACGATACGGCTGGCGTCTTTGGCCGATACGGTGCCACTGGTTATCGCTTTGTCTTTGTCAACAGGGATAGATAGGGTGGAGCACAGCACATTGCCGATGCCGCCATCTTCGATGAATCTTGGGTTACGTAGTAGGTCGAAGGCTGTGTTGATGTCGAGAGGTGATTGTACTTGAGGGTGGTCTACGACGCGCGATATGTCGAGGTGGCCGGCCTGATAGTCTTTTTTCTCCCAGCTGATGGGAAGAGGATCCGACTCGTAGGCGCCGCGGCGCATCTGGTCGATATACCAGTCGGTGTTGAGATACGAGAGGTTGCACACTCGCATATCGGTGCGTTTGCCTTCTACCTCCTGGTTGTACCAGAGTGGGAATGTGTCGTTGTCGCCGTTGCAGAATATGATAGCGTTTTTTTCGCACGAGTTGAGGTAGTTGAGACCGAAGTCGCGTGCCATTGTGCGGTTGGAGCGGTCGTGGTCGTCCCAGTTTTGGGCTGCCATGAGGACTGGAACGCCGAGGCAGGCGATGGTGACGATGCTGGCGGCGAGGGCTTTTGGCATGTAACGCTCGATGAGTGAGTAGAGCATAGCCACACCTAGGCCTATCCAGATAGAGAAGGCGTAGAATGAGCTGGCGTAGGCGTAGTCGCGCTCACGAGGCTGGAGTGGAGTCTGGTTGAGGTAAACGACGATGGCCAGTCCGGTCATGAAGAAGAGGGTAAATACTACCCAGAACTGCTGGTTGCCGCGGCGTTTTGACAGTAGCTGCCAAGCCATGCCGAGTATGCCGAGGAGCAGAGGAAGCATGTAGTACACGTTGTGGCCTTTGTTTTCGCGGAGACCTTCTGGGAGTTTGCTTTGGTCGCCAAGGCGTGGATTGTCGATAAAAGGTATTCCCGATATCCAGTTGCCGCAGTCTATCTCGCCATGACCTTGGATGTCGTTTTGGCGGCCGGCGAAGTTCCACATGAAGTAGCGCCAGTACATGAAGTTGACTTGGTAAGAGAAGAAGAAACGGAGGTTTTCGCCGAAGGTAGGCATGACGAGAGTCTCGTTGCGTCCGCAACGGTCTACGTTGATGCGGTCGCCTTGGATGTCGGCCCAGTTTTTATATTCGGCCACGTGGTGAGCCTGACCGGAGTACATGCGTGGAAAGAGCATGTTGAAGCGAGGATCCATCTCGTAGCCGGTCTGCTTTTTGCCGGCGTTGAAGTAGCGGTCGGGTTGGTCGGCCGATGTTTTCACCTCTTGCATCCATTGTGTGTCGCCATATTTCGCCACCGGTATGCATTGGTTGCCTTTGATTTCCAACTTTTCAGGGGCGGAGTACATTGGTCCGTAGAAGAGAGGGCGGTCGCCGTACTGCTCACGGTTGAGGTACGATTGTAGTGAGAATACGTCTTCGGGTGAATTTTGGTCCATCGGGGTGTTGGCCAGCGAGCGCACTACAATCATGGTATACGAAGAGTAACCTATGAGCATGACCGTGGCGCAGAGCACGATGGTGTTGAGCCAGTGGTAGTTCCACTTTTTGCGTACGAAGAGTAGGATGGTGAGGGCGGCTATTACGATTAAGCCGATAACCACGCCGTTGCCAAAGAATGGGATGCCGAGCATGGTGAGTGCCAGGATGAATGATATGCGGGCGCGGATGGTGTTTTTCACAGCGTTGGTTTCGTAGATAGCCCATATGAGCAAGGCTGCGGTGATGACTATATATATAAGGACGCCGCTATTGAAGCCGAGGCCGCACGTGTTGACGAAGAAGAGCTCAAACCACGATGCCACTTTGACAAATCCGGGCACCATGCCGTAGAGTACGGCGGCAAGGATAATTACAGAGAGACCGAGCGCTAAAAGGGTGTTTTTCCAGTTGACTTTGTAGTTGCGGAAGTAGTATACGAGCACGATGGCAGGTATGGCCAGAAGGTTGAGCAAGTGGACGCCGATACTCAATCCCATGAGGTATGCTATGAGTATGAGCCATTTGGCTGCGTGTGGGTGATCCGACACATCTTCCCATTTGAGGATGCACCAGAATACCACGGCGGTAAAGAGCGAAGAGTAGGCATATACCTCACCCTCTACGGCTGAGAACCAAAATGTGTCGGAGAATGTGTAAGCCAGAGAGCCTACGAGACCCGAGCCGAGGATGGCTATGCCTTGACCTACGGTCATCTCTTTGCCGTCTTCGACCATGATGCGGCGTGCGATATGGGTGATAGACCAGCAGAGGAAAAGTATTGTAAATGCCGAGCAGAGGGCCGACATGGAGTTGACCATGGCAGCTACTTGTGACGGGTCGGAGGCGAAGAGTGAGAAGATGCGGGCTGTCATCATGAAGAAGGGTGCTCCGGGTGGATGACCCACTTCGAGTTTGTATGCTGAGGAGATAAACTCTCCGCAGTCCCAAAAGGAACCGGTAGGCTCGATGGTGAGCAAGTAGGTGACTGCCGCAATGGCAAATGACAGCCATCCTACAATGTTGTTGTAGAGCTTGAAATGTTTCATTTATGGCGGTTTTGTATGGTTTTTGTAATGTGGTAGGTTCTGTCGAGAGTATCGAGGGTATCGATTGTTTCGAAAGAAAAGGGAAAATGTCTAGCGTCTAGTGTCTATTATCTAGCGTCTATTATCTAGCGTCTAGTGTCTTATGTCTTGTGTCTAGTTTCATTCTTCGATTTTGTTGGGGTAGTCGATGGTGTAGTGTAGGCCACGGCTTTCGCGGCGTGCGGTGGCTTGTTTGATGATGAGGTAGGCCACCGATATGCAGTTGCGGAGTTCGCATATTTCGCGGCTTACGACAGAGCGGTCGAAGAGGCTTTCGGTCTCGCGGAAGAGGATTTCGAGGCGGGTCATGGCGCGCTGGAGGCGTAGGTTGGAGCGTACGATGCCCACGTACGAACTCATTATCTGCTGCACCTCTTTGAGCGATTGGGTGATGAGCACCATCTCTTCGGGGAGGCGTGTGCCGGCGTCGTTCCATTGAGGTATGCCTTCTTGGTATTTGAGCGAATCGATGCGGGCCAGAGCGTGCTGTGCTGCCGAGTCGGCATATACGATGGCTTCGATGAGGGAGTTGGACGCCAGGCGGTTGGCGCCGTGCAGACCAGTGCACGAGCATTCGCCGGCGGCGTATAGGCGGTTGATGGAGCTCTCGCCGTTTTCGTTGACCACGATACCTCCGCAGAGGTAGTGGGCGGCAGGAGCCACGGGTATATATTGTTTGGTGATGTCGATGCCGTAGGAGAGGCAGCGCTCGTATATCATCGGGAAGTGGTTGCGAGTCTCTTCGGCAGGTTTGTGTGTTACGTCGAGGTATACGTGGTCGGTGCCGGCGAGTTTCATCTCGGTGTCGATGGCGCGTGCCACTATGTCGCGTGGGGCGAGTGAGCCCCGCTTGTCGTATTTGTGCATAAACTCTTCGCCCTTTTTGGTGCGGAGCACGGCGCCATAGCCCCGCATGGCTTCGGTGATGAGGAACGAAGGGCGCAGACCGGGCATGTAGAATGCTGTGGGGTGGAATTGGACGAACTCCATGTCGCGCACCATGCCGCGGGCCCTGTGTACCATGGCTATGCCGTCGCCTGTGGCTACGAGGGGGTTGGTGGTGGTGGAGTATACGTTGCCTATGCCGCCGGTGGCGAGGATGGTGACTTTTGAGAGAAAAGTGGTGATGTTGTGAGTGCGGGTGTTGAGGGCGTAGATGCCGTAGCACTCAATATTGGGCGTGTGGCGTGTAACGATTTCGCCCAGATGGTGCTGGGTGAGTATGTCGATAGCGAAAAAGTGCTCGAAAACTTCGATATTCGGGTGCTGCTTGATGCGCTTGATGAGCGACTGCTGGATTTCGGCGCCGGTAGAGTCTTTGTGGTGGAGGATGCGGTGCTCGGAGTGGCCGCCTTCGCGGTGGAGGTCGAACGTGCCGTCGGGGGCTTTGTCGAAATCAACGCCCCATTCGAGCAGTTGTTCTATCTCTTTAGGTGCGTTGAGTACTACTTTTTTTACGGCATTGATGTCGCAGATACCATCGCCTGCTATCAGAGTGTCTTGTATGTGTTTTTCGTAATTGTCCAGCACAGGGTTTGTTACCGAAGATATGCCGCCTTGGGCGAGGGCTGTATTTGCTTCGTCGAGAGTAGTTTTGCATAGGATGGCCACTTTGCCTTTATCTGCTGTTTTGAGGGCAAAGCTCATGCCGGCTATGCCACTGCCTACTACCAGAAAATCGAATTTACGAATCATTGTTTTTGTGCCTTTTAGTGTTTGATTATTTGTCGATTCGCGTCGCATATAGCTTTTGAAGGCGCTACGGCTTGTACTGCGGAGGGCTATAATCACTATCAAGCGGCAAAGTTACTAATTTTTTGTGATATATAGTAGTTTTTCGGTATAATTTTGTAACTATTTTTTTTGATGTGTTTTGTGAGGTGCTGGATGTGTGATGTGCGAAAAATCTGTTGCGGACGTATGTGGCTGAATGATAGAATATTGGATGGTTGTGTGTTGTGAGGTGTAATTTTTTTGTGATTTTATTTTGAGAAAGTGTGTGTTGTTACGAAAAAAAGTATTATCTTTGCAGTCGCAAAATAGAAGGAAAGCTGCCAGAGTGGTCGATCGGGCCGCACTCGAAATGCGGTGTGCGGGTAACTGCACCGGGGGTTCGAATCCCTCGCTTTCCGCTTTCTTAGTTATTGACACAAAAAACCTGCAAGTCAACGATAGACTTGCAGGTTTTTTGTGTTTTTTTATTGAGAGGTGGGGCTAGCGGAATTAGCTGATGTGGTTTTTTTATGGTGTTGGCCATCTGGTGTGCGGACATGCCACAGACATGTCCCTACAGCCTAGCACTTTTCACTCTTCGTTTTTCGTTTTTCGTTTTTCGTTTTTCACTTGTTGTTATTACGGTACGGGGTCGTAGCCACTTCCGCCCCAGGGGTGGCATCGGAGGATGCGCTTGATGGCGAGCCAAAGTCCACGGATGGGACCGTGCTTGCGTATGGCTTCAATGGCGTATTGCGAGCAGGTGGGGGTGTAGCGGCAGGTGGCGGGAAAGAGGGGAGAGATGCAGTAGCGGTAGAAGTGGATGGGGATGAGGAGTAGCCATACTATGATTTTTTTAATTATGTCCGCTAGTCGTTTCATTTTCGTCGGTGTTTGGAGTGCCGGATGGTAGATGGGTGGTGATCTTGCTGATAATTTTGTCGATAGCGATGTTTATTTCCTCTTGTGAAGACAACTGGTTGTGGACGGCTACAAGAGATATGTCAGCGGTGAGTTGTAGAGAATCGAGCTTTTCGAGCAGCTGCGACTGCCTGTGGCGGTATGCTTCGCGTAGAAGACGGCGGTACCGGTTGCGGTCTACGGCGTGGCGGAAGCGTTTTTTGGGGGCTGCTACGAGTAGACGCACGGTCGGGCGCGGTTTGCTGTCGTCGCGTTTTTCTATAAGATATACCACCCGTAATGGAAAAGCGATAAAAGCACGCCCCTCTTTATAGAGTCGTGCTATTGTTGTTTCACCGCATAGGTGCTTTTCTTTTCCAAAAGTGAAATCCATACGCTCTTAAGTTCGGATAAAGACCATAGTGTCAAGTGTCAAGATTTGAGTCTCAAATTTTTTTTCGAGGGTTTCGACTGTTTCGAGCGAACGAACAATCGATGGTCTTGTGTCTTTAAATTTTTATTCGGGGATGGCGATTTTGAGGGCGTCGGTCATGTTGCGTACGTAGTGGAATTGGAGGCCTTCGAGGTATTCGGGTTGTATTTCGTCGATGTCTTTTCGGTTGTCGACGCAGAGGAGTATCTCTTTGATTCCGGCACGTTTTGCGGCGAGAATTTTCTCTTTGATGCCACCCACCGGGAGTAGTTTGCCGCGTAGGGTTATTTCGCCGGTCATTGCGAGGCGG
>SAMEA104315432__coassemble_462_pt1 | contig 20320 bp, 19 predicted proteins | sample SAMEA104315432__metabat2_low_PE_040 | metagenome-assembled genome bin SAMEA104315432 (sample SAMEA104315432) | gut metagenome | biome: Monkey gut; feature: monkey-associated habitat; material: faeces | place: China | collected 2013 | reverse complement strand
CGATTCAGAACTAACATTCAAAACCAAACCATCTTGGTAAAAAAAAATCTCAGGGGTTATTCCTGAGATTTTTTTTGATAATATGGTAACAGTCGAATTAATTCATCTTCCGTAACCATCCGAAATATGCCGTCTCGGATTCTTCCGAACAGCAATGGACTGGGAGGACGGACATTCCTGTCCGTCCACACGAGCACCCGCCGCACCCGGCATAGCTCAAACAAGTTTGGCTCTGCTCTCATTTGCGCGTCGTTTCCTGCCCGTCCTCAATCTTTCATTCCCCCTATCTCAACGCTATCCAGTCCATAATATTTTCGGATGACAAGGGATTATTTTCCCAGACTGGCAATAGCTTGAGCTGCTTTGGCATCTACTTTGATAACTTCGCTTACCGGCTGATACTCAAATGGTACATATTTATATATACGATATTGAGCGATAGAGCCGTCGGCTGTGGTGATGAGGTCGAGACGTACACCGGCATCGTGTTTATTGATGAGCGACTTAAGGCGGTCGAAACGACAGGCACTAATATCATCATTTACAACCGATTGGGTGGCATCGAAATGATATGAATAACACTGAAGAGGTTGATGAGTGGCACTGACTACGGGCTGCTTTTTTGTAAAGATCAAAGTAGTAGCCCCAATGATGACGCCGATGACTGCCGCCAGACCTAGCACAAAATAGAGGGGCGACTTCTGGTCTATATCAAAAAATACAAGCGCCAGAACTGAAATTAAAGTCATAGCGAAAAACATAGCTGCGTTGACAAACATGCGTCTCGAATATTGATAACGGATTTGCGATTCGAGTCCTTCGATGAGAGTTGATGGGATATTCTGAGTTTTCATTGTTATACTTGTTGTGTTGATAATTGGTAAAAGCCCTCGCACATGAAGCTATAATCAAAACGGCAATGATATAGTTATACCATTGGCTGTAATGACGATTTAGGGCAAAATGAACTATTATGTATTTGGGGAAGGAAAAAGTCCGCCCGGAACGGAGCGCGACAAGCTGAGAGACAACCATCGACGGGCGAAAAGGAAAGGCGCGCCATCTATATGGTTGATAGCAAGATACTAATTGCGCATATGATGCAATGCAAAGACATAGTAAAGGGTATGTCGCCGCAGAAAGGGAAAAAGGTGGGCGCGCAAGAGGGCGAGCCAAGCGGTGCACTCAACAGATTGCACAACAACCGAAGGACGGAACGTCAGACCGGATACGGCACTTGAGGTCCAGCTCACCGAAGATAGTTGTGGCACACCACTTGTTTGGATAAAATCGAAGTTGAAATCATCAAAATTATCATAGCGGCTTTCTGTATCGGCGTCGGCAACAGTCGATATCTCTACATCGAAAACTGCATACATAGCCGACATAGACACACTGGCAGCTACCGCTACCGCGGCAGCTATCAAAATAAAGAATATGCGGCTAAGCTTTTTCATTCAAATAGAAATGCTGGAGATTATCTGAAATGACAAATATCGGAGTTAACGACAAAAAAGTCTTCAAAACAAGAACCGTTTTGAAGACCTCTAGTTTGTTGTCTCACGAGGATTCGAACCTCGACAGACAGAACCAAAACCTGTAGTGCTACCATTACACCATGAGACAAACTATTTGACTTAAAAGGGATAGCTTGTACCTCTCAAAAGCGATGCAAAGGTAGTGCTTTTTGCCGAAACTACCAAATATTTACGCATCTTTTTTCAAAAAAAAATCCTCTTTAAAAAAAATCATTATATATCAATACATTACAGATACAAAAGAAATGGACATATAGCTCGTCAAGCAATCATTATTTAAGCGTTTTCAGCATCAAAACGTGCACCGTAACGGCTACGGCAATACCAAAAAGGAACAATCTTACCCAAAATATCTGCACAAGTGCGACAGAAACGCCTATCGTAAGCCACAAAATCACGATGGTTGTCATCTTGGATTTTAATGGTACGGCATGATACTTTACATAACTGTCGATATATTGACCCAAATACTCATTATTAAGAAGCCACTCTCGCCACTTGGGATTGGAACGCCAAAACAGCCACGACGCAAGCAGCAGAAATGGTGTGGTAGGCAGAACCGGCAGAAATATACCTAGCGCACCAAGCCCTACACAAATAAAACCTAATATAGTAAGAATTTTCGCTTTCATAACCTGAATATTTTGATGCAAGACACAAGATTCTTCATTGCGCATTGCACATTGCACATTTCGCATTCAAAAGACGCGACGTCCACACCACCACCACAGCAAATATCAGACGCGGTACAATAAGCCAATACCAACCGACGCCAATCATAGTAAATATGAGAGTATCTTCAACAAGAGAATGATTGAGTGCGACATGCCGATTGACATTACGAAGCTCTACAATGTCGGCATCGGACGCCCCCTCTACCTCCTGCGCCATTATTCCCGCACCGTAGGTAAGACCAACGATATTGGCAATCAGCCAGATAAACGAACTCGAAGGCTTCAACCCACACATCTTCATAAATGGAGACATATATCTGGAAATAATTTGAAGTATACCATGGCGTTTCAGATAATCCTGTACATACATAAGCGCTACGATAATAGCTATCAGCTTCACGCTGAGCGAGAGAACCATCATGAACCAACTACGCAATGCGTCGGCAACGGACACTATCGCCCAACCTGATTGCGCCAAAAGTGGCGACATCATCGACATATCGCCTGGCAATACACTGTCAAGAAGCAACGCACCCGCGAAACTAAAACCGATGCGCAACGATACAGATTGCCACACCGGCAAGCCGCAACGCCGCTGCACCGCCGACTCTACAGGCAGATTGTGCGCAATCAGACACATAAGCGCTATTATAGTGAGTTCGCGCAGGTCGAGCGCCAAAGCGCCCATGGCCGCAATAGCTACATAAAGAGGCAGGAAAACGCTGGTAACATACACTACAGCGGCTTCACCCGGTAGCCCTATAAACGAAAACAGAGGCTCGGTAAAACGCGAAATATACCCAATCACCCCATAGTAGTCGAGCAACGTAACGACCAATGATGTAGGAATTACAATTCTAATTACCCAAAACGCCGTTTTCAATGCACGCTTAAGCACATTTATATACGGGCTATCTACATTTATATGCATATACGGAATAGTTTATAAATTTCGTCCGGCTCAGACACCATATACAAAACAAACGCCCACAACAACCTAATTATCAGAATAATCAGATAACAACACCGTCGTCGTAAGCGCTATACTAAAAACAAGAAAGGGCAGCCTCAACGGCTACCTCAATCTTTTTCTAACCTTAAATCTAATACCATGAAAAACACATTGCAAAGGTAATATATTCTTGTCATATATACAATATGTATTTTCCATTTTAACACAACTTTAACACTTCTTACAGACACAAGACGTTAGACGTTAGACGTTAGACCAGATCGAGAGTATCGAGAGTATCGAAAAAACTTGCGTCTTGATACGTCTTGTGTCTTGCCGCTAAAAAAATCACCCAATTGTTTGGCGTTGTGCTCAATTATTTGTACCTTTGCAGGTTGAAAAAGGACATAAAACGAACTCAAAAAATAAATGCAGAACATCCGTAACATTGCGATAATAGCACACGTAGACCACGGTAAAACAACACTAGTAGACAAGATGCTGCTTGCCGGCAAACTCTTTCGCAACAACCAAGAGACTGGCGAACTGATGCTGGACAACAACGACTTAGAGCGCGAGCGCGGTATCACCATCTTATCGAAAAACGTTTCGATCAACTACAAAGACACAAAAATCAACATCATCGACACACCGGGACACGCCGACTTCGGAGGCGAGGTAGAGCGCGTGCTCAATATGGCAGACGGCTGCCTCCTTTTGGTCGATGCTTTTGAAGGTCCTATGCCCCAAACTCGTTTCGTGCTCCAAAAAGCGCTGCAGATGGGCCTCAAGCCAATCGTAGTAGTCAATAAAGTAGACAAACCGAACTGCCGCCCCGACGAAGTTCAAGAGGCTGTTTTCGACCTTATGTTCAACCTCGACGCCACCGAAGAGCAACTCGACTTCCCCACTATCTTCGGCTCAGCCAAAAACAACTGGATGTCGACCGACTGGCGCCAACCCACCGACAATATCACACCTTTACTCGACGCCATCATCAAATACATACCTGAACCTCCGATGCTCGAAGGCACCCCACAGATGCTTGTCACATCGCTCGACTTCTCAAGCTACGTAGGCCGTATTGCAGTAGGACGCATACACCGCGGCACACTTCGCGAAGGTATGGATATCACACTAGCCAAACGCGACGGCACTAAAGTGCGCCAACGGATCAAATCCCTGCAAACGTTCACCGGCCTTGGCCGCCAAAACATCAGTGAAATGCACTCGGGCGACATCTGCGCCATCATAGGCCTCGACGGATTTGAAATCGGCGATACCGTATGCGACCTCGAAAACCCCGAGCCACTCACACCTATCGCCATCGACGAACCAACGATGAGCATGTCGTTTACCAACAACGACTCGCCTTTCTTCGGCAAAGACGGCAAGTTTGTCACATCACGACATATCCACGAACGCCTGATGCGTGAACTCGACAAAAACCTCGCCCTGCGCGTAGACAAACAGCCAGACTCCGACGTGTGGCGCGTTTCCGGCCGCGGAGTACTCCACCTCTCGGTACTCATCGAAACCATGCGCCGCGAAGGCTACGAGCTCCAAGTAGGCCAACCTCAAGTAATAACAAAAGAAATCGACGGAAAACTCTGCGAACCAATCGAGCAGCTCACCGTCAACGTCCCTGAAGAATACGCCAGCAAAATCATCGATATGGTCACCCGCCGCAAAGGCGAAATGATGAGCATGGACACTCAAAAAGACCGCATCCACATCGAATTCGCTATCCCATCACGCGGCATCATCGGATTGCGCAACAACGTGCTCACAGCCTCCGCCGGCGAAGCTATAATGGCCCACCGCTTCATGGAATACCAACAATGGAAAGGCGATATCGAACGTCGCACCAACGGCTCTATCATCGCAATGGAATCGGGCACCGCATTCGCCTACGCTATCGACAAACTCCAAGACCGCGGCCGATTCTTCATCTTCCCACAAGAAGAAGTATATGCCGGCCAAGTAGTGGGCGAACATGCCAAAGAAGGCGACCTCGTAGTCAACGTAACCAAATCGAAAAAACTCACCAACATGCGCGCCTCAGGCTCCGACGACAAAGCCCGTATCATACCTCCTATCGTCATGTCGCTCGAAGAGACCCTCGAGTACATCAAAGAGGACGAATACGCCGAAATCACCCCTCACCACATACGCATCCGCAAAATAATACTCGACGAAACCGCCCGCAAACGAGCCAACCGCTAAGTAATCTCCAAAAAGAAAATAACCATTAAAGCCCATTATATCATTATGAACAATTTAGTTAAATACCTAGGCATAGTCCTTATCCTCATCGGAGTAATCATCTTCATCGTCTACAGCCAAACTACAGGCGCCGGCAACGGCTACCTCTGGAGTGGCCTGGCCTGCGTTATCGCTGGCTTTATCGCGCACATCTTTCTCAACAAATACATTAAGTGACGATTAAAAAATAAATTGGGAAAAAATCTGTTTAGATTTTGAGTCTGATTTGCAGTTAGGAGGAGGAAGCGTAGCGGGCTACGTGACCGACGACACGCTGCAAAGCAGGCCAAAAGATAAACATGTTATGTTTTTTTGAAATTATCGACTAAGATTTTTCCCTGGTTATTTTTTATTCGTTACTAAGTAATACATCCACCCCCCCAAGGTGGTTGATTCTTGCTTCACCCTGACACTACAGCACGAAGCAAAAGGCTGCATTGGGATAGTCTTATCTCAATCGCAGTCTTTTTGCGCAAAAAAAACAGCAGTACTCACTCAACGAAACACTCCCCTCCAAAACAAAATGGCAGACAACATCGAACAGACTACAATAGACCAACTCTCTGAAATGCAAGCCACTACAGAAAATTATAGCGATGCCAACATCATCACCCTCGAAGGTCTCACCCACGTGCGCCGACGTGCCGGCATGTATATCGGCAAACTTGGCGATGGCTCCTATGCCGACGACGGCATATACGTTCTGCTCAAAGAGGTAATCGACAACTCTATCGACGAATATCGCATGCATTTCGGCAACCGCATCGAGATAACCATCAAAGACCGAACCGTCACCGTACGCGACTACGGCCGCGGCATACCGCAAGGCAAGATGATCGATGCCGTATCGAAACTCAACACAGGTGGTAAATACGACGACAAAGCGTTTAAGAAATCTGTCGGTCTCAACGGTGTAGGCACCAAAGCGGTCAATGCCCTATCATCGTCATTCACTGTCATCTCATACCGCAACGGTATGATGAAACGCGCCGACTTCCACCACGGCGTCCTCTCGCAAGAATACGATCTCACACCATCTACCGAACGCAATGGCACTCTAATAGAATTTACCCCCGACTGCGAACCGCTAAACCCGCAAGAACGACTCTTCGACCCCGCATTCCAGTTCCGCAACGAATTTGTCGAGACTATGCTCCGCAACTATTCGTATCTCAACCCCGGACTCACCCTCGTATACAACGGCCATCGATTCGTATCTAAAAACGGACTGCTCGACCTGCTCAACGAGAAAAACACAGCCGAGCCTCTCTACCCCGTCGTCCACCTCATAGGCGAAGATATAGAAATAGCCTTCACACACACCGACCAATATGGCGAGGAATACTACTCATTTGTCAACGGCCAGCACACCATCCAAGGCGGCACTCACCAATCGGCGTTCCGCGAATCATTTGGACGTACCATCAAGGAGTATTTCAACAAAAACCAAGAGCTCAGCGACATACGTGCGGGACTAGTCGCCGCCATCGCTATCTCTGTACAAGACCCGGTATTCGAGTCGCAGACGAAAGTAAAACTCGGTTCGAAAGATATGGGCCCCGACGGCCCTACCGTAGGCAAATTCATCAACGACTTCGTAAGTCGCGAGGTAGACAACTACCTACACAAAAATCTTGAGACGGCCGATGCTATGCTACGCAAAATACAAGAATCGGAAAAGGAGCGCAAAGCCATAGCCGGCGTGACAAAAGCAGCACGCGAACGCACTAAAAAAGCCAACCTCCACAACAAAAAACTGCGCGACTGCCGCATCCACCTCAATGACGCCAAAGGCGACCGCAAAGACGAAAGCTGCATATTCATCACCGAGGGCGACTCCGCTTCGGGATCGATAACAAAAACACGCAACGTCGACACTCAAGCCGTGTTTTCTCTACGCGGCAAACCTTACAACTCGTACGGCCAGACAAAAAAAGTAGTATACGAAAACGAAGAATTCAACTACCTCCAGGCTGCCCTTAACATCGAAGACGGACTCGAAGGACTGCGCTACAACAAGGTAATCATCGCCACCGATGCCGATGTCGACGGCATGCACATACGCCTTTTGCTGATGACTTTCTTCCTCCAGTTCTTCCCCGACCTGGTAAAAAAAGGCCACGTATTTATACTACAGACACCTCTCTTCCGTGTACGCAACAAAAAAGAGACTCGCTACTGCTACACCGAAGACGAACGTATAGCCGCCCTCAACTCGCTTGGCGCTAACCCCGAAATCACCCGGTTTAAAGGTCTCGGCGAAATATCACCCGACGAGTTCAAACACTTCATCGGCCCCGACATGCGCCTCGACCCTGTCACCCTACGCAAAGAAGATGCCGTAGCCGAGCTTCTCTCATTCTATATGGGCGACAACACCCCCGAACGCCAAACGTTCATCGTAGACAACCTGGTCATAGACGCAGAATAAAGCTGACGCACAATCTCCCGGATGACGGACATTCCTGTCCGTCCACAACATCTTCAATACATGATTAAACTATTTCATTATCACCTCTCTTTGAGTGAGATAAAGCGCCTCTGCAATCAAGCAGAAGCAGACGTCGACACTCGACAACAACTCATCAACGCTGCATTTTCTGCCGACACCCGCACTGCCACCAACGCACTTTGGGCGTTCACTCACTTCGACGACGACCATATAGCGCTACTTGCCGATATTCGTCCTCAACTCATACATCTGGCTATGACCGCAAAACTTCCGGCGCTACGACGTCTGCCGCTAAATATTATCCTCCGCCTACCACAAGTCGACGATGAAACAGACGTCGAATTTATCAACTTCTGCATCGCTCGAATCACCTCTGCCACCGAACCCTACGCCATACGTGCCCTCTGCATGAAATTAGCGTTCAAACTATGCCGCCACTACCCCGATTTGCTGAACGAACTCAATCTCACACTCGACTCTCTCGACTCAGAACCTCCCTCACCCGGTCTCTATTCCGCACTCCGCCAAATGCGGAAAGCCATATCAAAAATAACGAAACAAAAAAAGTGATACCAATTTCTATTGAAAAAATTTGGTATCACTTTTTTTATGCAAAACACAAGATGAATGTAACCATCCGAAATCTACAGATTCAGTTATCGCAATGGACCGGGAGGACGGACATTCCTGTCCGTCTTACTCGAGCAACGGTTACAGTTCCAAATATATTCACCTTTTCTCATGTGGACGGACAGAAATGTCCGTCCTGGGACGAAAGACAAAAACAATCACTCTACATACGGACAATTTTCCAGACGGAAACGCATACGCCACCGGCCATCCGCAAAGTCGGAAGTGAGGATTTTGAAAGTGCCTATTTCAGAAGTATTCTCGACATGAGCGCCAATACAAGCGCAAGCATCGTAATCACCGATACGTACTATACGAAGAGTATCGGTAGCATCTGTGGGCAATTTTGATAAATCGACAATCGACGACGCCTCCGCCTGCGACATATACTCTATGGTAACAGGCAGATGACGCGCTATCTGCTCGTTGACCCTACGCTCAATCTCAGCGATTTGATCTCCGGTAGGAGCAGACGCCAGCTGATAGTCGGCCTTACTTTTCTTTCGCTCAATATGAGCATTGCGCGAACGAGGACACCCGAACATCTTGACCATCGTGGCGTTGAGTAGATGTTCGGCAGTGTGCATAGGTGGATATTCCGCCTTGTTATGAGCGTTAAGTTCAGGTTGTTGCATGATATTAAGTAAGTTGTAGATATTGTATATCCCGTATAAATTGGATGATATAGTATATTATAATAACTAGAGATACTAGGTCGGCTAGACGCATCTCACGGAGGGACGACATTCCTGTCGTCCCACTAGACCGGCAGAACCAGCAGGGAAAATCTAGTAGAGCACATTACCTTCGTCGTAGTAGCTATAATAGCGGTCGTAGTCGGGAGTGATGATAACATGGTCAAGAATTTTGATATCAAAGACAGAGGCGGCCGACAGTAGTTTTTTAGTGATATCATCATCTTGACGGCTGGGAGTGATAGAGCCTGATGGATGATTATGGCAAAGGACAATAGAAGTTGCAAGGCGTTCGATAGCGGGTTTTAGAACAAGTTTAGGATCAATCAATACCATTGAAGTGCCACCTTGGGCAACGCATTGCTTTCCGATGATACCATTTTGCCTGTTGAGTAGTAGTATCCAGAACTGTTCGAGTCGGCTGTCAGCAAACAGAGGGGCTACAGCATGCACTATATCTTTCGAACACTTTATCGTCTCCACATTATACACCTCTATACTACGCCGACGACCCAGCTCAAGCGCGGCAAGAATCTGTATACCTTTAGCTTCGCCTATACCTTTAAAATTTCGTCTAAGATCGTCAAGTGTAAGATCGGAGAGAGCGGACAAACTACCATTGGCATAATCTACAATTTGCTTTGAGAGGTCTATGACATTGAGTCCTTTCACTCCACTACCTATCATCATAGCTATAAGTTCATGATCTTTGAGCGCCCCAAACCCATGTTTCATATAGCGCTCACGGGGTTTATCCTCAGCGCACCAGCTGTTTAGCGATTGATAAGTATCTTCTGTATCTGCGTAATCTTTATCCATAATAAGCCCGAAAAATCAAACACGCGTTCATTATTAAACTATCCATCTACCCACCTCGCCATAAAAAGCCACCTCAGCCAGTCATTATAAAAAATCCCTTGTCATAAACGACAAAAGGCTCATACCTAAAAAGATATAAGCCATAACTGTCTTGAATGCAATCCTGACGCTCTACCGACAAGTCAACCAATAGCCATTAAGCCATTGCGTTTACTTGGCGTGAGAGTTTCGATTTGAGATTGGCAGCTTTATTTTTGTGGATGATATTGCGCTTGGCAAGTTTATCCAACATAGACGATACTTTAGGAAGGAGAGCGACAGCAGCTTCTTTCTCAGAGGTGCCGCGCAATTTACGCACTGCGCTACGAGTTACTTTAGCGTAGAATTTGTTGTGCAAACGACGTTTTTCAGTCTGACGGATGCGTTTGATTGATGATTTGTGGTTAGCCATTACTATTGTAGTAAAATTATATCTTTAACAATTAACCCCCATACTTGGGGGTCTTATTTTTTCGTAGCCCATAGCGGAATCGAACCGCTCTTTCAAGAATGAAAATCTTGCGTCCTAACCGATAGACGAATGGGCCATTTTTCGAGACTGTTTATCCGTCTCAATTGCGAATGCAAAGGTAGTGCTTTTTATCAATACCGCCAAATGTTTTCGTAACTTTTTTCAAATATTTTTATTTTCAGCTGATTTTCAACGATATAATTACAGGCAAATCTGTCAATAAACGCTTTATATTTCAAAAAACTGCTATGATTGAGCATCAAATTTGATAATTTATCTGACACAAAAACACAAAAAAAAGCGCGTTTTCATTCAAATCATGTCAAAAACCGACATTCAGGGCTCAAATCAGAGCCCATTATTTCTTTCAATATTTCATTTGTCAAGAGACACACCCTTAACACACCCACACCGACACAACCACATCGCAAAGCATCACTCTGGCCAAAGCTGTATAAAAGTACATTGTTGCACAAAAAAAGACAAGCAATAAAAAACTGACATGTCAAAGCGAAAAAAATGTCGCTTTTATTTGGCACTCCGCACACTTATTCGTATCTTTGCATCTCATTATATACAATAGGCAGAAAACGATGAAAAGATGGCAGTATGGCATAATATGGACATTTGAAGTGGTGATTATCATTGCTTTATCTATTGTCATATCTGTCGTAGTGCCAGATCGGGAAGAGAAGGTGTGTAACGAAATATCGTTTGAAGTGACCGATTATGACAAATATCAGTTTATCACAACAGAAAGGATAGAACAGCACTTAAAGTCGACGGGCACCAATCCTATAGGAGAAAAAACAAGCGATATCGATTTGAGCGAAATAGAAAGAGCGGTGAGTAGTCTGAATTTGGTAAAAGAGGCTGTATGCTATTTCGACACCGAGGGACGCCTGAACATCAAAGCTTCACAACGCGTACCACTGTTCAGAGTAAAGAGCGCCAACGGCGACTACTACGTAGACAGCGACCGCCAACTGATGCCCACCTCTATAAGATACACTGCCCATGTACCCGTGGTGACAGGCAATGTAGACCAGACTTTTGCCACCACCGAGCTTTACGACTTCATCCGCTTCATCGTCAACGACAGCCGGTGGAAGTCGGCATTCACTCAGATATATGTTTACCCCGACAACGAAGTCGAACTGATACCGCGTGTAGGCAACTTCATTATCGACATGGGGCGTCTGGACCGTTACGAGGCCAAACTCAACAAACTCGATATTTTCCTGGACAAAGTACCTCGATACAAGTCGTGGAACGAATACTCTGAAATCGACCTCAAATACCGCGATCAAGTGGTATGCAAACGAAGATAACATCTCGAATGGCTTTTCTTGGACAGGCAACATCACAAAAAAAACACACCACTATGGAACAAGAAATATATGTAGCAGTAGACCTCGGCAACAGCCAGATGCGCATGATGGCAGCATCGAAAGACGAGGAGGGAAAACTCAATATCCTAGGCATAGAGACAGCCAAACCCAAAGACGAAACAATCCAGAACGGAATAATAAAAAACAGTTCGGAAGTAGCATGGAGCATCAACGACTTGGCTATCAAACTGACCAACAAATTGAATAACGGACAAGATATCAACGGTCTCTATATCTCGGTAAACGGACGCACTCTACGCACGATACGAGGCAAAGTACAACGTACCTTTGAATCGCCTACAGAGATTACCCGCAACGACCTCAACTCTCTGAAACAAGAGCTTTACTCAAAAAAGATTGAGGGCAAAGATATATATGGCGTAACCAACGAAGAGTATGTAATAGACGGCGACATAGTGCGCAATCCCGAGGGTATGCTCTGCCGCAACATCGAAGCCAACTATCTGATAGTCTACGCCCGCAACGACATACGCATAAGCATCGACAAGTGTTTCGACCGCATAGCGCAAAACAAAATGGACGAGATACCGGCCCCTATGGCGATAGCAGCCGCTGTAACTTCGGCCGACGACAAGCAGTTGGGTTGCGCCGTGCTCAACTTTGGCGCCGCCACCACAACCGTAGCCGTCTACCAAGACAACTACCTACGACACATGGCTATAATCCCATTTGGCAGCAACCACATAACCAGCGACTTGAAGTATCTGAACCTCAGCTTCGACAAAGCCGAGAAAATAAAATGCCAGCTAGGCACGCCGATAGCCAACGAACAGTCGGCACTCACCACACACACCATCAAAGGCAAAGCCGGCGAAGAAGACCGAAAGATAAAAAGCTCCGACATGATAAGCATCATCGAGGCTCGTCTGAGTGAAATCGTAACACTATGCATGAACGAAATAAAACGCTCGGGCTACATAGACCGTCTGCAAGCCGGCATTATCGTCACCGGCGGCGGTTCAAAGATGAAAGACTTCATACCTTTCATGCGACAAAAGACGCAAATGGACGTACGCTTCGGTTCTCACACCGACCTGCTCAGCGCTAGTACCCCAGCCGAATATCAAGCCACAGAATATTCGTTACTGGTCGGACTCCTTCACCTCGCCGATAAGCCTTGCACTAGCACCCCTCAGCCAGACAACAAACCTATTCGGCCAAAAACAAAAGAAAAAGGATGGGGTTCAAAAATACTCAATCTTTTCAACGGCGACGAAAACAGCATCGAAGACTGATACGCCACCGCTCGCAACATACCACAACATTAGCCGCAAACTATTGTATTGTCGGTATCTCGACAATTAACGATATAGAAAAACAATACTAAACAAATTTCACATAACAATGGAAGGCATATCTAGTCAATATATAATCGAAGAGCAAAAACACAATCTCATAAAAGTGATAGGTGTAGGCGGCGGCGGTGGCAATGCTGTCAATCACATGTTTAAGAAAGGCATCACCGACGTATCGTTTGCTATATGCAACACCGACATACAGGCGCTTCAGCGCTCCAACGTACCCACCAAAATACAATTGGGCGCCGGACTAGGTGCCGGCAATAAACCTGAAGTGGCACGGATAGCCGCCGAAGAGTCTCACGAGGAGATAAAAAAAGTGCTCGACGATGGCACCAAAATGGTATTTATCACCGCAGGCATGGGTGGAGGCACCGGCACGGGAGCGGCGCCCGTAGTGGCCGCCATTGCCCGAGAACTCGACATTCTCACCATCGGCATAGTCACTATACCATTTGCCTTCGAAGGCCCCAAAAAAATACGCCAGGCCCTCGACGGCGTCACCGCTATGAGCCCCAACGTAGACGCTATGCTCGTAGTAAACAACGACAAACTGCGCACCATATATCCCCAACTCGGACTATCCAATGCTTTCGGCATAGCCGACGACGTACTCACCAACGCAGCCAAAGGCATAGCCGAAATCATCACCATCGACGGATATATCAACGTCGACTTCGCCGATGTATCCACAATCATGCGCAATGGCGGGGTAGCCGTAATGAACACAGGCTACGCCGAAGGCGAAAATCGTGTTACCGGAGCTATCAACGATGCTCTAAACTCGCCCCTACTCAACAACAACGAAATAACAAAATCGAAAAAAATACTCCTCAGCTTCTACTGCTCCGAAGATGACGAAATACTCATGAACGAAGTAGACGAAATCAATGCTTTCATGAACAAAATGGGCGACGACATAGAAGTGATCTGGGGCATAACATTCGACAACTCACTCGGACACAAGGTGAAAGTAACACTTCTGGCTACCGGCGCCGACCTCAATATAGTGCCCGAAGAAATGGTTCGAGACATGGAACGCCGCAAACGCGAAGCTCAGGCCAAAAACAACAACCCCGGAGCCGAAGCCGCCGACAACTCCGACAAGACCGGCTCTCAACTGGAACCGTCCAATCTCGAACAGCCCAAACCATGGGACAACAATGGCACATCGGCGGTAGAAAACTGGATGGAACAACTCTACCCCGACACCTTCAAACCAACGAAACCCAAAGTATCTATATCGCTCGAAATGCTTGACGACGACGAAGATATGTTCCGCACAATGGAACAAGAACCAGCCTTCAAACGAAGATAGACACAAGACTAGCTTTGCTGTCGAACAATCGAACAATCGAACTCCCGGACTACCGCCCCATCGGAACCCCGCCCCCTCCCCCTCGGATGCCCCGGAAAAAAATCAACAAACACAATAAATTCTAAAAACCTTATGACTCTATTTGACCAAATAAGCGAAGATATCAAAAAAGCGATGCTCGCACGCAATAAAGTAGAGCTTGAAGCTCTTCGCGGTATAAAAAAAGAACTTCTCGAAGCAAAAACATCAAAAGATGCCCAAGGCGAACTCACCGACGAAACGGCAATCAAAGTAATCCAAAAAATGTCGAAACAAGGCAAAGACGCCGCCGATATCTTCATCCAACAAGGCCGCCAAGATCTGGCCGAAGAGTATCTGGCTCAAGTAAAGGTATACAGCCGCTATCTGCCTCAGATGATGGACGACGCCGCTCTCACCGTTGCCATCAAAGAGATAATAGCTGCTGTTGGCGCCACATCAATGAAAGATATGGGCAAAGTGATGGGCACTGCCACCAAACAACTCGCCGGTAAAGCCGAAGGTCGCGCTATCAACGAAAAAGTCAAAGCCCTTCTAAATTGAAAACTTTATGTTTATCCGATAAAAAGTAGCATAAAATTGCTGTTTAGCGACGAGCAAAACACTAAAACCCACAAAATAGTAGCTTAAAATCAACGACATAAGCACAACGAACGAAAAAATGCAATAAAAAAGGTACAACGTAACGAAAAAAATTGTACCTTTGCAGTCGCAAATGAGGCCATGACACTTTCTGTCAACACCAACAAAGCCTCACATGTTGCAACAGGATGTATCCGTAGCTCAGTTGGTAGAGCAATTGACTCTTAATCAATGGGTCGAGGGTTCGAGCCCCTCCGGGTATACTTTTAAAAACAGTCGTTCGATAGCCACGTATCGCACGACTGTTTTTTATTAACAACACACTGACGGTATATGATTTGCCGCCAAACATAAACCACATGGAACAACCCACAGCAAGCCGGCGGATAGAATTTATCGATCTGGCCAAAGGTGTATGTATTATATTGGTAGTACTTAATCATGTAGGCGTCAACGTTTCGATACCAGGCTTACAGGGCGTCCGTACTCCACTATACTTCGTACTTTCGGGGCTTTTTTTCAAGACATACGGCAGCTGCAGCAATCTGGCAATAAAAAAAGTCGACAAACTGATCATACCGTTTCTGTTTTTCTACATCACTTCATACATTATATATTATATTGTAGAATGGCTAAGACCGGGATTGATACAGACCGACGCTACCGGTATACTCGACGTTTTCACGCAAACGCAATGGTTCAACGGCCCTATATGGTTCCTTTTAGCACTCTTTTGGTGCAATATGGCGTTTGGTGTCATATCGCTCTTCATAAAAAATGAGCTGGCAAGAGCCGCTATCATAGCCTTCTTGGCAGCAGCGAGCGTAGCCTTAGCGCACTACGACATATTTGTGCCAATGAATATACACAGCGCCATGTCGGCACTGCCACTATTCTACATTGGCTACTTGCTGAAAAAGACTCCCATTCTATACAAAAACGATTGGGACAAATACAATTGGCTGATAGCTATCTCGCTCTACACCGTAGCCGTAACAGTAAACCTCTGGTGGGGAACACAATTTATCGATTACCACGCCAATGACATTTATGGCAACTACGTTCTTTCGAATATATCGTCGTTGATATCGGTACTGGCGGTGCTCATGATTTGTAAAATCATCGGCCATTTACCATTTGTCAGCTATTTTGGCAGATTCTCTATCGTCACGCTCTGCACACACCACATGATATACCGGCCGGTAGCAGTCGTCATTACGTCATTGGGCATCAATCCTCTGAGTGGTTGGACCAACGCCATCATCACCTTATTCATCTGCTGGGCATGTATACCTATACTTACTAAATATTTTCCACACGTCACAGCTCAGAAAGACGTTTTTAAAATCAACTGAGCTACACATCAGACAAAACAGATCTATACTCGATATGCTACAACTCATCATCGCATCGCACAACGTCCACAAATGCCAAGAGATACAAGCCATGCTCGGCGACATGGCAGTACTTACCGACCTCAACGACAACAACATACACGACGAAATACCCGAAACTGGCGACACTTTTGAAGCCAACGCGCTACAGAAGGCACGCTTTGTATATGAGCGCACCGGCGCCGACTGTTTCGCCGACGATTCGGGTCTGATGGTCGACGCTCTAGGAGGAGCACCCGGCGTCATGTCGGCCCGCTATGCCGGCGAACCCTCCGACATGGCGAAAAACATCGACCTACTGCTCCACAACCTCACAGGCGTCGACAACCGCAGTGCAAGATTTGTTACTGTGATCGCAGCCATCATCGACGGCAAAGAACATCTTTTCCGCGGCGAAGTAAAAGGCCAAATCATATCGTCGCTCCGCGGCACTGGCGGCTTCGGCTACGACCCTCTCTTCGTCCCCGACGGCTACTCCGATACTTTCGCCCAACTGCCGGCAGAAGTAAAAAACAGCATCTCGCACCGCGCCCGTGCTATCGGCCGACTACGCGATTTCATCATCAATACCAACAAATAGATAAGTCTGATAACAAAACACATAGCCATAATGAAAAGATTTTTTTCAGTAATAGTCCTTCTTCTTTCATTTACACTATCCCATGCTACACAAGCCGCTATGGGCCAGTGGCGTACACACCTGTCGTTTACTTCTATAGGTCAAATCACCGAGAGTGGCAACAAAATTTTCGGATTGAGCAATGGCGCACTTTTCAGCGTAGACAAGACTGACTTCACCCTCGAATTGATTACAAAGCTGAGCGGACTTTCCAGTTCTGATATCAAACTAATAAAATACTCGCCATACAATGAGATGACGATAATCGTATACAACAGCAGTAATATCGACTTCCTAAGCGACGACAACACCATCGTCAACGTGAGCGACATATATAACAAATCGTTCTCTGGCGACAAAACGATAAACAACGTGAGTTTCCATGGCAACATGGCCTACCTCGCCATGGGATTTGGCGTCATCGTGGTCAACATGGATAAATATGAGATTGCCGACACATACACCATAGGCGACAATGGTGCCGAAGAAAAATTCATCGACATCCAAGCCACCGACGACTACATCTATGCCCTAGGCGACAACACTCTACGCTACGCTCCAATCTCGGGCGTCAACCTATCCAACTACGCCAACTGGCAAACTATCACACTCCCCGAGCCTTCGGTAGCAAACAAACAGATACTCGCCGTGGCCGACACCCTATTTCTGGTCAAAACCAACGGAAGCATGTATCGCTACGTCAACTCTAGCTGGAGCGCAAAAACCACCGGTATCTCATCACTCTCATACGACGACGGCTACCTCTTCACCTCCACGACAGCCAACATCACCTCCGCCCCAGGGCTTCCTTCGGTAGAAAACGCTATAAGCACATACTACGATCTCGACAATCAAGCCATCTGGTATTCGACAACAGCAGCCTTATGCCGATACGACTTGCCCAGCAACACTGTAGCGCGCTACGCTCCAAACGGACCGGCTAGCAACAACGCCTGGTCGTTTACTTATGCCGACGGACGTATGTTTGTTGTCCCGGGCGGTAAAGACGCTGTCCAATATAACCGCCCCGGATATGTTTCAATCTTCGAAAACAACTCTTGGAAAATACAGTGGCACCAAGCAATGGCAGCACTCGTTCCAACAAACACCTGCTACGATTTGGTAAGCGTAGCAGTAGACCCTAATGACAAAACACACTATTTTGCGGCTAGTTATGGCCAAGGCATATACGAATTTCGCAATGACCAACTATATATGCTCTACAACTCCGACGTACCTGGCACAGTCGAAACCGTATGGCCTAATGGCTCTGCCTATGAAAAATACAACTACCAACGCACCGACGCTCTCAACTACGACCCCGACGGCAATCTATGGTTCTACAACTTCAGTCTAGGCAACAACTTTCTCAAAGTCATAACCCCCGACGGCGTATTTCACACTCTCATCCACGACGAAATGCTCGCCGTTGGCGTGGTCGAAAACATCCTTTTCTACAAAAACAACTCCAACATCAAAGTCCTCGACATGCCTCGCTACAGCTCATGGACTACCGGAGCTGTCTACATTTTCGATGACCGCGGCACACTGACCGACGCTTCAGACGACCGCGTGAAGGTCATCACCACTATCTACGACCAGGACAACAAACAGGTATCACTCTCGCAGCGCCGCATACGTTGCGTGGAGCAGGACAACAACGGCACATTCTGGGTAGGAACAGAAGAAGGCCTCTTCTTGCTCAACGACATCGAAAACGCTTTCTCCGACGACTACCGCTGCCAACGCATCAAAATACCCCGCAACGACGGAACAGGCCTTGCCGACTACCTCCTCGAAACCGACCAGATAAACGATATCGCTATCGATGGCGCCAACAGGAAATGGATTGCCACCCAAAATTCGGGCGTTTATCTTGTATCGTCTGACGGGGAAAAAACTATTCACCATTTCACCGAAACCAACAGCCCCCTCCTGTCAAACAATACTACTTCAATAGAAATAAACCAACAGACGGGCGAAGTGTTTATCGGCACCGGATTAGGCATTATTTCTTACCAATCCGATTCCAACGAAGGCGGCGACTCTTATAATAATGTACACGCATTCCCCAATCCGGTCCGCCCTGAATTCGACGGCATCATCACCGTCACCGGCCTCACCGACAATAGCAGTGTTCGCTTCACCGACGTAAACGGCAACCTCATCTATGAAACACGCTCTTACGGCGGATACGCCACCTGGGACGGATGCCGGGCCAATGGCAGCCGTGTAGCATCCGGTATCTATTTCGCCCACTGCCTATCCGAAGATCTCTCCGACAAGACAATAGTCAAAATCATGATTATCAATAAATAGACACGAGACACAAGATATTAGACACGAGACACAAGACACAAGATACTAGACTTTAGAGATTTTGGCTCGATGGCTCGAGATAATCGATACTCTCGATACCCTTGAAAAAATCTAAAATCTAAAATCTTGACACTCGATACTTGATACTCGATACGAACTAAAAAAGTCAATGAAACCTCGCATCCTCGCCTCCGACACTTCAAAATGGATAGTTCACTGCGTAGTATGTACGCTATATATTTTGATAGCATTTACGCTATCGGAATTCATCACCGAACCTACACACCAATTTGTCGATATTGTAGTGGCTATTATCCACAGCTCCATAATATTTGCTTTCACACTACTTCTCACCATCATAGTAAGCGCTATCAACCACTGGCTATTTATCGCCTGTTATTCAATACTTTGCCTGATAGGAGCCGTACTCACTTACTTTAAATATACTATTCGCTTCGCTCTGTCGCCATCGTTTATAGATGTGATGTTCAACAATCAAGCGTCAATTTCGGCCGAACTTATCACACCATCTCTCATCGTCTTCTCCTTTTTAGGCACCATAGCTGGCAGTTTGATAGCATCGTACCGCACTCGCTACCACTTAGAATGGAAAAAACCGGCAGTCTTCATCACCATCGGCATAGCACTAGTCGGAATCACCATCCTAGTCGCCGTACCACGTCTCTCCCGCTCATTCGAAACACGCATTCCATTCATTGCTATAAATTCGGTAAACAAATACATCGATCAATATAAAGGCGTGGTCGCCATCCGCAATCGCCAATGTCAATACGCCACAATAG
>SAMEA104315432__coassemble_330_pt1 | contig 24734 bp, 23 predicted proteins | sample SAMEA104315432__metabat2_low_PE_040 | metagenome-assembled genome bin SAMEA104315432 (sample SAMEA104315432) | gut metagenome | biome: Monkey gut; feature: monkey-associated habitat; material: faeces | place: China | collected 2013 | reverse complement strand
TTCACCGAAGACTTCTTCTATAACATAGGCCCCCTCGTATCGCGCCACCACGGCATAGAATACGCCACGCACACCATCGAACACTACCGCACCCTAGCCCTCGACGCCCTCAACTTCTTCCCCGACTCCCTCACCCGCACCACCCTCGCCAGCCTCCTCGACTACGTCATCTCCCGCTCAAGATAATGAGGACTTCAGTCCTCAAATAATAATACCATGAAGACTAAAGTCTTCATTACTCTTCAGTCCTCAGATAATAATACCATGAAGACTGAAGTCTTCATTACTCTTCAGTTCTCAGATAATAACATCATGAAGACTGAAGTCTTCACTACTCTCACAAAAACCAATAAAAACACCACAATGAATACACCCGATGAAAATCACTACCTCGACCGCACTGCAGAAATAACTTTAAGTGAAAAAGGCGCATTACCACATTGGGAACAAAAAAACAAATATACCTTCGTCACATTCCGTCTAGCTGACAGTTTACCCAAAAGTAAGATTGAAGAATTTCAAAAACAAAAAACAAGTTGGGAAAATCATCACCCCCTACCATGGACCGACGAGGAAAAACGACTTTACCATAAGCTTTTCCCCGACAATCTCGAAAAAATATGCGACAACGGATATGGTAGCTGTATTTTGAAAGACCCCAAAGTTGCACAAATTTTAATCGACACAATAACCGACGAAAAAGACCACGTCGACTTAATGGGATTTGTTGTTATGCCCAACCACATACATGCCTTACTATTGCTAACCGATGACATAAGTCTCAGTAAAATAATGCAACAATGGAAAGGAAAATCGAGTAGACAAATAAATACCTACTTGGGCAGACAAGGCACGCTCTGGATGCGAGAAAGCTATGATGCTCTCGTAAGAAGTGAAAATCAACTTAAACATTATTTCAACTACATCACCAACAACTACCGACACGGCGGTGTCATCATCGGCGGCAGCTGGCTTACACCACCAAAGTAATGAGGATTTCATAATGTAATGAGGACTTCAGTCCTCAGATGATAATACCATGAAGACTGAAGTCTTCATTACTCTTCAGTCCTCAGATAATAACACCATGAAGACTGAAGTCTTCACTACTCTTCTGTCCTCAGATAATACCATGAAGACTGAAGTCTTCACTACTCTTCACTCCTCAGATAACACCATGAAGACTGAACCTTCACCATTATGAACAATTCCATCATCATCGTAGCGGGCGGCAGCGGCACCCGGATGGGGGCTACGCTGCCGAAGCAGTTTATTGAAGTAGGCGGGAAGCCTATCCTGATGCATACCATCGAACGGTTTGCGGCCTTCGACGCCACCATCGACATCGTAGTGGTGATCCCCGAAGAACACCACCTGTTTTGGCACGAAGAGTGCAAAAAGCACCATTTCACCGTAATCCACAAGGTGGTGGCTGGCGGCAAGGAGCGGTTCTACTCGGTCAAAAATGGCCTCGACGCTGTGAGTGCCAAGGCCACGGTGATAGGTGTGCACGACGGCGTGCGCCCTCTGGTATCGACCGACACCATCAAACGATGTTTCGACACAGCTCGCGCTACAGGTAGCGCCATACCCACTACGGCGGTAGTGGAATCGCTCCGCCACCGCAATGCCGACGGCACGACCGCGGCGGTGCCCCGCGCCGAATATCTGTCGGTACAGACCCCTCAATGCTTCGACGCCGACCTGCTACGCCGCGCATATCATCAACAGTTCTCCACTCTCTTCACCGACGACGCCTCGGTAGTCGAAGCCCTCGGCCACCCGATAACGACCATCGACGGCGACCCCGACAACATCAAGATAACGACCCCCAAAGACCTCGCCATACTCCAAGCTCACTTGTCGCAATAAACGAATCCTCATGATTGGAGCGAATCATATCCCTCAAAAAAAGCCCATCCCCTCACCAGGAGACGGGCTTTTTTGCGTACTGACCGCACGCATCTCGCCCCCGGCACTCCAAACTCAAATGTTAAAATCTCCACTTCGCTGATATTTTTATAACAAAACAGACATAAACCAAAATAATTTTTGTAAATTTGCCGTATCGAAAAATTGCTACATCTACAATACCGATTATTGCCTATATAATGGGCACAACCTACATATCAAAACAACACTATGAATGAGCGAGTAAGAACACTGATTATCCAGTTTGAAAATCCCATATCACGCTTTGAAATCCCATATTTCCGCGGTGCAATATTGTCGTCGGTAAACAAAGATAGTATACTATTTCACAATCATATTGACGATGGTTTCCGCTACGCATATCCTCTCATCCAATACAAACGAATAGGAGGGAAAGCAGCAATAGTAGCCGTAGGTGAAGGGACAGACGCCATAGGTGAGTTTTTTGCAAATCGACCATTAACAATCGGAATAGGCAATAGGACCATCGAACTGACAACCCAAAATATTGAAGCCAACAATACACTTGTGCAATTATGGCAAGAGGCACAATACTACAATCTGCGTGGATGGGTTCCATTCAACAGTGAGAATTGGCAGCTCTACAACCAAACAGAAAGTGTAGCGGAACAATATGCTATGCTTGAGCGTATACTTCAAGCCAACATACTGTCGATGCTCAAGGGCATGAATATTCACATAGACGAACATCTGTCTTGCGCCATCACACACGTCGTCGAACAACGGGTGGTGAAATATAAAGGCGTAAAAGTATCATCGTTTGACATACAGTTTAAGGCAAACATTTCCATACCTAAATTTGTAGGTATAGGTAAAGGAGTAAGTTTAGGACATGGCATCGTCACACCACAACGACACAATACACAACCATATAATCACAATAATTTATGAATAACGAACGAGACAAAGTATATTTGGCGGCTTTGCTTCACGACATCGGCAAGTTTTATCAGCGTGCCGACACAGGAAGTATAAAAAGCAGTCGGTACTTAAAGAATTGCCGCAACTTAGAGTCGGTGTTTTGTCCGAATAGAAATGGCGTCTATACTCATAAACACGCTCTATGGACTGCCGCTTTCTTTGAGGACAACCGCTCCGTATTCCAACAGTTGGTCAACGAAAACATCGACGACTTTAGACAGTCGGACAATTTAGTAATTCTATCTGCCGCTCACCACCTGACACATCCGGAAGGCTCGCTCGGCCAAATTATCAAAATAGCCGACAGCCTGTCATCCGGCATGGATCGCGAATCGGAAAGCGCCTATACCGACGAACAGGACGAGCAGTCGTGGGACGCTTTCAAGAAAAAGCGTATGACATCGATACTCGAAACTATCAACGCCAAGTCTGGCGACATAATGAAATATGTGATACCCACTGAGGCGATGAGGTGCGACAAATCGACTTTTGCAGCCCCAAAAGAATCATTTTCAGACGCTCCCGACTATGACGCTTTATGGCAAAAATTTGTCGGCGAATTCAAATTTATACAGTCTGACACATATCGTGCATTTTCTGAAACGCTGCTCAACTTGATGTATAAATATACCACAACAATACCATCGAGCACTATCAATTTTCCCGACGTATCACTCTACGACCACTCCAAAACAACCGCTGCGATAGCGGTGTGTCTGTACGATATACTCAAGTCGGGAGAAAAAACCGACGATGAATTTTTGCTTGTAGGTGGCGACTTCAGCGGCATACAATCGTATATTCACCAAATAGTATCAAAGCGGGCAAGCAAAAACCTTAAAGGCCGTTCGTTTTACATCCGCTTACTATCTGATGTCATTGTACGCTTTCTGCTACACAAACTCGACTTATATCAAGCAAATATCGTGTATAATTCAGGTGGCAGTTTTTACATTCTTGCACCAAATACTGAATATACACGTCAACAACTCAACGAAGCTATCTGCACACTAGAGCAGCACATCTTCGACGAACTCAGCACGCAACTTTACATAGCCATAGATAGTGTATCTTTCTCACGCCAAGAGTTACTTAATGGAGGTTATAATGGCAGAAACATAGCCGATATATGGACCGAACTTTTCGACCGACGCAATCGCCGGAAAAACGCTAAGTATGCCGACATGATTCAAACCAATTACGGAGCATTTTTCGTACCTTTCGGCAAAGGCCTGATCTACGATGCATATACAGGCGAAGAGATTGTGGACAACCGTTTCTCAATAATCGATGGCGTTAAAATCAAAGAATCTACTCGCCAACAAATCAAACTTGGTGAAACGCTTCGATCGGCACGCTATATGGTAGTATCTGACCAAGAGATACCATATTGGGATATCGAACCTATCAAACCGCTCAATTTGGGATATTACTACTATTTTGCATCCGAAAAAATATTTGCAGAATACGAGCAACGACTACGAGCATCGGCCGACCACGTCAATGTAGTAACATTCAACGGCAACAATGGCAACTGCGATTTTATCAATGGCATCAGCGGAATAAACAACATCTACAGTCTCGAATTTTATGGGGGCAACGAAATGGGGCTCGACTCGCGAATACCTACTTTTGAACAGATGTGCACAGGATATAACGACGACGAAGTATTTACACGTATGGGTGTGCTGCAAATGGACGTCGACAATCTAGGCTCTATTTTTCAATCGGGCATCATTCCCGAACGACTGTCGCTATCGCGCATGGCAGCACTAAGCCGCTCTTTCGATTTCTTCTTCTCGGGCTATATAAACACAATATGGCGTAATATAGCCCCACGCAACACATATATCATCTATAGCGGTGGCGACGATATGCTCATCGTAGGCGATTGGAGTAAAGTAATCTTGCTAGCCAAAGAGATACGACAGCAGTTTGCCGATTATACTTGTCACAACAGTTCGTTCTCTATTTCAGGCGGAATGAGTATCGTCGAAACAAAATACCCTATCATCCGCGCTATCGACGATAGTGCCGATGAAGAGCACAACGCCAAACAGCATAAATGCAAATCATTGAGCAAAAACGCCTTCTCATTTATGAACACTCCTCTCAACTGGCGCTACGAATACCCCGTTGTCGAACAACTAAAAAACCAACTTGTAAACCTTATCGTCAATGATCATCTGCCAAAATCATTTATCAACAAAGTGCTTGCACACGCCGAAAACGCCGAAATTATAGATGGCCGTATCACCAACTACCGTACCTACTGGATGATGACTTATGACTTAGGCAGAATGAAGAGTCGAACAACACCAGAGACACAAAACATTATCGACAACTGCAAAAACGAAGTTTGTGGCAACCTGCCGCTACTCAACGGCACCAATATCACCACCGGTTATCACCCGCTGCAACTATGGGCGTTCGCTTGCCGCTGGGCAGAATTAGAGTATCGTACAACAAAAAATATCAACAATCAATAACACTATAATCTTTATTAAATTATGGCATACCAATCTTACAACAATATGTCACAATCCGACAGACAGAAGAAAAACAACTCCAACAATCAACAAGAAGATGTCGAAGCAAAAGTAAACAACACATTCAAGACATCGGGTTTCAAATCACAATGGATCTCAAACGAAGCCGACGCCGATATGCCAGCCTTTGCCGAAAAAATGGCAAAAGAAATGGTAGTCAATCGAACTGAAAAAGATAAACTCACCAACTCGAAAATACGTGGTGTATACGGTGAAATCAAACGCATACAGATGGGCGAATTCGAAAAAATGAAATCATCGTTCTATCTGCTTAAACCAAAGATGGCATACGCAGTAGGTCGTGAGGATAAAAATGGAGGATATGGTCTCCGTCTTTTTAAGCGCATCTTCGACGAAACTTTCCCACACGTCAACGACCAAAAGACATACAACAATTTCTGCAATCTCATCGAGGCTATCCTCGCATATCACAAATATTTCGGTGGAAAATAACATCGACAAAAAATCACATTCTAACTCAAAAACAAAAAGACACTATGGCAACTATCAAACTAAATAAAAAAATCGTCTACACAGGTAAAATACAAGTAGTCACCGGTATGCATATAGGTGGCACCAACACTGCAATGGGAATCGGTGGCCCAGACAAGTTTATCGTACGCAACCCTCTCTCGGGTATACCTTATATACCAGGCAGTTCACTCAAAGGAAAAATGCGTGCTCTCATCGAAATGGCCGATGGCACTATCGATGCAAAAGAAGGAGCAACCTCCGACCCCGACAGCAACGCCGGCTACCTATTTGGCACAGCAAGCGGCAGCGAAAAAAATAGAGCATCTCGTATCATAGTGCGCGATGCCGAAATGGATGTGTCGCACCCCGAACTTTTCAGCAAATGCGACCTACCATTTGCAGAAAGCAAAACCGAATCGTCTATCGACCGCGTTAGAGCCAGATCAACCCCTCGCACCTTCGAGCGCGTGCCTGCCGGCGCTGAATTCAAATTCGAAATCATTATCAACGTCTTCGATACCGAAGACGAAAAACGTCTGTGCGACACATTCAAACGTGCCGTAAGCCTACTCGAAAACGACTACCTCGGCGGCCAAGGTTCACGCGGTTATGGCCAGGTAAAAATCGTATTCGACAACATCGATGGTGTAACTAAAACATTCTGACCTATGGCTCGATACACTATCATCAAGCTCATGAATCTGTCGCCACTACACATTGGCATCGGCAAAACCGACAACTACGATACCGCATTGAAAAGTCTTTTTTCCGATACCATATCCGCGGCGCTTGCCTCGATACGAGCGCTAAGCGGTAAAGATGCCGATATTGAGCGATTTCTCAACTCCTTTGTTATATCTTCGGCTTTCCCCTACTACAAAACGACATACTTCCTGCCAAAACCGGTAGGCGAAATCAACATCAAAGTACTAAATCACGAAGAGCACGAGTATCGCAAAGAGTTGAAAAAAGTAAAGTATATAGCGTTGCCACTATGGCGTCAACTCTATATAGACAAGCGGCAGTGCGTTATAGAAAAAACACAAATAGACGGCGAATATATTGTAGACGACGCCACAAAATCTGAAATCATCTCTACCAACCGGATACATCAGCGCGTATCGGTAAAAGGCGACAACATCGACGCTGAACCATTCTACTTCGACTGGCAATTTTTCAACCCCGAAGCCGGCCTATACTGTCTGCTCGAAGCCGACGGGAAAACGACAAACGAAATAGTAGAACTGTTTGCACAATTAGGCATCCAAGGTATTGGGTCAGACCGCAACGTAGGTGGCGGGCACTTCGACATCTGCACCGACACTATCGAAATTCCGGCATCACCCAACGCCTCACGCTCTCTCGTTTTATCGCACTACATACCCACTGTCGATGAAGTAGCACAGCTCGACCTCAACCACTCCACCTATTCCATCTCACTGCGTGGCGGCTATTTAGCCGGTGGAGCGGATGAGAACACACGACATCTCCACAAACGGTCGATATATATGATGGTCACCTGCTCTTGTTTTCACACTACTACGCCATTGAAGGGTAAAATTGTCGACCTTCGCCCCGACCACACCGACGTATCACATCCTGTATACCGTAGCGGACGACCATTAGTCATTCACATCTAAAAACGTTACATAGCATTATGAGTACAATCAAAATCAAGCTCCTCACTCATCTTCATATAGGCTCTGGCGTTTTTCTTCAAAACAAAACAGAGTGGGACACCACTAAAGATAGCGAGGGGTATCCTATAGTGACTGTTTTTGACGATAACAAAATAGCCAACCTTATCGGCATAGACAATATCCCTCGATGGGCTTCGAACATCGAACGCGGACAATCGACACTCGATTTTATAAAAAGCATCAACCCAAGAGTCGACGTTGAAAAAATCTCAAAACGGATTCTCGACCCTTGGGCTCCAACTAACAAAAGTGCCACTCTTAAAGAGTTTATACACGATGGTATGGGACGTCCCTACATACCCGGTTCCTCTATCAAGGGCGCCATACGTACTGCAGTATTGGCTCAAACTTCAGGCGACAAAAATTTTATCATTGGACCTGGCAATAAACCTACAGCTAAAAGTGTAGAGAAACGCCTTTTCGGCGCCGACGCCAACAACGATGTGTTTCGCACTCTAATTGTAGGCGATGCCATATTTGGCGATATGTACGAACAAGTAGTGGATATGGTCAATATCAACGAACGTGAAAAAAAGAGCTATTGGGACATAAGCAAATCGCAGCTTGTAGAGGTATTGCCTCCTGACGATTGCAGCTCATTTTCACTAAAAATCAATCCAATATCCGATACCTGCCACAAACTTTCTATGCCACACGTCGATGAACTATCTTCGACAGAAACACTCTTCTCTACAATCAACGCCCACACTCTTTCACTTCTCAAAAGCGAAAAAGAGTGGTGGTCACAACGATTGGAGGACGACGATACCGACAGATGTGAACGATATATCGAAGAAATAGACCGTTTGATAGCTCAATGTGAAAAATGCGTTAAAGGTGAAGATTGCATTCTTCGAGTAGGTTATGGCTCCGGATGGCGGTTTATCACTGGCGCTTGGACCGAAGACCGCAACGACTTCTACGACGTTATCGTTCCTGCTTCACGTCCAAATAATAAAAATTACCAAAACTACGATTTTCCTAAAAGCCGTCGTATAGGAACAGACAGTAAAGAACAAGACAGTGAAATCTATCTGCTCGGATTCGTCAAACTCACTAAAACAACATAACATTATGGCAAGAGTTCACATCACTCTCGTTGGTGGGCAAATATCCCCTGTCGTACAATTGATATCTCATACAAAACCAAATATTGTAGAGTTTATCGTATCGCGGGAATCCAAAGAGTCAATAAAGACCATTACGTCGGAAACATCACTTTCCGGCCTGAATTATGCCTACAAAACAACCATACTCGACCCTACCGACTTGGACGCTATTCTCCTTCAAGCCAGGACTCTAAGCAACACCTATTCCACCGACGATGTGAGCGTAAACCTTATGGGCGGCACCAAGCATTGGTGCGCTATTTTTGCCATTGTCTTCTCTCATACCCCCAACGCCAAACTCCTTTTCGTCGACGCCAACAATAGCATCCGTACTTATGGTTCGGACGAACACCAGTCAGCTTCTTTCAATCTCGACACTCTTTTCCGCCTCCAGGGCCAACGCCTCAAACACTACCACGCTATCGACGAATACACCGAAGCCGACTTCAACACAGCAAATGGCATAGAACGATTCCGACAAAACAATTACAAAACATTCAACGCACTGCTCGCCGTCATCGACAAAAAAAGATCAAACCGGCTGGCAAATGAGAAGAGCGGTCGCTTCGACGGAGAGAAAAATGATTCGTATGTCGAATGGACAAAGGCTACCGACGACTGCATAAATCAAACCGTAGCTATCTCGTTCACCAACGATCATGGCAAAACAAACACAAAACAATACTCATCGCCTCACGCCATCGATATAGCATTCAATTCAGGTTGGCTCGAAATAAAAGTGGCACAAATGTTCGCCAAATTCACAAAAGTCAACAATGTAATGTTTAATTGCATTTTCACCGACACCATCGGCAACACTTCCAACGAGATAGATATCATAGCCGTCACCGACAACAAACCTGTTTTTATAGAATGCAAGACATCGCTCTACGAATCGAAAGACATCGATAAGTTCCACTCTGTAGCGCAACGCTGTGGAGGCTCGCAAAGCAAGGCTATTGTAGTATCGTACGACAAACTAAAACCCGCCGCTATCGAAAAATGCCGCGACTATGGCATCTTATATATCGATTGCCTTAAAGATGTCTTTGCATCGCCCGACAAAGACTCCCTGACAAGCCAAATAGAAATCAGCGTCGACAACTTTATCTCTACAATCAACAAATGACATGCCCCAAAAACAAATTTTCATATCAGTACTCGGCACGGGATTTTACTCCGAAACCATATACTACAACCCCGAAACACAATGCGTGTCGCCAAAGAGCCGATTCATCCAGCAGGCTATGATGCATCAGTTGGATGTAGCCCACTGGTCAGCCGACGATGAGGTGCTCATACTCCTCACAGACAAGGCTCGCACCGACAACTGGGACGTCAGAAACAACACCCGCATCGACCGCAAACAAAACTGTGTAGAATACATCGGGCTACGCCAAGAATTGGCGGATATGCACTTGCCATGCCACGTTCGCACTCTCGATATCCCCGACGGGCTCAACACCGATGAGATATGGCAGATATTCAGTCGGCTCTACGACACACTACCAGCCGATGCACAGCTGTATTTCGACCTCACCCACGGCTTCCGTTACCTGCCTATGCTCGTATTGGTATTTGCCCGCTACGCCAAATACCTCAAGCACATCGAGGTACGCTCAATCACCTACGGCAACTTCGAGGCCATCGACCACATAGGCGCCCCTATCATCGACCTCATCCCTCTGCTCTCACTCCAAGAGTGGACCGGCGCCGCAGCTCAGTTTACCGACTGCGCCGACGCCACCAAGATGTCGGCCCTCGCATCGCTCACCCTCTCGCCTCTTCTCCGAGAGAACAACGGTTCCGACAAAAGCCTCAACCAGCTCAACCAAGCAATCCGCGAAATCGGTCAACTCGTGGCCGACATCAAATGCTGCCGGCTCAAAGAGATATACGACACAAAAAAGATATTAAACATCAGACAGCATTTCGACGCACTGCCAACTCACTTTATCCAACCCCTCAACCCCATCCTCTCCACCATCAAAGAGTCGCTCATCGACCACCTTACCGACGACGCCATCGCCAACGGCTTCGCCATAGCCCGCTGGTGCCTCGCGGGCTCACTCTACCAGCAGTGCGCCACCATACTACAAGAAAATATCATTTCGGACATCTGTATCGAACAACAATTGGACGTAATCGACCTGAAAAGTCGATGGCTGATTGGTTCCGCTTTGACCATATACAATGAGCGCCTTCCCGAAGAGTCGTGGAAGTGTGCCGACGACGAAAAGCCGTCGATACACCATCTGCTACAGTCACCCCTCGTAGCGCGCTATGCCCGAACCATGTACAATTTATCCACCGTGCGCAACGACTTAAACCACGCCGGCATGCGCCAGGGTGCCGCACCGACGTCGAAGATCGCAAAAAACATAGCCCGTCTCGTCGACACCGTCGGCTCAATTGTCCACAACACCACTCCTACCGCTGCCCCCATCACCATCCCGCCGCTCATCAACCTATCCAACCACCCTCTGTCGCAGTGGTCCGACTCTCAGAAAGCGGCGGCACTCACAGCCTACTCAGCCATCATCGACTACCCTTTCCCTCCTATATCCCCCCACGCCTCTATCGATGACATAAGCGCCGAGGCCCACCGCATCCTCACCGATATCGTATCACACTACACCACCTCCGTAGCAATCCACGTAATGGGTGAAATGACCTTCACCTATGCCTTCGTAGCCGAAGCGCAAACCCGCGGCATACAATGCATAGCCTCCACCACCGACCGCCGCGTAGTCGACCTCGGCAACAACCGCAAAGAAGTACAATTCACCTTCGTCACCTTCCGCCCCTATTTTTAGAACAAACACACTAACGTAATGAAGACTTCAGTCTTCATACAAAAAGTAATGAAGACTTCAGTCTTCACAAAAAACTCTCGTTGTGTCATGGACTTAATCATCAACACATACGGCGTATCAATCAATCGCGACAATGAAGCCTTTGTCGTCACCACCCCCGACGGCACACGACAGCGCATACCCACCACCGGCATCAAATCTATCCAGATAAGCCGCGGCGCCCAGATCACCTCCGACGCCGTTATGCTCGCCATCGAACAGGAGATAGAAGTGCTCTTTATGGACAAATCGGGTTCACCGATAGGCCGCGTATGGAGTCCACGATATGGCTCGATATCTACCATTCGAAAAGGTCAGGTCAACTTCACATTTTCGCCCGATGCCGTGAAATGGATAAAGGATGTGGTGGCACGGAAGATTGAGAATCAGCAAGCTCTCATACTCTCGCTAAGCGTTGACAGCGCCGACAGCGACAAAGCGGTCGAACGTACACTGCGCCGCCTCGAAGACTACCGCAACAAGATACTGTTGCTCGAGGGCGAAATCGTTCCCGACGTGGCAGCATCACTCCGAGGTTGGGAAGGCCAGGCCTCAAAAATATACTTCGACACACTCAACGCTTTCATACCCGAGCATCTACGCTTCGCCATCCGCTCGCAACGCCCGGCACTCGACGTGGCCAACGCTATGCTCAACTACGGCTACGGCATCCTCTACGGCAAAATCGAAGGCTGCCTCATCAAAGCGGGCATCGACCCATACATAGGCATACTCCACCGCGACGATTACAACCGCCCCGTGCTCGTGTATGACATCATCGAACTATATCGCGTATGGGTAGATTACGTAGTGTACGCTCTTTTAGCTCAAGATATCATCACCGACGAGTTCTACTCGGCGCGCCCCGACGGATCGTATTGGCTCGAACCCCTCGGACGCCGCATAGTGATACAGTCACTCAACGACTACCTCGAAGAAGTGGTCGATGGCGATGGCGCCAACCGCCGGTCCCGCTCGCAGCAGATATTCCTATATGTCCAGAATTTGGCGCAACAATTCAAACAGTTCTGCGTATGATAATGTATGGCAACAACATCACAGCTACCGCCGATATGCTTCAGAAAGTGCCGATATCATATCTGGCACAAGCTATCAAGACTCCCAAACCTCATGTAGAGGCTCAGATACGACAACTGCGCATAGCTCGGCAGCTCGACCCCAAAACATACTCACAACTCAAGCGTCGTCTGCCCTATATCGTATGCGGAATATTCAACCCTCCATACCGACGCAAAGACAACCTGGCTTATACCGAATATTTCATCATCGACATAGACCATATAGCTCAAAAAGAGCTCGACATCGTCGCATTACGGCATCAGCTGCAAGCCGACGACAGAGTGCTGCTATCGTTCGTCTCGCCCAGCGCCGACGGACTGAAGATTATGTTCCGCCTCGACGACAGATGCTTCGACGCCAACCTCTTTTCGATCTTTTACCGCCAATTCGCCACCCGATTTTCAAAGCAATACTCTCTCGACCAAGTGATTGATACCGCCACATCCGATGTGTCGCGCGCATGCTTTATCAGCGCCGACCCCGACCTGTACTACAACCCCTCAGCTACCGCCATCACCCTATCACACTACGTCGACACGGCCGACACCGTGACACTATTCGATACTGTCCGGTCTCAAAAGGCCGAGCAGAAAGCCGCCGCATCGGCAGCACGACATGCCGAAGTCCAGGAAGCGCAAAATATCGATGCCGATGTTTTAGCTCAAATCAAAGCCCGTCTCAATCCAAACAAACGCTACTCAGCGCCACAGCGCGATGTCTATATTCCCGCCATGCTCCGAGATATCGAGGCTCCACTATCCGACTATCTTACAGAGTGCCAGTTTTCAGTCAAACAAATCATCCACATACAATATGGACTGAAGATCCAGCTTTGCGCCGGCGCTCAACAGGCCGAGGTCAACCTCTTCCATGGCCGCCGAGGCTTCTCTATCGTCGTATCGCCACGCCGGGGCACCAGCGCCGAACTCAATGATTTGGCACGCCAGCTCATCGACCAATTTTTATTCGACTACCAAAACCAATAGTTATGCGTAAACCGCGACCTCCAATATACTATCTGCAGCGGCTCATGCTGCGGCGCCAATCAGGGCTATCGTCATCACCACCCATTCCAAACACGCAGATAGTTGATGCCGACGATACACCGATTACATCTATTTCGGAGCGGGTATCTGCCATTCTCGACCTAATCAACATTCCAAACCGCCCCCCACAGAATATGATTTTCTTTGTAATGTACGACATACAGAACAACAAAGTGCGCCGCCTCGTAGCCAAATACCTCGAGCAGAAAGGCTGTACACGTATTCAGCGCTCCATCTTCCTGGCCGACCTCGATGGACAAACCTATCAGACCATCAAAGCCGACCTCGCCGAGGTACAATCACTCTACGACAACAACGACAGCATCATCGTATGCCCCGTCTCCACCGACCTCCTGCGAAGCATGAAAGTCATCGGCCAGCAACTCAACCTCGACATCATCATGCACAACAAAAGCACACTTTTCATATAGCTCCATCGTGATTAACACTTCATTTCAAAGATTAACTTCGGTACTAAATTTCCGTTAAAAATAACATAAAATATTTACAATCCCATCACACATAATTCATTTTCAGACAATTGAAAATTTCACTCCCACCGACCATATTCCATTACAACAAGGATTAAGACATTTCACTCATCTTTTTTATCTGATTTATAGTTAATACCCACCGACCATATTCCATTACAACAAGGATTAAGACAATGTTAATTCTTCATTTGTAGTATTTTCATTTATAACCCACCGACCATATTCCATTACAACAAGGATTAAGACCAAGTCACTTTGGTAAGTTTTTACGGCTAACATACCCCCACCGACCATATTCCATTACAACAAGGATTAAGACCTATTTATTTGATTGTGTAAGCATTTAACCAATTTCCCACCGACCATATTCCATTACAACAAGGATTAAGACTGATTGTTTTGTATTCATTTTTTTCGATTTATTAGGCCCACCGACCATATTCCATTACAACAAGGATTAAGACTTTGTTTTGCGCATCATAGTATGTCGATTCACAAAACCCACCGACCATATTCCATTACAACAAGGATTAAGACAATGCGTTCCATATTGTTTGCGTACTCTTTACCAAGCCCCACCGACCATATTCCATTACAACAAGGATTAAGACTTGCCTCATTTATTGACAACTTAATTACCTTGAACCCCCACCGACCATATTCCATTACAACAAGGATTAAGACAAACACTATTAATGCTTAAAGGAGATAAAAAGGAAAGCCCACCGACCATATTCCATTACAACAAGGATTAAGACCTGCGAAGCCACAGCCAGTTAATGTTCTTAAAGTCGGCCCACCGACCATATTCCATTACAACAAGGATTAAGACAATCAGTAAATTCAGCTATACATTATAGATTGATGCCCCACCGACCATATTCCATTACAACAAGGATTAAGACAGAAATAAAAAGAGGATAAAGTGCATTTCACACTCTACCCACCGACCATATTCCATTACAACAAGGATTAAGACTGTCTTAGGATTCTTCTTCACATCAATGCGTGATACCCCACCGACCATATTCCATTACAACAAGGATTAAGACACCTCAGAAGCACTATTAAATCTTCTTATTTCATTCCCACCGACCATATTCCATTACAACAAGGATTAAGACACCAGAAGTTAGAACCATCAGAGCCAGTGACATTGCTCCCACCGACCATATTCCATTACAACAAGGATTAAGACATTACGTATTTGTCTTGATATAATTTCATATTCGTACCCACCGACCATATTCCATTACAACAAGGATTAAGACCCTTTCTCTTTTTTAACGTTGTAACCCGCGCGTCTGCCCACCGACCATATTCCATTACAACAAGGATTAAGACTAGATAAAACCCGTCGAAATCGGCATAATAGTTTAACCCACCGACCATATTCCATTACAACAAGGATTAAGACTACTTCAAATATAATACCATGTAGGTGAATTCTACCTCCCCACCGACCATATTCCATTACAACAAGGATTAAGACTATTTATTTTTGGAAATAATATTTGGTTCATATTCCCACCGACCATATTCCATTACAACAAGGATTAAGACTAGGTTCAATCTGTATTTTATGCCCTAGATTATTAGTACCCACCGACCATATTCCATTACAACAAGGATTAAGACCTGTTATATTTTGATAAGGAGGATAACTTTGTGTTCCCACCGACCATATTCCATTACAACAAGGATTAAGACCATAATTAAATGCGGTTAACCTCCACCGCAAGGTTCCCACCGACCATATTCCATTACAACAAGGATTAAGACACGCAGTAGCTGAGAATCCAAGATACCGCAACAAGCCCCACCGACCATATTCCATTACAACAAGGATTAAGACACGCAGTAGCTGAGAATCCAAGATACCGCAACAAGTCCCACCGACCATATTCCATTACAACAAGGATTAAGACTAAAATAACTTTCGTCTTTCATTTGTTCAATCCTCCCACCGACCATATTCCATTACAACAAGGATTAAGACCAGTGATATTTTGATAAGGAGGATAACTTTGTGTTCCCACCGACCATATTCCATTACAACAAGGATTAAGACTCTGCATCATCAGCATTGTTTCAAGCATGGAATTATCTCCCCACCGACCATATTCCATTACAACAAGGATTAAGACAGGGTCTTTTACAGCATCTACAGAAGCTGCCAAAAACCCACCGACCATATTCCATTACAACAAGGATTAAGACACCCTAATTTTGTTAATTGTTGTCATAATCTTTAACGCCCACCGACCATATTCCATTACAACAAGGATTAAGACACTTTTGATTGTGGTTCATAATAGTCTCTTGTCCAACCCACCGACCATATTCCATTACAACAAGGATTAAGACCATTATTGTCAATTGTTTGGTTTGTTAGTTTGAATTTCCCACCGACCATATTCCATTACAACAAGGATTAAGACCATTTATCAATGGCTTTATCCAAGTCGTCGATGCCCACCGACCATATTCCATTACAACAAGGATTAAGACGATTGATTGAAAGTCGCACGTTCGAAATTATGCAACCCACCGACCATATTCCATTACAACAAGGATTAAGACATAACTATTTAGAATATAAATTTATAACATCAAAGCCCACCGACCATATTCCATTACAACAAGGATTAAGACTCGGTGAGATGAGGACTGAGGACTGAAGTCCTCATTACTTTGACCGACTATTGTCCATTACAAAAGGATTAAGACTTGGTGGAATGAGGACTGAGGACTGAAGTCCTCATTACTTTGACCGACTATATTCCATTACAACAAGGACTAAGACTTGGTGGAATGAGGACTGAGGACTGAAGTCCTCATTACTTTGACCGACCATTGTCCATTTCAACAAGGATTAAAATACTATAAACATTATGCAATTAAAACCTCAACAACAGATGGCTTTCGATGCCATAAAGAATTTTCTCAACAATGGCAGTCAGCAAATATTCATCCTCAAGGGTTACGCCGGCACTGGTAAGACTACTATGATTCATGCTATCCAACCCCTCATCTCTCTGATGAACAAAGAGGCTATATATATGGCACCTACCGGCCGCGCCGCCAAAATGCTACGCGACAAAACGGGCTGCGATGCTACTACTATACATAAAGCCATATATTCGCTCACCAAATATGAAACAAAACGCCACGATGCCGATGGCAACCAGATAACTTCTTCTCTCGATAATGAAGACAAGAAAGACAATGGCGCCGACGAAATCCATATTTACTTCAAAATCAAAGACATACGCGACGTCCATTCCGCATCACGTATGGTGATAATTGTCGACGAGGCCTCGATGATTAGCTCAAAACACTCTGGCACCGAACACCTACACTTCGGCTCCGACATACTCATCGACGACTTGCTCACTTTCGCCCAAGTGCCCAAAGGGGCCAAACTCATCTTTATCGGCGACAACGCCCAACTGCCTCCAGTAGGCGACAACCGTTCAGCCGCCCTCGACGAGGAGTTTTTCAAACAAAAAGGCCTCAGCGTGGCCACGGCAGAACTTACAGAAGTAATACGTCAAGACGCAGAGTCGGCTATTCTTACAAACGCCATGGCTATACGCGACGTGCTCAACAGCACCACACGCAACTCACTGTCGTTCGTCCTAAAAGATGACGAAGTAGAACAGATAGACCCTTATGAAGTGATAGAGCGTTTTGTAGCTCTTCAGCCCGAACCTACTATAGGCCAAAGTGTGGTGATATGCTTCTCCAATGCAAAGGTAAAAGAGTACAACGACGCTATACGCAATCTCTACTTCGGGCCTCAAGCTCCGATACAAAAAGGCGATGTGCTCCAGGTGATAAAAAACAACTACACCGATGAGAACCCCCTCTACAACGGCGATTTCGTACAGGTAGAAGAGGTGATAGGCGATAAGATAACCCACACCGCACCAGTATGGGTGTACCGCAGCGGCGAACGGAAAAGGGAACAAATAGCCATCGCGTACCGCCACGTAAAAGTCAAAACTGAAAATGGCGTTACACTCGACAGGATGATAGTAGAAAACGCCCTCGACAGTTCGCTTGCCGCCATCACTCTAGAGGAGATGATATCGATGTATATCGATTTTATGATCCGCCACAACAATATACGGCAACAAAATACGGCTCTGACCTCGGCAATGACCACCGACCCATACTACAACGCCCTTCATGTGAAATATGGCTACGCCATCACAGGCCACAAATCGCAAGGCGGTGAATGGCAAAATGCCTTAGTGGATTACACCGGCCGCAGAGGGATGAACGACGACAGCCTCCGCTGGTGCTATACCGCCACTACCCGCGCCTCACAGCGCCTATATGGAGTGAATATCCCTCACGTCGCCCCATTCGACTCATTCTCGTTCATGCCTATCAAAAAAATATCGAAAATGCCAGCCGGGGCCATCTGCCTTGCCGACTCGACGTGCCCATATCTGCCCACCACTGCCACTGCCGCACAAAAAGCGAAATGCAATAGTGTGGCGGCAGCCCTGGAAGAGATAAACTGCCGACTGCTATCGGTAACTACAATGCCCTACCGCGACCGATATACTATCGATGTAAATGGGCAACAGACGCAGTACGATTGCCTATACACCGATTCTGGTACTTATACCAAATACTCTACCAACACACCATCTGCAGCCGACCAAGAGATAATGACCGCTCTCGCCGACCAGCGCTGCTATGAATATTCGTCGGCGCACCACTACGACGAAAATGCTCTCACCGCACTTCACAACGCCATAGTATCGGCAGCCGAACAGCTCGACATCACAATCACAGGCGTATACCACAACAAAGCACAATATTACACCCTATACGGATTGGAAACCGCGCACTCCTACGCTACTATTCAATTCTACTACAAAGCCACAGGCGCAATATCGCGCGCCATGCCAGCCTCGAGTATTGGCGACGCCGACCAGTCGCTGCGACAACTCATCTCTCAATTAGAATCGCTATCATGTCAACATTAACCGAAATCACCGAACTGCGTCACAAAGGTCAACTGAAAAAGGCGCTGGAATTGGCCCGCCAAATGCAACGCGAGGAGCCTGGCGAATGGGCCAACACCTGCACTTTTTGGGTATTGCGAGATATAGCACAGCTATTGGTTCAAAACCCTTCACCCGAAAACATAAAAGCTACGCATGCCTTTATCAAAGAAATGAGAGCCCTGCTGCCGCGGATGAGGGACGACATAGATGCCGGACCAATGGCAATACTTAAGCTCCAGAAATCTATCACTCCCCACTACGATGATATAAAACAGCTGAGTGAACTATCGAAATCCGACCCAGTCAGCGCTTACAATCAAGCAGTGGAAATAGCCGGCACCGACGGCAAAAATCTCAACAGCATACTGCACGAAGACTATGGCTGGATAATATATCGCTACCTCAAAGCCCGGCTCGATGAACTATCATCGATAAAGGTGAGGTCGTTGCTACGCGACTATATCAACTTGCAAAACGACCGCCCATCTATGTTGCACTCGATGATTCTCAACTTCGCACTCAACTTCGCACGCTCGCACCACGACTTCTTATTTCCTAATTTTATATTGTTATGGGGCATCGACAACCTCCGCAATGAGGATTTACGCGACGGCTACGACCACGGCAAGACCATATCATCACTCATATCACGCATCTGCGCACAACTATCGGTATCCGACAATCCTCTGATAGATGAGCTGTCTGAACACCCCGGTCTCAACGCAGATAAAGTAGTGGATATGCAACGTTGTCACTGGTTTTGGATACTGTTTGATCTACAAAAAAATAATAGTATGCCACAGTTTTGGCATACTATCAACGACTATTCAGCCCGCTTCGGCCGATATAACGCTACAAAATGGCACTCCGAAATCATCTCGCTCGCCACACGAAAAGTCGACGAACAGTACCATTGTCAATTCATCGAAATGATGTGCTCTTGCAGTCAAGCAGGGATGACAGCCGACGATTTCAAGCCAACCAAAGGCACAGATGACAAAGAGTATCCGCCCATAGCTACCCAATATGCCAAGAAGTGCTATGAAATAGCCAAAAGCCAACCACAGTGGCGCAAAAATGAACTGCTACTCGACTCGTTGATCGTCTTATACGACGACATAGAGAGCCACAACGCAGGCGATGAATGGACCGCACGCCAACGCGCCATACTCTCGGTGTGGCGAGGCGACCAAGCCGATGCCGCTGCTCGCTATCGCACACTACTACGCACTCTGAGCGACAAATACTACATCTGGCAAGAGATGGCACACTGCACTGCCGACCTCGACACCCGCATCGGTCTTCTGCTCCACGCCTTGGAAATCGAACGAAACGAAGATCTGATAGGCCCTCTCCGGCTTCAGGTAGCCGACGCACTCATCAAAGGTCAGCACTACACCGATGCTAAAACGTACCTCGACGCATATATCGATCATCGACAGAAACAAGGCAAAGCACCCACCGACGAGTGCCGCAACCTACTATCGTTATGCTCCGGCACCACAGCATCACAGTCATTCTCGCCTCACAACGCCATAGATAAAGCCCTCGACTACGCCTATTCCGATATCGAGTGGCAAGAGTATGTCTTTATAGACCGCTTTGAAAAAGATGGCAAACAAAAGATATCATTTTCAGATGGCACCAACTCTTTCATCACGTCGGCCAAACGGTTTGGCCTCAATAAAAAGACAAAACCCGGCACTGTGGTAAAAGTGAAAAGCGTCACTATCGAATCGCATATTAAACCACTGTTATTGACTATCACCTCACAGCCCCTCTGGTCGACGTTGCCTACCGACTGTGGCTATGTATCGTATGTCGACAATGAGAAAAACAGCGCCACGCTACTGACCACAGGGCTTAATCAATGCTTCCTCCTCTGCCAATCGGGCCAATATAAAGTGGGCGACTTCGTACGATTTCACTACTACACCAAGGAGCGCAATGGCGAAAAGCGAATAGAAGCCGTCGGTCCTGCGCTATCAACCCGGGACGAGTGCATACACCTTTTCCGCCAACGCATCGTAGCCGTCGACCACGTCAACCCCGCCAAAAACCTCTTCCACTTCACATTTGGGGCACACAAAATAGGCGACATCGTTCGCTTCGACCAAACTACACTTCGCCCTGTCGTGGGCGACCTGCTCTTGCTCACATTCTGCATCCGGAAAAACAAAGAGGGCAAAAAACACATCGTAATGCTCGACATAAAAACTGCCGACCAAACCGACACCTCACTAGTCAAAGAGGTAATCGGTACATTAGACCTCATATATCGCGACGGTGAGCGGTACGATGATGACTACCATATACCGCCCGACTTCGGTTTCGTCGACGACATTTACGTGCCCGGCCCATTACTAAGCGCCAACAAGATATACGACAGTTGCCGCATCAAAGGCCGCGCAGTGGTCGACTCCGACGGCAAATGGCGCCTATTCCAACTCGAAAAAATATAATCACCCCGTATCATACTATGGCACAACACCGCAACATATTTTTTGGAGACAGCCACAAAGCAATATTTGCCCGTATCCTTTATTCGATGATAAAACAACGTCAGTGGATAACTTATATCGATGTTATAGCAAAATTGCGAAATAGAAACATCGACGAGCTAACATATACCGTGTCAAAAGACGATTATTATGGCCAACTACGTAAAGCCGCTTCATTTCTAAAGAAGACTATCAGAGAACGAGTAGGCAACGACTGCTTCGAAGAGGTGGGCAACAACAGAAACCTACGGTTCAGATATATCGGCACTCCCGACGACCCTCTATCCGATATGGTACAAGCCAAGACAATCAACGACCTACACGAATACTGGCAGTTTTGCCAAGATTCCGCCGGCTTCTTCCCCACCTCGTGGCTCGAGTTTTTTTTCAAAGATTGCCAAGACTTAATAGACATCAAAACCAAACACAACAAAGGCCAAGAGATAATGAGCACCAGCTCCGACCACAGACTCACCAACATCGACCTCTTACCCATACTCTACAATGCCATCTCCAACAAGCAAGTGCTTGAGATAGTATACCACCCAGCCTACGATGAAACCACTACCATCATCTTCCACCCTCACTACCTCAAAGAATACAATGGCCGGTGGCATGTGCTTGGTCATGCCGACGGTCTTACGCCCGATATTGGATACAATGTGGCCATAGACCGCATACAATATACCCCTCGCGAAGTATACAACATAAAATATATCGAAGCTCCACGAGGATTTTACAAAGATTTGTTTCGCGACATAGTGGGCGTGACTCACCCAATCAATGCACAAACCCAACACATCGTAGTGAGAGTATATAACCACTACATCTTCAACCTCATCGACACCAAACCGATACACCAATCGCATCATATCGTCGCTCCTTTTGACGAATACCCCGACGGCGAATATGGCGATTTTTCTATCGATGTCGTAGTCAACAACGAACTAATAGGCCGTCTGCTACAGATGGGCGAAAACCTCGAAGTGATGTCGCCTCTCCACGTCCGACAAGAGATAGCCTCTCGTATCAACGCTATGGCGCATCGATACGCAAAGTAATGAGGACTTCAGTCCTCACCAGTCAGCCGCCCTACAAAGTAATTAATAGCACCTATATATAAAAAAAAACGGTAGCATCTGCACATCTCTATATCCACATAGATGAGCAGATGCTACCGCTTTTTCATTCCCAAAAGGGCCGTCGAATCGTTCCCGATTCAAAGGAACCATTCTTATCGACATAACCCCTTGCAGAACAAAAATCATATCGTACCTTTGCACTCGAAAAAAGTAATGAGGACTTCAGTCCTCACCAGTCAGTCCCATAAAAGTAATGAGGACTTCAGTCCTCAGCCCACGGAGGCGGCCTATTCCGCCAAAAACCTAAAACACATTATCACTATGACTCCAACAAATATCTACCATCGCCGCAAAGGCACTTCCAGCCCTCTCGGGCAGCAACGTGACATACAACGCCGCTAAAAATGTATATCTCACCATGGGCTACACCAGCGCTGCCGGCAACACATACTACAAAGCTATACGACTGTCGGACAGAATAGCCGTGTTTTACGACCTCGGCGACGGCTACTCGCGCACTTTCCTCAATGGCATCACTCTCTTTGCTTTCGATGGCGCCAAACCTGTCATCATAGCCAAGAAGAGCTGGGGCGGATGCTGCAACTATCGCTTTTTCAACGAGTATGATGCCAAGCGCCAGAGCATAATAATGCTCGAGGAGTATCTCGCATCGCAGGCCAAAATGCTCGGTGAAAACATACCACACGACCAGATCTGCACATTCGCCCAGAGTGTCATCGACGAAACTCACCAGCGCCGGATATGCTGACACGTTGGGCACTCGCACTCAATTCATCTCATTCCAATATTTTTATTAACCTATAAACTCTTAGAATTATGACAACACCAACTTTTACTCCAACCGAAACGCTCACAGCAGCACACAACTCATCTGTATGCAACAATCTCATCGACAGCGTACTCCCCTCGTTTGGCAATTCGCGCATCGCACTACCTGTGTGGGACGAAAGCCAGAAATTGTTTATAGGCGAAGAGTATGAAAGCGCTGCAGGCAACCGCTACTACCGTGGCATCCGTTTCTCCGACCGTATAGCTATTGTCGAAAAAATAGGACTCTACCATTCGTGGACATATATCGATGGTCTCGAGCTTTATGTATTCGACAACAAGGCGGTGAAACTTGCCCAGAAACGCTCGTTCAAAAAGGTGTTTCACGACGCGGCGTTCGTCCGCAGTCAGTCGGAACAGATGGTGAGCGACTATCTACGCGGCACGGCAAAGATCCTTGGCAACAAAATCGCCGACAGCGACATGACCGATTGCGCCAAATCTCTCGTCGACTCGTGCTACAAGAGCTTCCTCGAAAACGACTACAACATACGCCTCATGCAAATACTCCCCCTCATCGACAGCTCCAACGACTAATCTCCTCGCCTTCCCTCCATATCAACCCTTTTTACTAACTATAAAAAAATCTGACAATTATGACACCGACACAAACTGCCGCCTCGCTAATAGCATCTACAAAACGAATAACACTCAACACGATAGCCAAACAAAAACGAAAAGCGATAAACATACAACGCAATATCATCAACAGATGGGGGGAAAAAGAGCGGTCTGACAAGTATCGACGCGCCGCCGCAAAACAACTTCGCCGTCTCACAACCGAGAAGATCGAAGCGGAAGTGCTCGACGGCATATTCCTCAACCTCAACGAGCGAAGCCGGTCGAAATCGCGCAGCGTACAAAACCGCATCCTGCGCCGTATTGTAGAAAAACGCCTGTCGCAAGCCAACCACCACAAGTATGGACGCTCATTCGACCTCCGCTCCTGTCGCACCAACACCGCAAGCATCAGCTGCTGTCTCCGCTCTATCGACCGCAAGCGCCACGCTATATAAAACCATTTATCATCAAAACATTATCACAATACTTCGTTAGATTTTAAATATATCAGGACGAGTCTCGCACTCCGAAAA
>SAMEA104315432__coassemble_322_pt1 | contig 25445 bp, 23 predicted proteins | sample SAMEA104315432__metabat2_low_PE_040 | metagenome-assembled genome bin SAMEA104315432 (sample SAMEA104315432) | gut metagenome | biome: Monkey gut; feature: monkey-associated habitat; material: faeces | place: China | collected 2013 | reverse complement strand
TAGGCAGATAGATGCGCGAAGCGGCATTGACGTACCACTGCCGGCGGAGAGAATAAGCGCCATCAAAAATCAAGTCGCTATAGCTGGCCATGGAGGTATCGGTCTTGAAAAACCATACTCCCGTAGCGCCAAACTGCCAGTCGGTCTCGGGCGAATAGGATGCAAACGGCAGAGCCATAGCGTTCCAAGACATGAGAGCATCCCATCTGCTTCCCGGCGAAGACGCCACCGCCGATGCCGCCACGACCGACGACAATATAACACAAAACACGAAAGGCCTGAAATCAAACGCTGACTTCAGGCTTCCAATATCGTGTCGGTTGAGAGTCATCAGATAGTCATTATCTCTTTCTCTTTGGCAGAGAGCATTTCATCGACTTTTTTGATAAACTGGTCGTGAACCTTCTGCACTTCCGCTTCGCCGTCTTTCTCCACATCCTCGGGCATACCGTTTTTCAGCTCCTTCTTCAGCTTGTCGATAGCCTCACGGCGCGCATTGCGCACCGAAACCTTCGCCTCTTCACCAGCCGCATTAGAGGTTTTCACCAGCTGGCGACGGCGCTCCTCGGTCACAGGAGGAAAACACAGACGCACCACCTCGCCATTATTCACCGGCGGAATTGAGAAGCGCTTTTTCGATGACCGGTATCATATTCTTTTCCCATGGCTGTATCTGAATGGTCTTGGCATCGGGAGCCGACACATTGGCCACATTTGAGATAGGCACCATGCTTCCATAGTAATCAACACGCACACCGTCTACGATACGCACATTTGCTTTTCCGGCACGGATATGAGCCAACGCTTCGTCAAGAAACATCATAGCCGCCTCCATATCTTCGGCAGCATTGTCGATAATGGGTTTTACTTTTTCGTCCATAAATATTGTAGGTTTGATTTATGTTCCATTTCAAAGGACAAAGGTATAAATTATATTTCAGTCATACAAACTCTAAGCGATATATGTTTAATATTTTAATAAACGTTTACATTGCGCATCTTAATCAAACCGTCTCCCAAAAGCTCCTCTTTACCCTATATTCCAGATGATTACATACATACACCAGCTATAATTCCACACCACCCTATGATATGAATAATTATAAACAGATACATCAGATATTAAACTATTCTTAAAATTAGCAAATTCATCAAAATACCAGTGTCAAAATTTGTCAATATGAAAAAGAAATAGTATTTTCGCACTTTAATATGCCTAGTTATATGCTACCGCATAGACTACAACCCCTTAACATCTTGATTACAACTACAATAGTACACATCGCGGATAGTCGGCCACGGCATAATAAATCGATTATTCCATTAAAAACAGACATATAGATATGGGCTTACTTAGCTTTTTTTCAAAAGAAAAAAAAGAGACTCTAGACCAAGGGCTTCAAAAAACGAAACAAAACGTATTCAGCAAACTGGCACGCGCTATCGTCGGAAAAAACAAAGTCGACGACGATGTGCTCGACAATCTTGAGGAGGTGCTCATCACGTCCGACGTGGGTGTCGACACCACCACCCGCATCATCGAACGCATAGAAAACCGCGTGAAACGCGACCGGTACGTCGGCACCGAGGAGCTCAACTCTGTACTGAAAGAGGAGATAAGCGGTCTACTCGCCGAAAACGACACAGGCGAAAACGTATCGTTCGAATCGCCTCTGCCCGACACTCCTTACGTCATCATGGTCGTAGGAGTAAACGGTGTGGGCAAAACTACCACTATTGGCAAACTTGCGTACCAATTCAAGAAAAACGGTAAAAAAGTATACCTCGGCGCCGCCGACACTTTCCGCGCAGCCGCTATCGAACAGCTCGATATCTGGGGCGAACGCGTAGGGGTACCTGTCATCAAACAGAAAATGGGCTCCGACCCCGCTTCGGTCGCTTTCGACACCCTCTCGTCGGCTAAAGCCAATGGCGCCGATGTGGTCATCATCGACACCGCCGGACGTCTTCACAACAAAGTAGGACTGATGAATGAGCTCACCAAAATTAAAAACGTGATGCAAAAAGTACTGCCCAACGCCCCTCACGAAGTGCTCCTCGTCCTCGACGGCTCTACCGGCCAGAACGCTTTCGAACAAGCGAGACAATTCACCGCCGCAACCCAAGTATCGGCTCTCGCCATCACCAAACTCGACGGCACCGCCAAAGGTGGCGTTGTACTCGGCATCTCCGACCAATTCAAGATACCGGTGAAATATATAGGTCTGGGCGAAGGCATCGAACACCTTCAAGTCTTCGACCGCGAACAGTTTGTCGACTCTCTCTTCGGAAAATGACAAAAGTAATGAGGACTTCAGTCCTCACTCTTGAGTACTCCCGAAAGTAATGAGGACTTCAGTCCTCATAATTAGCACTAAAATATCGATACTACAACAAAATGATAAAAAACAGAGTAGATATCATCTCGCTAGGCTGCTCAAAAAACCTAGTCGACTCCGAACGGCTCATGGCCGAATTTGCAAAATACAGATACGATGTCTTCCACGATTCGCACGACGTGTGCGGCGAAATAGTCGTTGTCAACACTTGCGGCTTTATCGGCGACGCCAAAGAGGAATCGATTGAAATGATACTCCAATTAGCCGCCGCAAAAAAAACTCACAAGATAGGCCGACTATTTGTAATGGGGTGCCTATCACAACGATATCGCAACGAGCTGATGACCGAAATACCCGAAGTAGACCGTTTTTATGGCAAATTCGACTGGGACCACCTGCTGTGCGACCTGGCTATAACCAAAACCCCGGGCTGCTCCACCGACCGCATCATCACCACCCCAAGCCACTACGCCTACGTCAAAATAGCCGAAGGATGCGACCGCACATGCTCCTACTGCGCCATACCCCAAGCCACCGGCCGCTACATATCACGCCCAATCCCTGAGATAGTCAGCGAAGTGGAGACTCTGGCCCGCCAAGGTGTACGCGAAATACAACTCATAGCGCAAGACATAACATACTACGGCCTCGACATTTATCACCGCCAAGCTCTCAACGACCTTCTCATCCCGCTCTCCGACATCAAAGGCATCGACTGGATACGAATCCACTACGGATACCCCGCCAATTTCCCCTACGACATACTCCCCACAATCCGCAATAAGAAAAACATCTGCCTCTACCTCGACGTGGCGCTACAACACATATCCGACAACATGCTATCCGTCATGCGCCGCAACATAACCAAAAAGCAGACATACGATTTCATCAAACGCCTCCGTCAGGAAGTGCCGGGCATACACCTGCGCACAACTCTCATGGTAGGACACCCTGGCGAGACCGACGACGACTTCGACCAACTTCTCCAATTTGTTAAAGATGTGCGTTTCGAACGTATGGGCGCATTCAAATACTCCGACGAAGAAGGCACCTACGCCAACCTCAACTACTCCGACGACATCCCCGACGACGTAAAACAACGCCGACTCGACGCAATCATGGCCGCACAAGAAGAAATAGCCGCCGAAATCAACCGCAAAAAGATAGGTCAGAAATTCAACGTCATCATCGACAGGCTCGATGACGAATACTACATAGGCCGCACCGAGTTCGACTCACCCGAAGTCGACGGCGAAGTATACATCCGCCGCTCTTTCCCACTCAACATAGGCCAGTTCTACACCGTCATCATAACAGACGCCGACACATACGACCTATACGCCAAAATCACTAACCAAAACGTCTGATAGTGAATGGCGTAAAGTGAACAGCAAACAGTAAATAACCCACTCCGCCCTTCTTGACACCCGAAATGTTATGAGGACTTCAGTCCTTATTATTGATAATCTTGCGTCCTGATACTTACACCGACAATGAACAACAAAGAATTTATAACCCAACTTGCCAAGCAAACCGGTTCAACTCAAAAAGCCGCGGCACAACTCGTCGACGACCTCTCAAACTTGATGGCCGGACACCTCCGGAATGACCAAAGTATCGATCTCGGCACTCTGGGCATCATCGAACCAAAAACAAAAGAACAACGCATCATCAACAACCCAAAAACTAAAGGACAAATGCTTGTACCGCCTAAAATCACAGCCGATTTCCGCCCATCAAAAGCACTCAAAGCGAAATGTAATGAGGACTTCAGTCCTCATAATTAAGCGAAATGTAATGAGGACTTCAGTCCTCAGCAATATTAACGCCACCAAACCACAACAAAATGTAATGAGGACCTCAGTCCTCAGCGATATTAACGCCACCAAACCACAACAAAACGTAATGAGGACTTCAGTCCTCAGCCATATTAACACCATCAAACTACAATGAGCAAAAAAGTAAAATTCGACGAACTGGCAAAATCCTTAGCTAAGCGAAACAACATTACAATAGCCGAGGCCAACCTTTTTGTGCGCAGTTGCGCCGAACTTATCGAAAATGGTCTCATCAACGAAAAAATAGTAAAGATATCAAGCATCGGCACATTCAAAGTCGAACCTACCAAACCACGCAAAAGTATCGACGTCAACACAGGCGAAACTATCGAGATACCTAGCCACAACCGCATAACATACACCCCCTCCACCGCCATCGCCGACGCCACCAACGCCAATCTGGCCCACCTCAAAACAATCAACCTTTCACAACAACCAGCTACCCCAACACTCCCCTCCACAACCCCAACCGACCCAACCAATCCAGACACAACCGACTCAGACACCTGTCTGTCCGACAATTACATCCTCCCCACCGACCCACAAGCCCCGATACTAAAACTCGCGGAAGAAGCACAAAACCTCCAATCTCTACTCCTGGAAATACAAGGCTCCCCCTCTCCTCTCTCACCCGAAACAACTCCGGCTACAGAAACCACATCTCCCGCATCTTCCCCTGTCGAAGCAGTCGAAACTGTCAAAACAATTGAAACTAACGAAACCGACGAATCTCCCGAAACTGTCGAAACAACCGAGACCGTCGAAACCACCGAAAATTCCGGGAACATCGAAAATCCCGTCACCCCAAATCCTCCCGCCACCCCCTCCTCCCCGGAAATATCACCGTCCCCCTCCCAAACCGCCTCAACAATCGTCGACGACACCGCCATCGACGCCGCGGAAGCAGTAAAAGCCATAAACCGCGAAAACAACAAAGAGATAGGCGGTTCAAACGCCATCTGGATATCCGTGGCAGTGGTGCTCACTCTACTTATAATAGGCATCATCGCCTGGAACAACCGCTCTTTCTTCTCCCCCCACACTGGCAACACCACTCTACCTCTCACTGCCACAACACAAGACCAAAACACCCCCCAAAACCAACCAGAACAACCAAACCAGCCAGAACAGCAAGCTCAGCCAGAACAGCAAGCTCAGCCAGAGTTGCCAGCCCCTCAACCTGCTTCCACTTTCACTGTATCCGCCGCCAAAATTCAGCCCACCACTTCGCAATTCCCGGCACAATTCAACACCACCCGCACCTATTCACACTTCACAGACACAACCACAATCAATTCAGGTAGCCGCCTTACACTCATCGCCTTACGCACACTCGGTCACAAAGATTTCTGGGTATATATCTACGAAGCCAACAGCGACCACATCGCCAACCCAAACAAAATAGAAGTGGGCACCAAACTCCGCATACCACATCTACCGGCTTTCCTCACCGACACCTCCGACCCTCAAGCCACAAAATACGCCAACTACCTACAAGAATACTATGGGAAATAATTACAAACAAAGTTAAATGTCAAGCCACACAAAGTTAAATAACCCAAAAATACAACTTATTTAACACTGGACATATTGCCATATAGTATAAATTGCCTAAATTTGTCATGCAAAAGCAAGAGCAGACAAAAAACAACTGCAAAAAAGCAAGCACAAAAAAATATAATAAACTACTCCAACTATGAGCGACACAGTAGACATTCGCGAACTCAATGAGCGCATCGAGCGTCAGAGTGCATTCATCGATGCCTTGATTATGGGCATGAACCAAACTATTGTAGGTCAAAAACACCTTATCGAATCACTTCTTATCGGTCTTCTTTCCGACGGGCACATACTTCTTGAAGGTGTTCCTGGTCTGGCTAAAACATTAGCCATTAAAACATTGGCCCAACTCATCGACGCCGACTACAGCCGTATTCAGTTCACCCCCGACCTTCTTCCGGCCGACGTAGTAGGTACTATGATTTACAGTCAGAAAAACGAAAACTTCTCGATAAAAAAAGGTCCGGTATTCGCCAATTTCATTCTCGCCGATGAGATAAACCGCGCCCCGGCCAAAGTGCAAAGCGCACTGCTCGAAGCCATGCAGGAGCATCAGGTGACCATTGGCGAAGAAACTTTTGCCCTACCAAACCCATTCCTCGTGATGGCCACACAAAACCCTATCGAACAAGAAGGCACCTACCCACTACCCGAAGCACAAGTCGACCGTTTTATGCTCAAAGTGGTCATCACATACCCTAAAAAAGACGAAGAGCGCCAGATAGTCAACGCACACCTACACAGCGGCTTCAAGCCTGTGAAACCAATCCTCAAAATCGACGATATCATCGAAGCCCGCAAAGTGGTACAAGAGGTCTATATCGACGAAAAAATCGAGCGCTACATCGTAGACCTCATCTTCGCCACCCGTTTCCCCGACGAATACGGACTCGACGAAATCAAAAACCTCATCCAGTTCGGCGCCTCACCACGCGCATCCATCGCCCTGGCTCTGGCCGCCCGCTCCTACGCCTTTATCAAACGCCGGGGATACGTCATCCCCGAGGACGTCCGCGCCGTGGTTCACGACGTACTGCGCCACCGCATAGGCCTTTCATACGAAGCCGAAGCCAACAACGTAACCGTCGAAGAGATAATCAACGAAATACTCAACGCTGTCGAAGTACCATAGTAGTGAATAGTGAATAATTATTACCTTTGCCGGATTTTTTGATTTCAAATGATCTGTTTTCGCTTGACGTCCGAATTGTATGGACATGCCTTGTCCTTGTCCGCAGACGATTGAAATGAAAAATAAAACACGCCATTTGAAAAACAAGAATACGCAAAAAGTATAATTAGCGTCACACCTATTACGTGGAATTTATAGAACCCACCCTTATGGAAACTAGCGAACTACTAAAAAAAGTACGCCGCATCGAGATAAAAACCCGCGGACTGTCAAACAATATCTTTGCCGGAGAATACCACACCGCATTCAAGGGCAAAGGTATGGCCTTTTCGGAAGTGCGCGAATATCAATACGGCGACGACATACGCAACATTGACTGGAACGTCACGGCACGATACCGCCACCCCTACGTCAAAATATTCGAGGAGGAACGCGAGCTCACCGTCATGCTCCTTATCGACGTGTCCGGTAGTCGGCAGTTTGGCTCTACTTCTACATACAAACAAGATGTCATCACCGAAATAGCCGCCACCCTATCGTTCTCCGCTATCCAAAATAACGACAAAATCGGCGTCATATTCTTCAGCGACAAGATTGAAAAATATATTCCTCCACAAAAGGGACGCAAACATATATTATATATCATCCGCGAACTCATCGAGTTTAAGCCCGAAAGTCCTCGCACCGACGTGTCGCAAGCCCTGAAATACTTGACCAACGTAATAAAAAAGCGCTGCACGGCATTCATCATCAGCGACTTCATAGACAGCCGCGTCACCCAAGACAGCTTCACTATCGCCAACCGCAAGCACGATGTGGTAGCTATCAAACTCTACGACCGCCGCGACGCTGAGCTGCCTCCAGTAGGCCTTGTCAAAATGAAAGACGCCGAAACAGGCGAGCGCATATGGGTCGACACAAACTCACAGAAACTACGCATGATGTACAAAAGCCAGTGGGAAGACCACTGCCTCCGCCTGCAACAGATGGTAAAAAAAGCCGGCATCGACTACGTGTCAATCGAAATCAACGACGACTACGTACGCGCCCTCATGCGTCTTTTCGACATGCGAAAATAGTCTCCCCCCTCACAAAGTAATGAGGACTTCAGTCCTCATAAAAAGAGTAATGAGGACTTCAGTCCTCATAAAAAGAGTAATGAGGACTTCAGTCTTCATAAAAAGAGTAATGAGGACTTCAGTCTTCATAAAAAAAACGCCAAACTTACCACGCCACCATCACGATGAAAATCAAGCAACTAGCTACCATTGTCATAATATCGGTTTTTGCATTGACAGCTCAAGCGCAACGCACATCTGTCGAAGCGAAAATCGATTCATCAGCTATGTTTATCGGCCAACAAGCCACACTCACTATCGAAGCCCGGCAACCTCGTAACCTCCACGTCCAATTCCCGATATTTTCCGACACAGTGACCGGCAAACTCGAACTCGTAGAGACCCCTGCTCCCGACACAACCCCACTGACCGACGACTTTATCAAAGTGAGCCAACGGTATATCGTCACAGCCTTCGACTCCGCACTCATATACATGCCAGGCTTTGCATTAACTGTCGACGACGACACCATAATCACCAACCCTCTGAACATCAAGATATACGATATGCCCGTCGACACCACTCAACAGGCTATCACCGACATCAAGGGCATATACAAACCACCTTTCGACTGGATGCGGCTACTCACCATCGCAGCTATCTGCCTACTAGCCGCCATACTCATAGCCGGCCTTATATACGTCATCTACCGCCTACGCAAAAACCGTGTCGAACCCGAAGCGCCAAAAGAGACAGTCGACCCGCGCTCAGCCTACGAAATAGCTATCGATGAACTCAACCAACTGAAAGAACGCCGCTTATGGCAAAACGGGCACAGCAAAGAGTACCACACCTGCATCTCCGACATCATACGCCAATACATAAGCCGTCGATTCAAAATCAATGCAATGGAACAGTCGTCGGAAGAAATCCTCGACGCTTTCCGTACCGACAAATCGTTGCGCGAGCTCAAAGAAGAATCGTCGCTGCTCAATTCCATACTCCGCCTTGCCGACCTTGTGAAATTTGCAAAAATGGCACCTCTCGCTACCGACAACGAACGTATCATAAAAGAGGCCACACAGTTTGTCGAACTCACAAAAGAACCAACCTCAACAACCGACTCGCCATCAGCAACTTCAACCACCACATCACCCACCGACACCACCCCCACAGCAACAACATCAACAACAACATCAACAACAACATCAACAACAACATCAACAACCAAATAAACTCCACACAGCATTTCGAATTTCGAATTACGCATTAATCACTATCGTCCATGTCATTTGCCAATCCAGAATATTTATGGTTTCTGCTCATACTCATACCAATGATATTATGGTATGTGTTTAAGCAGTACCAAGCACATGCTAGCTTGCAAGTATCGTCGACCGAACAGTTTGCCCGCATACCAAAAAGCAGGAAACACTACCTCTTTCACGTAGCCTTTACACTTCGGTGCGCTGTGATATCTCTGCTGGTGATAGTGATAGCCCGCCCCCAATCATCAGACAGTTTTCGCTCGGAAACGACCACAGGCATCGACATCATGCTCTCGCTCGACGTGTCGGGCACAATGCTTGCCGAAGACTTGTCGCCCAACAGGCTCGAAGCCGCCAAAAATGTAGCGACAGAATTTATCTCTTCACGGCCCAATGACAATATCGGACTTGTAGTGTTTGCCGGCGAAAGTTTCGCCCAATGCCCACTCACTACCGACCACGCCTCACTCATCAACCTATTCAACGGCATAGAATATGGCATGATCGAAGACGGCACAGCCATCGGTCTAGGTCTGGCCAACGCCATCAACCGTATCAAAGACAGCCAGGCAAAATCCAAAATCATCATCTTGCTCACCGACGGATCAAACAATTGTGGAGACGTGGCCCCCCTCACCGCCGCCGAAATAGCCAAAACTTTCGGAATAAGAGTGTACACCATCGGCGTAGGCAAACATGGCATGGCCCGATACCCGATACAGACACCTATGGGCGTCAGGTACCAAAACATACCGGTAGAAATCGACGAAGAAGTGTTACAAAACATAGCCGCCATGACTGGTGGCAACTACTTCCGCGCCACCGACAACCAAACTCTCCACCAGATCTATACCGAGATAGACCAACTCGAAAAATCCAAAATCAGCGTCCGCGAGTATAGCCATAAAAACGAAGAGTATCCCAAATGGCTCTTGGCCGCGTTCATACTCCTCATCACCGAAATAACAATCCGCAACACATTCCTACGCACAATACCTTAACTTGTTAGACAAAAGATACAAGACACAAGATACAAGACGTTAGACAAAAGATAAAAGATAAAAGATAAAAGATAAAAGACGTAAGACCAAAGACGTCATAGATAGATATGTTCCGATTTGCCAACCCATACATGTTTTATCTGCTGATACCCATTGCGCTATCGGTAGTACTCTTTATATACAGCACCGTCGTCCAGCGCCAGCGCCTACGCCGCTTTGGCAATCCCGAGATACTGCGCCCCCTAATGCCCAATGTGTCGTACGTTCGTCCGAAAATCAAATTCTACACAGTCATTTTGGTCCTGGTGCTCATGGTCACCGCACTGGCACGCCCTCAGTTTGGCTCTAAGCTCGAAACTTCGACTACAAAAGGCGTTGAAGCTATGATAGTCCTCGACGTATCCAACTCTATGATGGCCGCAGACATCAAACCCACCCGTCTCGACAACGCCAAACTGATGCTTTCGAAAATGATAGACCAGATGCCCAACGACAAAATCGGTCTCATCATCTTCTCCGGCGACGCTTATATCCAACTTCCTATCACATCCGACAACGTCTCCGCCAAGATGTTTCTCTCCACAATCACTACAGGCTCCGTGCCCGTCCCGGGTACTGCTATAGGCACCGCTATCGACCTGGCTATCCGCTCTTTTGGCGACAGCAAAAGCGATGCCGGACGCACTATAATACTGCTCACCGACGGTGAAAACCACGAAGACGATGCCGTAGCTGCCGCGCGACTGGCCAAAGAAAAAGGAATCATGGTCAATGTAGTAGGTTTTGGCAGTCCGCAAGGCGCCCCTATACAAATGAGCGGCACCATGTCGTTTCTGAAAGACAACAACGGCAACGTGGTAGTAACCAAACTCAACGAAGATATGTGTACCCAGGTGGCTCAGGCTGGAGGTGGCATGTATGTACGAGCCGACAATTCCAATACCGCACTCCGCGCCCTGTCATCGCAAATAGATAAAATGCAGAAAGGCGAAATCAACACCTCGGCATATTCCGAATACGACGAGCAATTTCATATCTTCGTATGGATAGCACTAGTGCTCCTCGTCATAGAGTTCGCTCTCCTGAACCGGCAAAACAAACAACTCAACAAAATCAATTGGTTCTAACCATGAAAATCATATCGATAATCATCATAATACTGTCGGTCTCGACCTACACATTCGCGCAAAAAGAGAGTGCCGACGTCAACCGCGGCAACAAAAACTACGACAAGGAAAAATATCTCGAAGCCGAAGTGGAATACCGCAAAGGTCTCGACAAAAACCAGTCGAGCTTCTCGGCCAACTATGACCTGGGCAACGCACTGTACCGCCAGGAAAAATATGCAGAAGCCGCCGAACAGTTCCAACGCGCCGCATCGCTCGCCGACAATGACAAACAGCGCATCGCCGACTCATACCACAACATGGGCAACTCGCTCCTCTCGGCAGGCCTAATCCAACAAAGCATCGACGCCTACAAGCAAGCCCTACGCAACGACCCCTCCGACGACGAAACCCGATACAATCTAGCCTACGCCAAACAACTCCTCCAAAAACAACAGCAGCAACAGCAACAACACAATCAAGAACAACAAGAACAACAAGAGCAACAAGAACAGCAGCAAGAGCAACAACAAGAACAGAAACAACAACAGCAGCAACAGCAGCAACAGCAGCAACAACAGCAACAACAGCAAATGTCGAAAGAAAACGCCCAACAGATACTCGACGCACTCCAACAAGACGAAAAAGAGACTCAAGACAAAGTCAAACAACAACAAATGAAACAATCGAAACGTTACCGCGTTAAAAAAAACTGGTAATCCACAAGACTTTAGACTTTAGACCTCTTAGATACCATCAATACTCTCGAAAAAATCTAAAATCTAAAATCTAAAATCTTGATACCTGATACTTGATACCTGATACTTGATACTTACATCTTGCTACCTGACACTATTATCATCCAATGAAACAATACCTGCATACACTGACTATTATCTTCGTCGCCTTACTGGCAAGCACATACGCAGTTGCTGCCGACGATATCATCTTTACCGCACAAGCCGACAACTCGGCCATCGTCGGCCAGCCCTTCCGTCTACAATACCAAGTCAACGAGTCGGGCAAAGACCTGCGCTTGCCTTCATTCGATGGTTTTGAGATAATCTCCGGGCCACAAACATCGACAAGCAGCAGCACCCAAGTGGTAAACGGCAAGGTGACCCGTTCAAAATCAACCATCTACACCTACATACTACTCCCCAAAAAAGAAGGCGAATACACAATAGGCGCCGCCACTATCACAGTAGGTCGCGAACGCTACCACTCCAACAGTCTGAAAATCAAAGTCCTCCCCGAAGACAAATCATCACAATCCGGCAGCTCCAGCCATCCATCGCAAAACATCTCTGCCGACAACCTCTTTGTAAAGGCTATCGTGTCGCGCACAAAAGTATACGAACAAGAAGCTATCGTCCTCACATATAAGCTATTCTTCCGCGTCGACATCACCAACATTCAGCCTGTTGAGTTTCCCGACTTCAATGGCTTTCTGGTGCAAGAGATCGAACTCCCTACCGACCGCCGCCCACAAGTGGAAAACTACAACGGCATGAACTACAGCACATACGAGATACGTAAAGTGCTCCTTTTCCCACAATCTACAGGCAAGCACAAAATCGACGAGATGAGCGCCAATGTCATCATACGTCTGCAGACCGCTAACCGCCAACGTTCATTCTTCGACTCATTTTTCGACTCATACCAAGAGGTCGAAAAACGCCTCACCGCACCTGCCGTGACCATCGACGTGAACAGCCTGCCGCAACCACGTCCCGCCAACTTCTCCGGCATCGTAGGCTCACTATCTCTTAAATCCGACATATCGACCACCGAAGTCAACGCCGACGAACCTGTCACCATTACCCTCAAACTGTCGGGCTCGGGCAATCTGAAAATGCTCAAGACTCCCGAACTCAACCTGCCTACCGACTTTGAAGCATACGAACCCAAAGTGACCTCCAAATTTACTCCCGGCAACTCAGGCCTGTCGGGATACAAGACTATCGAGTATCTTGCCATACCTCGCCACAACGGCGATTTCACAATACCACCTACCTGTTTCAGCTACTTCGACCCTGACGCTAAAGAGTACAAAACCATATCAACCCCATCGTACAATATAAAAGTACACAAAAGTAACGGCACGAACCAAACTCCTGTGGTGGCTGGTAACTTCCAAAACAGCGAAAAAGTGACAGTCACCGCCACCGACATACGCTATATCAACACCGATCCACTGACGCTTGTCAACACCAACCGTCTCATAGCGGGCACCCCACTCTATTGGCTTCTTTTCGCTATTCCCGCCATCACAGCCATACTCCTCACACTTTTCTTTAGGAAACAGATACGCGAGAACGCCGATATGGCTCTCGTACGCAATAAGAAAGCCAACAAAGTGGCACGCAAACGGCTGACGCTAGCCGAACAACACATGCGCAATGGCAAGCAGGCCGACTTCTTCGACGAAGTGCTCAAAGCACTGTGGGGATATATAGCCGACAAACTATCAATACCGGTAGCCGAGCTCAACAAAGACAACATAGCACAATGCCTGTCGTCGCACAACGTAAATGACGATACCGTCAAACAGTTTATCGACATTCTCAACGAATGCGAATATCAGCGCTACGCCCCTTCGGCCGACCCAGCCAACGCTATGGACATGACCTACACCACCACCGTTACCCTCATCTCTACCCTCGAAAACAGCATCAAGCGTCACAGTTCTAAAAAATAAAACATGCAACATACACTATCAATGAAACACATCGCACTGATCATAGCTATCATAGCAGCACTCACCATACCACAAAACACCGAGGCGCAGCAACCCACCGATATGCAGTCGCTGTGGCAGCAAGCCGAGCAACAGTATCAAGCTCAAGATTACGACGGAGCCGCCGACACCTACCGCAGCCTGCTCTGCTATGGCACTTCGGCGGCACTGCACTACAACTACGCCAATGCCCTGTTCAAATCAGGACACCTCGGCGCAGCTATCCTCAACTACGAGCGTGCTCTACGTCTCGATCCAAACAACGAAAACATCAAATTCAATCTCGACTACGCCAACAAAACCAAGACAGACAAGATAGACCCCATCAAGCCTTTTTTTGCCAAACAATGGATTCAGGCGCTCCAATCGGTCTTGACACCCAACCAATGGGCGTACACATCAATCATCGCCTTTTCCATCACTCTGGCCCTCATCATATTGTATCTTTTCGGTAAAATCACCTGGCTACGCAAGACCGCATTCTTCACCTCCATAGCCACGCTGCTCATCACACTGGCAAGCATGTCATACGCCTTCTCCAGCAAACGACAAGCCCTCGAGCGCAACGAAGCTATAGTGATGACAGGCAGCGTATCGGTCAAAAGTTCGCCCGACCAGAGCGGCACCGAAGTGTTTGTCATCCACGAAGGCACCAAAGTAGAGATACGCGCGTCGCTCACCGACTGGTGCGAAATAAAGATTGCCGACGGCAACGTAGGATGGCTTCTCGCCTCCGACATCGAAAAAATCTAAAACCCACGCACCCGATACTCAATACTTGATACTCAATACTTGACACCCGACAACCTTGACAAACTTCGACCGACATATCACATTGCTATTGAATGGGGCGCATAGCGCCTATTTCGATAGCTTTTTTTATATCTACACACAGACTATCACATGGCTGCCCACGCTGGTGGCTCTACTGTATATCATGTGGCGCCAAGGGTGGCGCCAGTCGCTCACGGGCATGGCAATGATAGCGATAGCTATCTTGCTGGCCGACCAGCTGTCGTCGTCGGTCATAAAACCCCTGGTGGAGCGTCTGCGCCCATCGCACGACCCCGCCACATCACCTCTCATCCACATAGTACGCGGTTACCGCGGCGGACTCTACGGCTTCGTATCGTCGCATGCGGCCAACTCATTTGCCGTAGCTACCATCGTATCACTCATGATGAAAAACCGTACCACCACTCTCTGCTTTCTCACCTGGGCTGCCGCCACAGCCTACTCCCGCATATACCTAGGCGTGCATTTCGTAGGCGATACCGTATGCGGAGCAATCATAGGCATCGCTGTGGCATACATCACATACTACAGCATCGACCGGCTTATGAGCATCTCTACAAAAAAAAACATGTCGGTCGATCTAAGCCAAACACCATATAAAAGAATCTCATTCAGCTGCAAACAGACTAATATACTGAACATTACATTACTTGCCAACATAGCGATAGTAGCTATCTTTGCACTCATTTTTATCGACTCGATAACAAAATGAAAAAACAGTTGTAAAATAATCGAGAAAATATTTTGAAATATCAAACAAAATGCGTAAATTTGGAACGTTAAAGAAAATCAAATATTTACTCACCTCTAATACCGTACTACTATGACAAAGACAATCACATTCAACGAGTTGCGTAAAATTAAAGATCAATTGCCCGACGGCAGCATGCAGCGCATTGCTGATGAGTTGGGCTTGAAAGCTGACACTGTACGAAACTATTTCGGCGGTCACAACTACAAAGATGGCAACGGATGCGGTGTTCACATCGAACCCGGTCCCGACGGAGGTATGGTATTGCTCGACGACACGACTATCCTCGATATGGCTAGACAAATCATTGCCGAAAACGAGTAAACGTGCTACAGCACACATTATCTTTTAATCGTGGGTTCTATAGATTACCTTTGTTGGATTTCTGAATTTTAAATGGGCGGATTTTGTTTGGTGTTAGAAATAGTTTAGCGGACTGAACTATTGAGATAAAAAGCAAAATGCGCCACTAAAAACAGAATTTTACTATACAAGAAAACTCTTTACACGGAATTTAAAGAATCCACCCGATAACAACTATGGGCATTCAGTATTGCGAAGATACATGGATGCCCTTTTTTCGTAACCACACAAAAAAGCCGATTAGCTTAAAAAAAAATCTCAGGAAATAATCCTGAGATTTTTTTTAAAGCAAAACCGCTTGGTTCGGATGGTTTTGTTTTTGGTTTCTTCCGAATAGCGACTGCCAACTATTTGTCGTAAAGAAGGACGACATCACCGGTAGCGGCATTTTCGCCTTGCTGCTTTTTCACCTCAACAATTACGCCATCGTGCGGAGCGTTGACGACCTCGATTTTGTGATTGGTCTGAAGAGCATAGAGGAATTCGCCTTCTTTGCATTTTTTGCCTTTGGCAGGGGCGAAATTGGTGCGGGCCGAAAGTTCCCACAGCACACGGCCGGCCACCGGCGCTTTCATCTCTACGGCATTTGGATGGAGAAGTTTGTTTGAATCGACCTTAGCGCCGGCAGCGCCTCTGGCTTTGGCTGCGATTTTTTCTTCGAGCTCCTTGTTAAAGCGTTTTTTGGCTTCGCCCGACTTGTATTCGCGATATTGCTTGTCGTGCATAGCGAATTCGAAAAGTTCTTCATCGTCTTGACCACGGTCCCAGCCGAGTTCTTCCATCTCTTTGATGTATTTAGGAAGCACGTTAGGATAGTTGTCTTGGGGGTTGCCCTCGAAAAACTCGAGGTTTTTCGATTTAGCCAAATCGACAATCTCTTTATCGAGTGTGCCTGGCAGTTTACCGGCTTTGCCAAGGATCATATCCCAAGTGTTGGCGTCGATCATCGACCAGCGTTCACCACCTTTACTCATGGCAAACACATTCATGAGGGCCACGTTTTTAACGTATTGCGAGAATGGTGTTACGAGAGGCGGGTTGCCTAGTTTAGGCCATATATATTTCACTTCGTCGAAGAGGGCTACGAGGAGTTCGTCTTCGTTGAGTTCGGCTTTGCCTTGAGCTTTGAGGTTGGAGTTGATAGCGGCGTGCACACCTTTGAGGTCGGCCATGAGCGAGCCCATCATACCACCTGGGAGGCCGCACCCCACGAGAAGCGAAGTCATGAAACGGTTGCGAGGGTCGATGAAGTAGCCGAGGAAGTCGTCGACGAAGCTCTGAGTCAGGCGGCGGGCCTCCATGTAGGCTTTCATGTTGATGTCGGGCACGGTGAAACCTGCCTCTTTAAACATCTCACGGATGGTGATGACGTCGGGGTGAACCATACCCCATGATAGCGGTTCGATAGCTACGTCGAATACGTCGCCACCGGCCTTGGCTATCTCGAGCATCGACGCTACCGAGAAACCCGGACCGGTATGCCCGTGGTATTGGATGATGATATCGGGGTGTTTTTCCTTGATAGCCTTCACGATGGTGCCGAGTACAGTAGGACGACCGATACCGGCCATATCCTTCAAGCATATCTCCTGAGCGCCTTCGGCTACCAGTTGCTCTGCCATATTGATATAGTATTCAGCGTTGTGCACCTGCGAGTAGGTGATACACATAGTAGCCTGGGCGGTCATGCCCGCAGCTTTAGCCCATTTTATCGAAGGAGCGATATTGCGTACGTCGTTCAGACCGCAGAATATACGGGTGATATCCACGCCTTGTGCACGTTTTACCTTATACATCAGTTCGCGCACATCGGCGGGCACTGGGTTCATACGCAAGCCGTTGAGGCCACGGTCGAGCATGTGGGTTTTGATGCCTGCGTCGTTGAAAAATTTGGTAAAGGTGCGCACTGAGGCGTTAGGGTTTTCGCCATAGAGCAGGTTCACTTGCTCTGAAGCACCGCCATTGGTCTCCACTCGGGCAAAACAGCCCATATCTACGATCACCGGGGCCACCTGTGCCAACTGATCCTTGCGGGGAACATATTTACCCGACGACTGCCACATGTCGCGGTATACCAAGCTGAATTTGATTTCTCTTCCCATAATAGTTGAGTTTTTTTATTAGTGATTAGATAATATTGTCAATGGTATCGAAAAACGAAATGTAACCTTCAGCGTTCCGCTTATGTCAAACACTCACTACATAACAGCGAAAAAAGAAACAGCTACTCTCCGTCTTTCACGCCGTAAATTTACAAAAAAAAATCCAATCTCCAACAAAAATATTATTGTTTTATAATTACTTTTTGACACATTTTGCCAAGTCGTTGAATTTCATTATTGTACACTACACAAAATGACCTTTTTCAAATAAATACAAAGACTATGACGCCGAAATCTTTCATTTTATCGAAAAATCAGCCACTTCAGCACAAACAATCACAGCCCAAAATCGCACGTTTTATGATACAAATAGAATAAAATCGAAAAATCCGAATGTCCGGCACCAGTATAGAATTGTCTGCTTTTGACATTTTGTCTGAACAACTATATAAAAACAAACACCCTGTTTCAGTTACACAAAGAAGAAAATCGTCGTTTCAGAAAAAAATATTGTCGTTATGATTTTTTTTTTGTAACTTTGCACGTTAATGTTTCACCGTCAACGAGCACCGGGCGGTAACGGCAATCACCAATACAAACAACTGACATTATGACAGATAGCAACACAAAGTATCATCTCGACAAGCAAGCTCTTCTAGATCGCCGCTATATGCGTATGGCTAGAATTTGGGCGGAAAACTCATATTGCCGCCGCCGCCAGGTAGGCGCTCTACTGGTAAAAGACAAGATGATAATTTCCGACGGATACAACGGTACCCCATCGGGCTTTGAAAACAACTGCGAAGACGAAACCAACACCTCGCTGCCATACGTGCTGCATGCCGAGGCCAACGCCATAAGCAAAGTGGCACGCTCGAGCAACAGCAGCGACGGCGCGACACTCTACGTCACAGCCTCGCCATGCATCGAATGCGCCAAACTCATCATACAGGCCGGCATAAGCCGCGTGGTTTACGGCGAAGAATACCGGATACGCGACGGCATCGAACTGCTCCGCCAAGCCGGTATCAGTGTGGAGTACATCAATGAGTAAATGTCAACTATAGTCTTAACTACTTAAACAAGTGAAGACTAAAGTCTTCACTACTTTTTCAGAACAAACATATGAACAAAAACAAGATATACATACCTATAGCGCTGTCGGTAGCTATAGTCATCGGCATAGTCATGGGCTACGGCCTGTCGATGCACTCCACCAAGGCACTGGTACAGACCATCGGCAGGAGCATGCCCGACATGAAAAAGTCGGACCACAAAGCCGCCGAACTTCTCGATATCATCGACTACGCCTATGTCGACACCATCGACATGGACAAGGTCAACGAAGCCGTCGTCGTCACCGCTCTCGACCAACTCGACCCTCACTCCACCTACATCTCGAAAGAAGACCTCGAAGCTGCCAACGAACAGCTCGAAGGCTCATTCTCGGGTATCGGCGTACAGTTCAATATCACCGACGACACAATATATGTTGTCGACGTCATATCGGGCGGTCCTTCCGAAAAAGGCGGTATCCTCCCGGGCGACCGCATCATCGAAGTCGACGACTCGACCTTCGTGGGCAAATCAATCAACAACGAAAAGGTATTCAAACGCCTGCGCGGTCCCAAAGGCACCGGCATACGCCTAGGCGTCACCCGCCGCGGCACCGCCGAAAAACTGGTCTTCGACATAACTCGCGACGACATCCCGGTACACAGCGTCGACATAGCCTACATGATAACCCCTACGATAGGTATGATATCCGTCAACTCGTTCGGAGCCAACACATACAACGAATTTCTTGAAGGATTGTCGAAACTCAGCTACCTCGGCGCCCAAAGCCTCATCGTAGACCTACGCGGCAACTCTGGCGGTTACCTCGACGCCGCCGTCAACATGATCAATGAATTTCTCAGCAAAGGCGACCTCATCGTATATGTCGAAGGCCGCACATACCCCCGCGCCGAAAGCCGCTCCAACGGCACCGGCTCGTTCAAAAACACACCTCTCGTGGTGCTCGTCGACGAGTTTTCGGCCTCGGCAAGCGAAATCTTTGCCGGCGCCATCCAAGACAACGACCGCGGCACTATCATAGGCCGCCGCACGTTCGGCAAAGGACTCGTGCAACAGCCGTTCCGCTTCTCCGACGGCAGCGAAGCACGCATCACAGTAGCCCGCTACTACACCCCGGCAGGCCGATGCATCCAAAAGCCTTACACCCGCGGCAAAGCCGACGACTACGCCACCGACATCTGGAACCGCTATCTCCACGGCGAATTTTTCAACGCCGACTCCATCCACCTCGGCGACTCGGCAGAATACCACACCGTAGCCGGCCGAACGGTATATGGCGGCGGTGGCATAATGCCCGACATCTTCGTGCCCCGCGACACGTCGAAAGTAACACGCTACTTTACATCGCTTGTCAACAAAGCGCTTATATATAAGTTCGCTTTGAAATATAGCGAACAAAACCGCGGCAAGCTATCCGAATTTACTTCGTGGCAAGACCTCGACACATACCTCCCCTCGCTCGACTTGGTAGACCAACTCGCCGACTGGGCCGAAACGAACCACGACATCAGGCGCGACAACAAAGAGATAGCCATATCACGCTCTCTCATCCGCCAACACCTACACTCGTATATCGTACGCAACATCCAAGGCGACGAGGGCTTCTACCCCCTCCTATACCGCGACGACCCCGAAGTACAGCGCGCTCTCGAAACACTCAATAAATAATGCGTAATGAGCAATCACGACACTGGGAGGACGGACATTCCTGTCCGTCCAACACAAACTTCCTCTGCTACTGGCTGCGGACTAAAAGTCCGCGCTCCAATCAATAGGTTTCCGCACTAAGCACCAACCAGAGTTATACACTATTCAACTATTCACTAATATAATGGATTACGTTCTTCTCGTCGTCGGCTTCGCCGTCCTCACCTTTGCCGCCGATTGGCTTGTAGATGGCGCCTCCGGTCTCGCAAAGAAACTCAACATCTCCGATCTGGTCATCGGTCTCACTGTAGTAGCCTTCGGCACATCGGCTCCCGAACTGGTTGTCAACCTCGTAGCTACCGGCAACGGCACCAACGAGATAGCCCTCACCAACGCGCTCGGCTCAAACACTATCAACACGCTCATCATCCTAGGCGTCTCGGCTGTCATCTACCCTATATCGTGTAAAAAAACAACCTTTCACTACGAGATACCTCTCAGTTTTCTAGCCGGACTGCTGGTGCTTGTACTCGGCACCAACATCTTCGGTCTCACCACCGGCATCGAACACGGATTCATAGGCCTCACCCGCTACGACGGAGTACTCTTCCTCTCCATTTTCATAGGCTTCATCACATACTCTATATACCAGGCACGCAACCACAAAGACAATGCGGACCAACCCTGCGAGAACTACAAACCTATGCCTATATGGCGCGCCGTGCTGCTCGTTTTCGCTGGTCTTGCCGGCCTCATCTTTGGCGGCGAACTCATAGTCGACAAAGCTACTGCCATAGCACGCACTTGGGGGGTGTCGGAAGCTGTGATAGGCGTCACAATAGTCGCCCTCGGCACTTCGCTCCCCGAACTCGCCACATCGGCTATCGCCGCATTCAAGCACAACACCGACCTGGCTATAGGCAACGTCATCGGCTCCAACATCTTCAACGTATTCTTCATACTCGGCATCTCATCTACCATCATGCCCCTCGCCACATACGACACATTCATCATCGACACCGCCATGGCCGCCGGCTCATCACTTCTGCTCATCGCACTCATCGCCATGAACAAACACCGCAACATCACCCGCCTAGGCGGCGTCATCATGCTCACTTGCTACACAGCTTACCTCTACTGGCTTCTCTCAACCATCTAACAATCTAGACACTAGACGTTAGAAGCAATGCATATATGCGCAGCGGATATTACAACGTGTCTGCGCTGCCGTTGTAGGGACATGCGGCAAAAAACAAACTACAAGCAACAAAAACAGAAAAAATCTCACTGACATTAAAAAACTGTCTTTCTGTCTCTCTGTCAAAAAAACAATATCTTTCTGTCAAAAAAACCGAACACCTTTATGTACAATTTTGGACTAGCACTCAGCGGCGGCGGCGCCAAAGGCTTGGCTCATCTAGGCATAATCAAAGCTCTCGAAGAGCACGACATGCGTCCCGAGATACTCTCGGGCGTGAGCGCGGGCGCCATCGTAGGCGCACTCTACGCCGACGGCCGCAATACCGACGAGATATGCGCCTTCTTTAAGGAGACAAAATTTTTCAGCTTCGTAAGATTCAACCTCCGTCGCAAAAAATTCAACGGGCTAATGAGTCAGGAGCGGTTTGAAAACATGCTCAAAGGCGAACTGCGAAGCCAGACATTCGAAGAGCTGTCAATGCCACTATACGTCAACGCCACCGACATCACCGACGGCAAAAACACCTTCTTTTCGTCGGGGTCGCTTGTCGACAAAATAGTGGCATCGGCATCGGTACCTATCTTTCTCACCCCCAAAGAGATAGATGGGCACCAATACGTAGACGGCGGAATATTCAACAACATGCCCGCCCGCATCATCCGTTCGCGCTGCCGCTACCTGATCGGCTGCCACGTCAATCCAATCATCAAAAACGAACCAATCACCGAAGTACTCAAAGTGTTTGAGCGCGTATACGACCTCTGTATCCAGTCGAGCACCGTACCCGAAAAAGCCGTCTGCGACCTGCTCTTCGAACCTATCGAAGCAAAAAGTTACGGCATCTTCGATATCGAACACACCGAAGAGATATACCGCATAGGCTACGACTTCGCCTCCCGCATCCTCGACGGCCTCGACCACGACCACATTCGCCGCTGGCTCAACCGCGAATAAAACCGAAGGGTCGCCATAAAACCATTCATTAGTTTCATGGCAACGATATTTAACTTAAACATATAGGGTGTATCAAAAATTTTCATTTGATACACCCTATTTCGTTAGTAAAAAGTAAAAGTAATTGTTACATTCCTCATCTAATACTACTCAATCTTAAAAGAACTGTGTCAATATAACGAGCTGATGAAATATTTCCACTTTCAATCGTTTTATTGCAATACCTCACAATATCATCCAGTGTTTTTTGCGATTCTGCTTTAGTCAGTCGATATTTCTCAATAACGGGATTGATACACAGTGTGTCATATCTAGACAAATCAACATCAAACGACTCCAGTTCGGTCCACTTAATGCCATAAAGCACAGTATCGCCCAAAACGAAGAAAGGATATTGCAAAAAATAACCATCAGAAAGAGAAATAAAAAATTTATTAGGTTCAAAATCGCTGAAATCTGTTAAAGGTTCCACAAAATTCCATTCGCATCTTTCAGAAGGGAAAGAACCATTAAGGTAATCTACATATACTCCCAAGTTACTATTTACTACCACTGTACTATCACACGTATAATCATAGGAATAGATAAATTTATCATGATTACACATTACATATTCAGAATATTTTGGATCAGAAAACTTCACAACATAAAAGTTTATTTCAGGCATGTTATCACAGACACAAGAAGTAAAACAAAATGACAACAAAACTGACATGAAAATCAAAACAAAATTTTTCATAGCGATAACAATTTAGAGGTTAAACATACATTATCAGCACTCTCCCAAAACCACATCACTTGACCGACAGCAACTGCTGTACAACCGACTGAGCGGCATACGCATCAATGAGAAAAGAGTCGGCTGTAAACTCTTCAAACGACGATAAATTTCGATCTAAGCCATAAGCAAAAACAGGCTGTGTCAGCGTACTTGCCGACATGAGGACCCACCCCAATCGAGGTTGGTCAAAATTGACCAGATGCAGCAACTTGACGCCATCCCGCTTCATCGTGGCGACAGAAACGACATGAGGACGCATCTCGGGTGTAATGTCTACACTCTCATTTCGCAGAGCAGAATCCGGAAGTTGTGCGGCGGCGAAAAACGTTTTCGCGGCATTTACAATCTCATCATCATCGGGTGTCACAGCCGACAGACAGATTGCAAAAGCAAACAAAAACAGCACCGACGCCGCAAATTTTCTCTTTTTTCATAGTCTTAAGGTATTAAATTAATACTACACCGCAAAGATATAATAAATTATTTAAACTCACAACTACATTTGACATTATTTTTTTAGAAGTGTAAATTATTGAAATTATCAATTCAGAGGAGGTATATTTTTCATTGATATAATGTAAATCTACTAAAAATGGATCATCTAGATTTAATGTAAAAAAATAAGTTGTAGATGTGCCTTTTCTCATTTATTTTATGTAATTTTGCAGTCCGAAACGATTAGATTACCCGATGAGAGAAAATCCAATCGTTTTACATCGACAAAAACCGCACAAACCAACTCAATTAGATTTCACAAAATCGATATAACAACACACTTAGACAATGAAAAATAAGTACATCGACCTTATCCAACAAGCGTTTGAAGTGCCCAACGAAGAGTTTTCGGTCGAGGACGGCCAACTCGAATGGTATGGCATACCATTGATGGACATCATCAAACAGTACGACACGCCGCTACGCCTATGCTATCTACCCAAGATAGGCGCCAACATCCAGAAAATACGCCGCATGTTCAACGTGGCAATGGCCAAAGTCGACTACGAGGCCGACTACAACTACTGCTACTGCACCAAGAGCAGCCACTTCTCGTTTGTCATGGAGGAGGTACTCAAAAACAAGGTCAACATCGAGACGTCGTCGGCTTTCGACATCAACATCCTCGAGTCGCTCCACGACCAGGGCCTCCTCGACCCATCCACATTCATCCTCTGCAACGGTTTCAAGCGCCCCCAATACGTGGAAAACATACAGAACCTCATCAAGCGCGGCTTCATCAACGTGATACCTATCCTCGACAATAAGTTCGAACTCGACCTCTTCAACCACGAAGAAGTGGGAAAACTCGACGTAGGCATCCGTATCGCATCGGAAGAGGAACCTAAATTTGAATTTTATACATCGCGTCTGGGCATACGTTTCAACGACATCGTGCCATACTATAGGGAAAAGATTCAAAACAACCCGCATGTCAACCTCAAGATGCTCCACTTCTTCGTCAACACGGGCATCAAAGACACAGCTTACTATTGGAACGAACTGGCGCGCGCTGTCAACCTATACTGCGAACTTCGCAAGATTTGCCCCGAACTCGACTCGCTCAACATAGGCGGCGGCATGCCTATCCAGGCTCACCTCGACTTCGAGTTTGACTACGAATATATGGTCGAAGAGATAGTAGCTCAAATCAAAATAATTTGCCAAAACAACGGAGTACCCGAACCCCGCATCTTTACCGAATTCGGCAGTTACACCGTGGGCGAAAGCGGTGCCA
>SAMEA104315432__coassemble_288_pt1 | contig 27157 bp, 16 predicted proteins | sample SAMEA104315432__metabat2_low_PE_040 | metagenome-assembled genome bin SAMEA104315432 (sample SAMEA104315432) | gut metagenome | biome: Monkey gut; feature: monkey-associated habitat; material: faeces | place: China | collected 2013 | reverse complement strand
GCAGTTCATTTCTCTCATCTTCACTTTCCGTTGCTTTTGCTTAAATTGTGCATTGCGCCCGGCATTCCTTCGCTGTTTTAGCCCTTAATTATGGTATGCCAATAGAAAGTGTCAGCAAAATACTCGGACATACAAATATCACTACTACGCAGATTTATGCAAAAGTGACCAACACGAAACTTGAAAACGACATTTCTGCTTTTGAAGATAAGGTTAGCGGACATTTCACCATATAAAGAATGGCTTATGAAAAGAAGTATTATAACAATGAGTGAATCCGGCAATATCATAATGCCGGACAATGTCACAGACATTTGGATGAGCGAACAGGAACTTGGAGATTTATTCGGAGTAATTGCCACCACATTCCGAGCTTCCATCAGAGCCATATATAAAAGTGGAGCATTGAAAGAATACGAGGTTCAGAAGTATATCAGATTGGAAAACGGCTATCATGCAAATGTATTCAGTCTCACGATGATAGTTGCGCTTGCTTTCCGTATCAATAGTTTCGGTGCGGAACAAATGCGCAATGCCATTCTTAAAAGGATGTACTTGCGAAAAGAGAAAACAACCTTCTTCTTTTCGCTGGGCAGTAACGGGACAAAGGCTTCTAATTATCAGGCATAAAATCCAATAATGTGACGACATGAAATCATGAAACCGACAAATCTTTATCTGTCAATTGATTGCTGATAAAACACTCAGTTGGTAAAACGTATTAGTATTCAGTTGAACTAACGTATTGCTGTTTTACCAATAATACGTATTACCAACAAAAGCCCGAAGAAGCAGACCTGTAACGGATGCTTTTTCGGGTTTGCTTTATATGCTCTTTACCTGCTTCCTGTGCAATTCGCAGCAAGTTTTTCATTCCGTGTAAATTTTGCGCCGTTCTGCTGTGATTTGCTTATCAGGCTTTCGCGTGACTTGCCGTAGCTTTGCACTTGATTAACTATTAACGATTTAAGCGAAATGTAAATGACAAAAACAAAGAACGAAAAGGAGGAGTTTATCCGAGTGGGTACAACCCTCTACAAGTTAGTGAACCAGCCCCGTCTGAACGGTGGCTATGTGAGGAAACGCATTGTGTGGAACAACGAGACACTACGGCAGGACTATGGCAAGGACTATCTCGCCACCGTGCCGAAGTATGACGGTTTCTGTACAGTCCCAAACCATGTGGATTATCGTCCCGTGGTGGACAAGTTTCTCAACCTCTATGAGCCGATAGAGCATTGTCCACAGCAAGGCGAGTTTCCCTGCATCCAATCATTGGTTCGCCACATTTTCGGGGAGCAATACGAGTTAGGAATGGACTATCTGCAACTGCTCTACCTGCAACCCGTACAAAAACTGCCCATCCTGCTGTTGGTATCGGAAGAACGCAATACGGGCAAGAGCACGTTCCTGAACTTTCTGAAAGCCCTCTTTCAGAACAATGTCACGTTCAACACCAACGAGGACTTCCGCAGCCAGTTCAATTCCGATTGGGCAGGAAAACTCCTTATCGTGGTGGATGAAGTGCTGCTCAACCGCAGGGAGGACAGCGAGCGGTTGAAGAACCTCAGTACAACTCTATCCTATAAAGTGGAAGCCAAAGGCAAAGACCGTGACGAGATAGCGTTCTTTGCCAAGTTTGTGCTGTGCTCCAACAACGAGTATCTGCCCGTAATCATAGATGCAGGAGAAACACGCTATTGGGTACGCAAGATAGACCGCTTGCAGTCCGATGATACCGACTTCCTGCAAAAGCTGAAAGCGGAGATACCTGCCTTTCTCCATTTCCTGCAACACAGACAGCTATCCACCGAAAAAGAAAGCCGTATGTGGTTTGCACCCTCGTTGTTGCATACCGAAGCCTTGCGGAAGATTATCCGCAGCAACCGCAACCGATTGGAGATAGAGATACACGAACTTATCCTTGACATCATGGACAGTGTCGGTACGGACACATTCTCGTTCTGTTACAACGACCTTCTTCTTTTGCTGGTACACTCACAGGTAAAGGTGGAGAAGTACCAAGTACGGAAAGTGCTGCAAGAGTGTTGGAAACTTACTCCGGCATCCAACGGACTTACCTATACGACCTACCAATTTAATTACAATCGGGAGTGCCGTTATGAGCCGATTAAGAGAGTTGGACGGTTCTATACAGTCACAAGGAAGCAACTTGACTCCCTGTAACATCATTCTTTTTTTGTTGAATTGTTGAATAAGTATATAACCATGCTGAAAACAAACAACATACACTCTCAACAAATGCTCAACAATCGAAAAGAAATGTTGAGAAAACAACAGCATCCTTTGTTGGATTCTCTTTTTGTGAGTGGTTTGTTGAGAAGATGTTGAGGAAATAAAGCCTTAACATACAGCATAATATATGTGTCATTCATCAAATCAACATTATTACACTCATCATCAAATCCGTAGAAAGAATAAACCATGAACATCCAAGAAGCAAAACAAATCAGAATTGCAGACTATCTGCAAAGTTTGGGCTACACGCCCGTCAAACAGCAAGGCAACAGCCTTTGGTACAAATCACCATTCCGGGAGGAAACGGAAGCCTCGTTCAAAGTGAACACCGACCGTAACCTGTGGTTCGATTACGGGCTTGGCAAAGGCGGTAACATCATCGCTTTGGCAGAGGAACTATACGCATCCGACTATGTGCCCTACTTGCTCAACAAGATAGCGGAGCGAGTACCGCACATCCGTTCCGTATCTTTCTCTTTTCGCCAGCAAGCATCCGAACCGAGTTTCCAGCATTTGGAGGTGGGAGAACTTACCCATCCTGCATTGCTCCGTTATTTGCAGGAAAGGGGAATAAACATCAACTTGGCAAGGCTGGAATGTAAGGAGCTGCACTTCATCCATAACGGCAAGCCCTATTTCGCCATCGGCTTTCCCAATGTTGCCGGAGGATATGAAGTGCGTAACCGTTTTTTCAAGGGTTGCATCGCACCCAAAGACATCAGTTATATACGCCAGCAAGGAGAACAGCAAGAGAAGTGTCTCGTGTTCGAGGGTATGATGGACTATCTGTCCTTCCTCACGTTGCGGATGAAGAACTGCCCGACCATGCCCAATCTTGATGGGCAGAATTATGTCGTTCTCAATTCGGTTGCCAATGTTTCCAAAGCAATGGATGTGCTGCATGGGTACGAGCGCATCCACTGCCTGCTTGACAATGACGAAGCTGGAAGAAATGCCTACTTGGAATTGGCAAGAGAGTTCAGCGGTCGTATCAGGGACTTCTCCGACAACTACAACGGACATAAAGACCTGAACGATTACCTATGCGGTAAGTGGCAGAATGTAACCGTTAATCCACCTCCACGAACCATCGTAAAACCCAAAAAGAAAGGACTTGGATTATAGCACCTTGAACAAGAAAAACGTGAGATGCTCAAAACTCATTCCATAAGGATTGGGAGGTAGCAAGTTTGTGTTTCGGGTGTACCGAAACCGCTTGCTACCCACTTCCCAAGTTTCGGAAGATGGCATCCCGTTGGTCTATACAGTATAATCAGTAACAGAATTAGAAGAAACGAAATATGGAACAGAACAAGGAACGTAACAAGGGTGGTCGCCCCAAGAAGGAAGCGACCGAGAAACTGAAATACCGTGTCGCGGTGAAGATGGCGACAGCCGACTACTACCGTCTGCTGACACGGGCGCATGAGGCTGGTGTATCACCGAGTGAATATATGAGGGGGTGTTTCCGGAACGGTCATGTGAAAGAACGACTGTCTGAGGAACACGCCGGATACATCCGCCAACTCTGTGGCATGGCGAACAATCTCAACCAGCTTGCGCACAAGGCTAACGCCGGAGGCTTCCACGATGAACGGTGGGACTGCAAGGTGGCAGTGGCAAGGATTCACGAACTCTTAACCAAGATAGGGATATGATGGCGAAAATCGTAAAGGGAAGCGACTTCAAGGGTGTGGTGGATTATATCCTTGATAAAGGAAAGAATGCCCAAGTTGTCGCATATGATGGCTTGTTTATGGAGAACAAGGAAACCATTGCCATGAGTTTCAATGCCCAGTCGCTGATGAACGGCAATGTGGCGAAACCTGTCGGGCATATCGCATTGAGTTTTTCCAAAGAGGATGAGCCACGTCTGACGAACTGTGTCATGGGAGGTATCGCACTTGAATATATGGAACGGATGGGAATCAAGGACACGCAGTTCTTCATCGCCCGTCATTTCGACAAGGAGCATCCGCACGTGCATATCGCCTTCAACCGCATAGACAACAACGGCAATACCATATCCGACAGGCACGAGCGTCTGCGCAGTACCCGTATCTGCAAGGAACTAACCTTGATATATGGCTTGCACATGGCAAACGGGAAGGAGTGGAAGTGCATTTCAGCCACAGAGGACAGACGGACGAGATACAAGGCGTAGTGTTCACCAAGAACGGCTACCACTTCAACGGGTCCAAGGTGGATAGGCGTTTCAGCTATTCCAAGATTGACGCAGCTTTGCAGAGTAACAGATGCAGGGAACGGAAAGGAATGATGACCAACGAATATGAAGTTGCTACACCAAGTACACCATCCAGCATAGCACAAAGTGAGTTCTTCAACGGTTCATTGGGATTGCTGAACGGTAGTGATTCTTCTTGCAACGCTGCTGATGTAGAAGCCAATCAGGAAATGGCAGAGATACTTCGTAGAAAGAAGAAACGCAAACGAGGAATGAGATTGTAACAACCATAGAACATAGTCCGGTGGAAAATTTCATCGGCGACTATATTATAATCGGACGTTCGGGATTATGTGCGAAAGATGAAATCCATCCGAACGGGATAAAAACAAAACAAAGAGATAAGGGTGAATTATTGGATTGTATTCGCTCTTATCTCTTTTCGACTAAAGATAAGTTAAAATGATACTGCACAAATAAAAATAATCGGAAACACTTGCGCATTCCGAAATATGTTCGTAATTTTGCGAACAACAAACAACACCGTGAAAATGGATAATAAAGAATATACTACAACTCAAGAGCAACTTGCCCGGTTCGCCAAAGCAATGGGACATCCAGCGAGAATGGCAATTCTTGAATTTCTAATAAAGCAAAATACGTGTTTTTTCGGAGATATACATGAGGTACTGCCGATTTCTAAAGCAACTGTTTCTCAGCATCTGAAAGAGCTGAAAGATGCAGGATTGATACAGGGAGAAATAGAAACTCCCAAAGTAAAATACTGCATCAACCGTGAAAATTGGAAGATTGCCTCTATGCTCTTCACCGAATTTTTTGGGCAATGCCTGTGCGAAAAAGAAAGATGTTGCAAGTAATCGCAATTCTTTTTTATCCCAAATGTTCGTTGTTTTACGAAATACAAACATAAGTTTAATCAAATAAAAGAAGAAGTATGAACAAACTGATTTTGGCTTTTGTCGTTTGCTTCGGACTGACCGCTTGCGGAAAAAACGATGCAAAAAAGAACGACACTGTGAAAGTGGAACAGACACAATCACAAGAAGTGAACAACCGTGTGGAAATTCTGTATTTTCACGGTAAACAGAGATGTGCCACCTGTATGGCGATAGAGAAAAACGCCAAAGAAGTCATTGAAGCACAATTCGCAGAAGAAATTAAGAACGGTACTGTGGTTTTCAAGGCAATTGACATTTCCAAACCGGAGAATGAAAAGATTGCCGAGAAATACGAGGTTACATGGTCTTCCTTGTTCATCAGCAAGTGGATAGACGGGAAAGAAACCTATGAGAACCTTACCGAATATGCCTTTGCCAATGCTCGTAAGAACCCAGATGCATTCAAAAGCGAGATAAATAGTAAAATCCGAACCGCCTTGAAATAATCATATATGGACTGGCTACAGACTTTATTGGATAGCAGCACAACACCGACACTGACGGCATTCCTGTTAGGATTACTTACAGCGGTATCGCCTTGTCCGTTGGCTACAAATATAGCGGCAATCGGTTTTATAAGCAAAGACATCAAGAACAGGCAACGCATCTTTCGTAACGGTCTTTTATACACCTTGGGTCGTGTCATCGCCTATACCGTATTAGGTGTCATCTTGATTCTTATACTGAAAGAAGGGGCAAGTCTGTTCGGTATCCAGAAATTCATAGGCAAATATGGAGAATTGATTCTCGGTCCGGCATTACTTCTGACCGGGATGTTCATTCTATTCGGTAACAAACTCAAATTGCCCTCTTTCGGATTCAAAGGTAATGGTGAAAGCCTGGCACGAAAGGGTGGTTGGGGAGCATTGGCTCTTGGAATGCTGTTCGCTATGGCATTCTGCCCTACAAGCGGTGTGTTCTATTTCGGTATGCTGATACCGATGTCTGCCACAGCAACGATGGGTTATCTGTTGCCGATATTGTTTGCCATTGCTACGGCATTGCCTGTTTTGGTGGTCGCTTGGATATTGGCGTTCAGTGTCCAGCACATCGGCAGTTTCTACGGCAAGATGCAGACCGTACAGAAATGGCTGAATGGAATTGTTGGTTGCCTGTTCGTAGGAATAGGAGTATATTATTGTATCGTAATGTTTTAATTAACCAAGGATGCAATGAACACTTTGATAGAAACATTAAAATACTTCGTGTTTATCACGGCAGAATTGATAGCACTGTTCCTGCTGATCAGTGCGGTTGTCGAAATAATACTGATGTATATTCCGCAAGACAAAATCAAGCAATGGCTTTCTGGACGTGGAATCTTAGGCAATGTCATGGCAGCAGGATTCGGGGCACTCACCCCATTTTGCGCCTGTTCCACCATTCCGATGACAGTCGGTTTCCTCAATGCCGGAGTTCCTTTTGGAAGTACCATGTCATTCCTTATAGCTTCTCCGCTGCTCAATCCTATAATAATAGGAATGTTGGGGGCAATGGTCGGTGTAAAGGCGATGCTTGCATATTTCATTATTGCTTTCGCCGCCTCGGTCCTGTTCGGTGTGGTATTGGAAAAAATGGGGATGCAGAAGTATGTGAAAAACGTACGTCTCCGTAACGAACATAACGTAGGCAGTGAGGACAAAAGACAATGGACTATAAAGCGTAAACTGAGAGAAGCATTCGTTTCGGCTTGGGACAGTCTGCGCCCTATTTTAGGTTACTTGTTAATTGGAGTCGCACTCGGAGCAGGGATATACGGCTATATGCCACAAGATTTTGTGCTGAAGATAGCCGGACCAGACAATCTGTTTGCCATTCCTATCGCAGCCGTATTGGGCATACCGTTGTATATCCGTGCTGAAACGGCAATCCCTATCGGGGTCGCACTGATGGCTAAGGGTATGAGCATCGGCACTGTGATAGCGTTGGTTATTGGCGGTGCAGGTATGGCAATTCCGGAAATGACAATGCTTGCAAGCATTTTCCGTAAGAAATTGGTCGCAACGATTGTCGTTGTAATATTCCTTACGGCTGTAATTACAGGTTATTTATTTAACATATTATTGTAAGACAATTAAATATCAAAAGAATATGGAAACAAAAAAAGAAAACAAAAAAGGATTCTGGGCTTCATTATTCTCTCCGAAGCCTTGCTCGTGTTCATGTGGCAGTAATCTGATAATAGAAGAGCCCGAAAAACCAGAAACGTCTTGTTGCTGCGGAGATAAGTCATCTGCAAATAATTCAGGGGTAACGGAAATCAAGATATTGGGACCGGGGTGCGCCAAATGCAAATCAACCTATCAAGTTATTGAGAGAGTGGTCAGCGAAAACAAACTTGATGTGAAGCTTACGAAAATAGAGGACATTGCCGAAATAATGAGCTACAACATTATGGCAACTCCTGCGGTTGTAGTGGACGGTACTGTCAAAATAAAGGGACATGTTCCGTCTGAAAGTGAAGTAAAACAACTGTTGGGAATTTAATCTGTCTTGTATGGAGTTAAAAAAGGAGTTGAAAATTCTGTTATGGATTGTCGCTGTTTTTGTGGCAGTATTCTTTCTGCCACTTGACAGCGAACGGTTCATGACAGCCGTCACTGCAACGCTTGACCTTGCGAAGTGGTATGCAAGGGAGCACGTGGTTTTGTGCTTGCTGCCAGCCTTCTTCATTGCCGGAGTAATTGCCGTATTCGTAAGTCAGGGTTCGGTACTCAAATACTTCGGGGCTAATGCCAAGAAATGGCTCTCCTATACGGTAGCAGCCATTTCTGGTGGAATCCTTGCAGTATGTTCGTGTACTATACTGCCATTGTTCACAAGCATCTACAAACGTGGTGCAGGATTGGGTCCGGCAGTGGCATTCCTGTATTCCGGTCCGGCAATAAGCATTCTGTCGATTATACTGACGGCTCGTATTTTGGGCTTTGAAATGGGGGTGGCACGAATAATCGGTGCTGTACTATTCTCCGTTATCATCGGATTGGCAATGTCATTTATTTTCCGCAAGGAAGAGAAAGCTAAGAAAGAGGAACAGATGAATATCGTTCCGCCCCCAGAAAAACGTCCGATGTGGCAGACTTCGTTCCATTTCTTTACGCTGGTTCTTATCCTTGTATTTGCAAACTGGGGCGCACCTGCTTCGTCAGATACTGGACTCTGGTATTATATATTCACTTACAAGTGGTATATTGTCGGTGCATTGTCGCTGTTGCTTTGCTGGTCGCTTGTCCGAATACTGAAACTGCGAGTGCTTGGGGTGGTACTTGGCGCGATGGCTACTGCCGTTTCCGTCATCCTTGCCAATCTGTTTATTGATGATACAAAACTGATTCCACTTGTGCCGATGATTGTTGCGATTACCGCTCTCGCCGTCATCCTGCTCTTTGACAAACAGGATGAAGAAAACAGGGAATGGGCAATATCCTCGTGGGGCTTCGCCAAACAGATATTGCCGTTGCTGGCTATAGGTGTAGTGACAGCAGGTTTCCTGCTTGGCTCAACGCACGACAATACAGCCATTGCAGGTGTCATTCCGAACAGTTGGATAGAATGGGCAGTCGGGGGTAATTCGCTTTTGTCTAACTTCTTTGCATCGTTTACAGGTGCATTTATGTATTTCGCCACATTGACCGAAGTTCCAATCATTCAAGGTCTGTTAGCTTCCGGCATGGGTAAAGGTCCGGCACTGGCATTGCTGTTGGCTGGTCCGTCATTGTCTCTTCCGAATATGTTGGTCATCCGTGGTGTAATGGGTACAAAGAAGACCATTGTATATGTTACTCTTGTAATCGTAATGGCAACGGTTTCAGGCTTTATATATGGAAATCTATTTTAGAAATTATGAGAGTATTGATACTTTGTACAGGAAATAGTTGCCGCAGTCAGATGGCTCATGGCATTTTGCAATCATTGGATGATACGATTGAGGTCTGTTCGGCAGGCACACATCCTGTTGAACAAGTAAACCCTAATGCCATAGCGGTAATGCGTGAAATAGGCATAGACATATCCGAACATACTCCCACAGATGTAAGGCAATACCTTACCCAAGAATGGGATTATGTAATAACGGTATGCGGAAATGCCAATGAAACCTGCCCGGTATTTGCAGGACATGTCAAACATCGCTTGCACATCGGCTTTGACGACCCTTCCGATGTAACAGGAACACCCGATTTTATTAAAAACGAGTTCCGTAGAGTACGAGATAATATCAAGATGAAATTCTATGATTTTTATCTTCACATTAAGGGGCATTGCTGATGACCAATAAAGAAGAAGTTACCTCAGCATACATTTTCTTGTTCTACTCAATCTACCAATCACACGCTCCATTAGCAACATCGGCAACCTCTTTGTAGGTCTGCCGATGTTTTTATTACTCGGACATTCTGTTTTTCTTTCATCAGAATCACGCACATCACTTAACGAGTGCAAAACCTCCAAATTTTACTTGATAACAGACCATATGTTCAACAGAAAATAGTATCTTTGCACACATACAGAGTTATTTGACAGAAAAGCACTGCATATCGCAGAAGTTATGACCATTGCCAAGTCATTACCTCATATTTGTAAAACATATCATAAGTGGCTTATTCTTAATTAAATACTATTCTTGAATAGGATTTTTCAGAAAAATTTATGGTCGCAAGTCGGTCCATGGCTACACACCCGAGCAGGTGTTTACCGGATGGTTTTTCTACTACGATGAGTGGATGGCCGATGCGTCGTACCAACAGATGATGGCCGACGCCAAAAACCCTGCCGACCTTTGTGAAAAACAAAACATCGCGTATCTGGCAGGTTCGGGCGCTCTGCTGAAAATATACCCCTATCAAGGCGATTGGTATTCGCTGGCCGATAAGTTGCCTGCCGACATGGCCGTAGACGATTGGCGATTTATCCGATACAGCATGGATTACGTTGCCGAGCAAGTAGCCATGCACAACTATGCCAAAGCAGAAGAGCTTGTAGGCAAGATAAGAAAATATCAAGCCAAGCAGTGCATTACCCTTCCCACCGATGCTCAATTCCGCGCCGAGCGATGGTATAATACTACGGACTTCAACCGCACCGTCGCTATGTTTTGCATCACCTTCGGGTTCGTCCTATTTCTCATAAACTACTTCAAACATGACAAATATGATAATTCGATAGGACGACTGGAATGTCGTCACTCCATAAATAACAAACTTGACAAACTTGCTAAACTACCTTGGGCTGTGCTCTGTATCATATTCTGCTATCTGACTTTCCGAATCGCTCTGCGCACTATAGTGAGTGGGCATCTGCCGCTGTCGAGCGGATTTGAGACTATGCAGTTTATGGCATGGTGTGCTGTATTGGCATCGCTCTTTTTTGCTAAGCGATGGCCCCTTGTCATGCCTTTTGGTTTTTTGGTAGTAGGTTTTTGTATGTTGGTGGCCATGATAGGCGAGAAAAGTCCGCAGATCACACAACTAGTGCCTGTGCTCAACTCGCCGCTCTTGAGTATCCACGTAGCGGTGATTATGGTGGCTTACGCCCTGTTAGCCTTCATGATGCTCAACGGAGTGATGGGCCTCATCCTGATAGCCACGCACCGTAGCCCTGCCAAAGTCGAAGAACTGCGGCTCATGAGTCAGATCATACTCTATCCCGCCACCTTTCTGCTCACGATAGGCATATTTATTGGGGCTGTATGGGCCAACCAGTCGTGGGGCCGCTACTGGGGCTGGGACCCCAAAGAGACATGGGCACTCATCACCATGCTCGTATACTCAATCGGCCTACACACCACCAAGATGCCCTGGCTGCGCAAGCCCGCCATTTTCCACTCATTTTGTAGCATAGCTTTCATATTTGTGCTCATCACCTACATCGGCGTCAACTTCTTTATGGGCGGCCGCCACAGCTACGTCTAGTAGGGACAAACGTAACCATCCGAAATCGACCGTCTTTTAGGGGTGCAAATAATTCCTTATCTTTACGCCTCTAAAAGACGGTCGATTTCGGATGGTTACCAGTAAACTTCGGATGGTTACCCAGATAATTACTTTTCATCGAGAGTGATCATGAAAAAAAAAATTAGAGGCGCAAAGATAAGGTATTCTTTGCACCTCTAAAAGACAGCGTGTTTCAGATGAGTACTACAAGCGTATCATTAAAGGATGTGGACATCCCTGTCAGCTACAGAAGTATGGGTTTTACTCACTGCGTATCACGACTTTCCGGGTCGATATAGAACCGTCGGAGTAGGCGATGCGCATGAGGTAGACGCCCGAGGGGAGTGTGGCGGTGGGCAGTGGATTGTAGCCCGCCTCGACAGGGAACGTGAGGTGTAGTACACCCGCCACATCGTAGATATATGCAGCGCCCGACTGCGGTACGCTGACGACGGCAGCCCCAGCGGGCCCGAAGACTACGGTCATATCGTCGGCATATCCCGACTCGCCAACCGTAAACTGCCGCGGTGTGATGGGGCAGGTGGGTATAGTGACCCCATCATCGGCGCGAGTGAGCATCACGTAGTACTCGGCACCGAAATCGAGCATCCCATCCGGCACATAATAGTTGGATGATACAGCACCCGGTATAGGAGCACCCGACTGCATCCACTGGTAGGAGACAAAGTGGTAACCTCCGTTGTAGCTGGCATTACGCACAGCGAGCACATCATTCCACCGCTGCACCACGGTCGACGCAGGATAGTAGGCCGTAAACATTACCGGCAGAGTGTCGACACCAAAGCCGTTGCCGAAGATGATATCAAACGAATAGAGGTCGGGGCGGATGGTATCTTGCGGCAGAGCTACGGTTACGCCACCGTTAGGATAGGTGACGGCGTCCTCGTCAAATCCTACGCCGAGCATCTTGTCTGAGAATCGGACGAAGATGGTGTCAAAGTAACCGGCATCTATTCGGTAGCCGACAGTAAACGACGGGTCGTCGGCGCAGATCACAGGCAGAGAGTCGAGACTTACCTCGAGCATGGCCTCTACAAGGAAATGCACGTTGTAGTCGATAGAGTCGCATTTGCGCAGCTCGCGGCTAGCGACGACGATGGTAGTATCCGTCGGGCGCTTAAAAGTGTAGCTCTTGCCGTCGATGCGCAGGGCGTAAGGCAGCTGGTCGGAAGTAACAGAGACGGTGGTATCTATCACGATGTTGGGTATGACGTGCAGCGACACTTCGATAATAGAGTCGCAGCCATAATACGAACCTGCTACGATAGTATCGTAGTAGACACCCTCGGCGGTATAGTCACGACGGTTGACAGTAAAGACATCGCCTTGGCAGATAGTTTTCGATACTTGATGCAGATTGCCTGGAATAGGAGCTACCGTAACATCAAATGTAGTATCTACCACACAGCCCCCATACTCGCAGGTAAGCGTAACGGGGAATATGCCGCCCTCGTTGGGGAAAACGGCCGAAGGGCGGTCTCCGGTAGCGGTACCATACTCGCCGAAATGCCAAGTGTAGTGCGACACTTTGGCCTTGGCAGGGTCGACCATGACAGGAGGCATTGAGTCGGCAAACTCATAGATACGAGTGGCCGAGGCGTCGAACTTGAGTGTGTTCTGGCACTTTTCGCTAACTTGTTCAAAAGTAAACGATGGCACAGGTCGGCGAGGCAAGACATATGCTTCGAGAGTAAAGAAGCATGTAGAATCTTCTTTATTAATAAGGTCTACATAGTACGAGTCGGTAGCGGTAGGATCGGGGGTAAAGAATCGGTCGGTGCATACGGTGGTCATGTTGCGGTCGTTCTGCTTATACCAACGGTAGCGGAATCCATCGGGCACTTCAAAAGTGGTGGCTTGCTCGGTACAACTCATACCTTCGACCACAGCCGAAGCGCATTCGGGCACGGCATAGAGGTACGCAAAGTGGTACGACATGCCGCAAGGGTCCATCGAGATACGGAATTGTACTATATCGCCGGCATAGGCTTTGAGGTTGAAACCGAGTGTCATCCAGTCGTGCCATTTGATTTCGTCGGTCGATGAGGGGTCCGAGGCGCCATACTGCCCTTTGGCGGGGTGCGCTATTTTCCATCCCGGGTCGGCCGCGCCCGCCAGCTCGTCAAGTTTGAGTCGTATAGAGTTGAACTTCGAACGCAAGCAACGCGAGTCGAGCAAAGCGCCATACTGGTCGAGCACATCGACAACAATCTGTGTCTGATCTTTTTCGGGGTGATGCGACGCGAATTGAAGCACAGGAGCGTAATGCAGCAGGAAGAGTTCGGCGTCTTCGGGCACACGATACACATAGGTGATACCACTCGACAAGCGGGCCGAAGGACCGCCGGGGGTACCTTCGTTGGGGCCGAATTCAGAACCGACGCCCAGGCGCACCGACGCCCAGTGCCCCTCGAGCACCGTTTTTAACTGATAGTCGGTTACAGGGTCGCGCTCGGCCGTATCGTAGTGTACTGTGTGATACGACTCACGGCTTTCAGGACCGTAATCGATAGTACGGAGATTAGAGAAAGGATAGCCAAAAGAGCCAGTGGTACATTTCGTAGACGATGCGTCGAGGTCCCAATACTCCAGACAGTAGTCTGAAGGTCCGTACACGATGACCGGAGTCTTTATAATCCACGGACTGGCGTCAGAAGCGCACGACGAGCGCACTTTGACACTATACACACCATACGGTACGGTGGCATAGGAAAGCAGATATTCATTTTGAGTCAATCCAAACACCGTATCGGGCACAACAGCAGCCGAATCGGGCTGATTGATTTTATAGTACATCAAGTCGAAGGTAGAACCGGTGGCGCCATTAGAGGCAGACCACGACACTTTCACTCCGTCGGTCTGCTTGGTAGCGGTGATATTTTCGGGCACATTATCACAATCGCCATAAACGGGCATCTGAATAAGCGAGATATTGTCTACCCCCACACCTATACGTTCGGGGAAACAAGCGCCATAGCGGGCGGCCTCGCTGATGCCTTGCTGCTTAAAGAGGAAGACCAGATAATAGTCGCCAGCCGACGCCACATTGAAAGCCGCACTCTTGGTCGACCACCCCGAGCGCTTGTATTCGTCGGCCGGATCGCTGAGGAACAGTTGTCCTGCCGTAGCGTTTTTATTAAACGAAGTTCCTCCTATCGCCGTAGCAAAAGGCAAGAGATTGGTCGTCGCGGGCACGAGCGACACCATCATACGCATATCAGCATAGTCGGCGCCAGTCTTTATTCTGTAGTCGAAAAAGAGATTGTGAAATCCGGCATTGAGTGTCACTTTAGTATACGATATCGACACATAACCGGGGCCCGTCATCATATAACCTGCCGAAGAGCCATCGTCGTACGACGTGTACATGGCCTTGTCACCTGTTGACTTTACAGCTTCGCCAATGGCAAAGCCCGTAGCCACACGCGATGTCTTGCGAAACGACCACTGCTGACATTCTGCCTCCGTTTCAAAGCCACAGAAATATGGTGTGGAGACAGTTTGCGCCGCCACATTATGAAGAATGAATAATGAATAACTAATAATGCATAATACACGAAGCACAATGCCGAATAAAAAAAGTGGAATACGTAATGTGGAATTCATAATGCGTGATATGAAATGCGTAATGATAATTGGTGGCAGTAAGCCCGATCAAGGGCTTACTGCCTATTTTATTAATTGATAATTGATAATTGATAATTGATAATTGATAATTGATAATTACCAATTTTCAATTATTTCACTATCAGTTTACCTACATATACTCGTCCTGTACCATCGGTAATGCGAACATAATACAGACCGCTCACTTTGGTGGTAGGCACTTGGATAGGATAAACCTCGGGAGTAGTAGACCAGACGACTTGACCGATAGAGTTTAGCATCTCTACAGTCATACCCTGCTGTTCGGCAAAGGTCCAGTCGCGGTTGACAGTAGCCATATCGCCTCCACTTACCGGATTTGGAGCTACGATGAGTGGCAATGCATTGACTTGGTCTACTGCGGTGATCACGTTGAGAGTGAGACGAACGACAGAGTCGCAACCGGTCTCAACGCTACGCTCGTGGCAAGTATATTCGCCGGCAGTAGTATAGGTAGTACCGCAGAACTCAAACTGCCCGCCCTGTTGGATAGTGGCTATGGTATCGGTGTAGACAGTAGCTAGGAATTCGACATTGACAATGATAGTAGAATCGCAGCCATCGTTGTTTTTGATAGTACGTGTGAGGACTGTATCTTTTGATATCGATGGAATGTTGAAACCGTAGTTGGTGTATGGATAGTCCTGACATACATAGTCGTCGTTTTCATTTACGATAGGATCGTTCACACGGAGAATGAGGTGGACCACAGAGTCGCATCCGAGCGAATTTTTGTATGTCTTGGTATACTCACCAGCGGTAGATATCTCTTCGGCATTGGCACCTTCGCCAAAGATTATCGACGAGCCGCGCAGATAGTACGGCGGTCGGTAGTCTCGGTTGGGATGACGTGGAAGTCGATGACAACTATCGAGTCGCAACGCTCGGCCGTCTTGAACACATGCGAGTATTCACGAGTTTCATTCAAAGTGATGCCAGCCTCTTTCCATTCCCAAACGGTACCTTCGCACACTGCACGGTATTGGTAGTAATGCGATGGGGTCACTTCAAGACGGAGTGTGACGTTGGAGTCGCAGCCCAAGTGGTTTTTGCCATAAGCCACATAAGTGCCTGCAGTATCGCACTGCATACCGGCAAACTCATAGGTATCGCCTTCGCAAATAGTGGCCGAAGTGTAGTACATCTGGGGCAACACTTTGAGGTGGAGTATGACGTTGGAGTCGCAACCGCTGGTAGCGTCGAAAGTCATCACATAGTCGCCGGCTACACTCTGTGAGTGTTGGCCTACAAATGGTTCTTCATTATAGGTCTGGCCTTCGCAGATAGTAGCGTAGCGGTGAGTCTCTTTCGATGAGGTGACAGTGAGGGTGATCTCTTTGAGAGTATCGCAAGCGGTGTTGGTATCCGAAGCGATGTCGGCCATCACGAGACGAGTATAGGTGTTGGTACCCAACTTGAGGTCGGCACGCGAGATGACAAAACCATTGCCGTAGTAGTCGGAACCTGAGCAGTGCGAGCCTGTAAATGTGCTGCTACCGCCATAGCAAGCCAAGCGCACATCATCGATGGCGATGTAGAGACCTGTACCTTGAGCTTGAGGTGCAGCTTCGAAGGCTACAATCACGGTCTTGCCTACATAGTCGGCAAGTGGATATACCTGAGTGGCCCAATCGGCAGCAGTGAGTGATGCCAGCTGAGTGTAGGTAGCTCCACCATCGGCACTGATTTTCACCACAAGAGGTATTTCGGAAGTATTGGCGTATCGGAACGAAAGGGCATATCCGTCTGCATCTACATTGAACGATGGCGACAAGAGAGTAGCCACGCCGTAGGCGCCCGAAGTAGAGAGACGGGCATACTTGGCGTTGCCTTCGGTCGAAACATTCCAGTTGTACTGGCGGTCGGCGATAACAGTAGCCGATTCGCGATCCCAGCAGGCAGGTATTTCGGTGCCATAGGCATCTTGGAACGACTGCATATATGGCAGCGCCATCACGTCGCAATCAGTGAAGAATGTCATCTGTGCCAGGTCTGAAGCCTCGGTGCCAAGGAAGGCCGTGACAGTCACGGTGTAATTGGTAGCTGCAGTCAGGCCGCTCAATAGCACGCTTGTACCGGTAGTAGTCTGGTCGAATATGGTAGTGCCGCGATATGTAACCACTACACGAGCACTATCGGCATTGGCCACCCATGATACAAGGGCCGATGTTTTGGTGATGTCATCGGCGGTGAGGTTGATAGGAGCGCCAAAAGGCACTTCGGTCACGCTGTAGTCGTCCATAGCAAAATAGGTGTTGGCATTTGCTATACGGAAACCAAGATCATATACACTATCGGCCGAGGCTTTGAAGTAGCCCACCATATTGGTGTATGACAGGCTGTTAGCCTCTTTCTTAGCAAGTACTACATCCTCTGTCGCGCCGTAGTGCACAAACGACATTTCGGCAAAGCGGTCACCGTCGGTAATACCCCATATCGACATAGCATAATATTTTCCTTTAGTCAATTGGAAGCTACGGCTAGCGTTTTGAACGTCGACAACGCCTAAGTTGGAAGAATTGACTATATTTATCTGACCCGTGCGGGGAGCGCGGTTTTCAGACACATTCAGAGAGTTGACGCTCCATGGATATGACGGGTTGCTTTCCGTCCAGCAGTTGCCAAGTCCGAATTGTCCTGCATAGTCTTCGAAGCTGGTGGTGTATGGAGCTTGGGCGGTGACGACGACAGGCGTACATTCGGTAGAGAACTGATAAGCGGCCCAAGCGCTTTGGTCGGTATCGGAGCAGAGGGCTCGGATAAAGAGGGTGTAAGCGGTATTCGGACGGAGCGACTCAAAGCGGATGCTATCTACATCGGCCGATGTAATGAAATCGGCGGCAGGCACATCGGCTGCAGTCTTAGCTGTACGGTGGATAGCATACTCTATCCTGCTCTCGTTGATATTGACGAACGACACTTGCGCCATGTCGGTACTTACGGTATCAAGAGCGAAGTCGATGACTGGAGCACATGGCAGCTTGGCGACTACGATGCTCTCTACGGCTACCGGGGTAGTCTTCTGGTTATCGTCGTTGGTCCAAGCCAGCACAAGGCAGTATTTACCTGCTTCGCTTACTAACTCTTGCTTGTTAGTGCGTTTCCAATCGGTTTGATACGACATCTCTTTCTCATCAAGAGCGATGCAACCATCGGCGAGTGAAGAAGAAGAGAAGAGGTTGGCTCCTGGAGTAACCACTACATCGGCAGGAGCTAAGAAGAGGCGAGCGTAGTCGGCATAACCCCCACCGCACTTCCAGTCGTAGCCGAAGTCGTAGAGACCGGCTTCGAGGTCGAAGAGGCGGTAAGCATACGAAGTAGATTTACGATCGGCACTGTAGTCGTACGATGTAGCATCATTTGAGATATAGAGCGATTTGGCGTCGGCAGTGCCCGAGTGGGTAGCTGTGCCAATGACAAACTTGTTGACATCGGAAACACCGGCAGCTACTTGCCACATAGCGTTCTCTTCGTCGTTTTCAAAACCACATTGGTAAGGAACGGCAGCAGCCTCGCGGAGAGTAGTTGCTTTCACGCTACGCCATGCCGAGTTGCGGACAGCGTCGCACTTAGTGCGGACGAAGATATAGTATTCGGTAGCAGGTGCCAGATTGTCGACCGTTATGGTTCTGCCCTCTACAGAGTCGGTGTAGAACGCATCGGCCACATTGGCTGTACGCGATACGGCATAGATGACACTGTCGGCAGCATGCATGTTGCGATAAGATACCACCACTTGATTGTCAGTCAAAGCCGAGATGCGTACGCTGTCGAGAGTAGGACAGTTGACTTTCTCGATGGAGAGGTTGTCCATGGTGAATGGTGTCTGCACCCCTGAGGCTGCGTTGTTACGCCATGCCACTACCAGGTTGAGGAATGTGTCGCTCTCTATGGTGAGTTCGGCCAACTGTTGAGTCCAATCAAAGCGGCGGTTCAGTATTTTGCCACCATCGAGAGAATACACATTATCAGATATCTTATTGTCAGAGAGCGGATTCCAGAAGTCGTCGCCGAGACGCCATAGGTCGCCCGAGGCGCCAAATTTGCCCGACTCGATAGGTGAGAATATCGACGACAGGAATACACGAGCATAGTCGGAAGAGTAGTCGCCCACACCTTTCCAGTCGTAGGAGACGAGGTACTGACCGGCGGTGAAGTGGAAAGTGCGATACATGTACGACACTGATGCGTCGATCGAAGAGTAGTGATTAGAGGCGTCGTCGTCGGTCACATAGAGTGCTTTCGTGCCTTCGCGTACGGCAGTAGCGTCGGAGCCAAACATGAAGTGGTTGACTTCAGTGGCGGAAGCGTTGATCCACAAAGCGTTGTCGGCATCGTCTTCAAATCCGGTAGTGTATGGGAATGAAGGGGTGGCATTGACTGTGCGGAACTGAAGTTTTTTCCAATCGCTAGGATTTTCGGCAGTACACATGGTGCGTACTTTGAAGATGTAGTCGGTACCGGCTGTAAGAGCGGTAAAGTTGATAGTATCGGCAGCGATAGTGTCGTTGGTTACACCTTCTAGCACAAGGGTACCATCAAGTGTTTCGAGACGATATTGGCGATCTACCCGATTGGTGTCTGTCACGAAGCGCACGCTGGCAAACGTGTCGCCGAAGTTGAGCAATTCAACCGATTCGGGACCGAAACAATAGTCGGCAGGAAGCAGAGCAATATTGTCTATGTAGATAGACTTCCTGTTGCCGGATAGAGCACGGATAGCTATCTGACCATTGGCCCACCGCTCATTGATATCGGAAAATACGGCGGTAAAATGACTGTATCCCGCCGAAGCCGGGCATTGAGCCACTTCGAGATAAGAGCTGGCGTTGGTTGGGTCGTTGATTACGCCTACGGAAAGTTTGCCAGGCTCAGTGCCCCCAGTCTTGTAGTCAAACGAAATGGCGAGTGTGTTGGCAGGTTCTTCCATTGGAGGGAATACTACAATCGAGTAGGCGGGCTTGCCATCCGTGTCGGTCTGTATATCAGAGCTGGTAAATTCAAGGCAACGCTCGCCGGTACCATAACCATTACCATAACTATTGACAGTGGCTTTGGGAGCATCGTATAAAAGGTATTCGAGAGTAGTGAAGCACGAAGTTTCGATCGATGTCTCATTCTCAAAGTCTTGATAATATGGAGTAGACGCCACAGGACAATTGGTACGGAAAGTGATAGGGCCGCGCCAGTCGCTAGGAATAGTGCCGCTCGAGGTGCGCACATATACATCGTACATGGTGCGAGCGGTGAGACCTGTGACGGTAAATGTTTTCTGAGGGGCGTCTGCCACTGTAGCGGTCGCCACGGAAGCGCCTGTCTCCACAACTGCATATTGCCAAGCTGTGGCTATGGTGGCTGTGTCGAGGATTGTCATCTTGGCGGCATCGATACCGATAGAATCAAATGTCACGCCTTGAGGACGAGAGTTTGGCAAGATGCGCTCGATAGTAAAGTTGCTGATATAAGCGGTGAAGCCCCAGTTATTACTCCACAATCCGAACACGAAGCGGAACTCAGAGTAGTTGCCCGACAAGAGCGAGGTGATCTCATATTCATAATGGCGGACCGACGATGATGAAGTAGCCTCCATGCCCACTTTGTTGGCAAAGTTTTTTACTGTCTGGCCATCGTTTTCGAGAATATAGAAGCCTACAGAGTCGCCTTCATTTTTATTAAATATCATGTCGAACGACACACGGATACGGTCGCCGGCTGTATATGCGAACCAAGGAGTATAGTACGACGAAAGTCCTTCATCGTCAATCTCGATAGCCAATTGGTTTTTAGACATATTGGCTCCATTGGCGCTGTTTGTAGGAATCATCAAGCCATCGGTCCAGCATTGAGGCTCACCGCTACCGCCGAAATTGTTGTCGTATGGGAGGGTAAAAATGCCGCAACTGGTGGTAAACTCGCCTATGTAGCGCAATCCGGTAGTGTCGCCGGCGCCGCATATCGAGGCTATATAGAGTTCGTAGTCGGTGAGAGGTGTCAAACCATCGATAGTGCCGGTGGTGGTGGCGGTTACTACTTTGGCATCGATACGTTCGTCGTTCTGTTTGAGCACGAGTTGCCACTCTGTTTCGCCTGCTCCGGCCTCCCATGTAGCTGTCACGCTATGGGCTGTGATATCGGAGATAGCGAGGTTTTGTGGTTTCACGCACGATGTTTTTGGAGTGAGTTCGAGGTTCTCGAGATATACACGATAATCGCCATTGACATATATGGCAAAGCGTTTGGCGCCGCTGAACGGCTGGTCATAAGAGTCGAGAGCGGTAGCTATGCTATCGAAGCGAACGCTGAAGTCGTACCAAGTCTTACCATTGTTGAGGTTGATAGTAGCGAGAGGGAGGAAAGTGGCTTCAAAATCGTCGGGGTCTGTGCTGTTGAGCACACCGATAATAAACGACTGAGGACCATAACCGTCGAGCAAAGCCCAACCCGAAAGTTCGTAATCGGCAAGTGATGTTATATCAAACACCGGCGAGACAGCCACCGCTTCGCCCACCACAAGAGAGTACCCCGAACGGGCATAGGTATCGTCAAAGGCAAAGATTGCAGAATAACCCATATCCATAAACTCCCAACAATATAGACTATTGCCATCGGGGTCATCGAAGTTGTCTTCGTAAGGTATAGTAGCGTCGGCACAGAGGGTGCGGAACTTCTGTAGCGGCAACCATTCGGAAGGCTCGCCGTCACAATACGAACGGAGGGTGTAATAGTAGTTGGCATTCGACATCAAATCGGCCAGATTATAAGACTTTGACGTTATGCGGCCATTGAATACGTCGGCAGCACCAAGAGTAGGATCAAACTCTATGCTCGACACCTTCAAATCCCATTCGGTTGATGCCGACTCAAATGCGATAGTGGCCGAAGTGGCAGTTACGTTGGCAATTTGCACGTTGATTGGCGGCACACAGTCTACCACTTTGACAGTGAGGCTATCGTAGTACATCTCCATAGCATATCCCACATAGTCGGCACCGAAACCTACATAATATACACCGTCGGCGGGCACTGCAAAGTATGCATTATATTCGTTCCACTCACCATTGACGATAGTCTGTCGCGAAGCTATAGTCATAGAATCGCTCTTGGGCACCGAGCCATAGCCCAGCACTGCATCTATATAGCCCGGGTCGTCATACTCCTGACGAGCCATCATCGACATGCAGTAGTTTTTACCGGCTTGAAGCGATACGGAGCGCATAATCCAACCCTGATTGCCAGAGCCGCGCATATCGACATATGCGCTCATCTCGCCTTCGGGTGCATCGTAATACGACGACACTTTGTAGTCACAACGGCTGCCGGTATATACTGTCGAGTAGCAACCGGCGAGAGCAGAACCGTGGGTGAAATCTTCAAAACCTTCGAAGAAAGGAGTCTGTTCAGTTATGGCATAAGGCAAGCAGTCGGTCTTGACAGTCTTTGATGTTTCTGACCATAAGCCCGAGGCAGCACCACCCTTGCAGTGAAGTTTAACGTAATAATCATATTGAGTATCGGGAGTAAGGCCGGTGACTGTTACCGACTGACCGGTAGCACGTACTATGGTGCCAAAGTCGGGATTGGTGCCAGCAGCACATACCGATACCGACCAATCTACAATCATTGGGTCGGAGATAGCGAAGCGAATGGCATCGGAACCAACAGAGTCGGCCGACACTTTAGTCACGTCGAGGAATTCGCAGTCAGGCGTTGGGAAGAGCATGACATCATCGATAAAAAATGCGACTTTATAATAGTCGCTACCGGCGCTCACACCTTCAAACACGATGTATTTCTCACCTTGAGCGTTGAAGTTAACTTCTTGTCTGCGCCACTCAAAATCATCCCAGTTGTCGATCATTGCATCCTCAAGACTTATTGAAGTCAATTTTGTTCCACCAATAGTGTCGGGTGTAGAGTTGACCCAGACATTTAATTTCTGATCGTGAGATGTGCTCGTAAACTGCAAGAGTTGGAAACGGAGAGTATAGTCGGTAGCCACCGTGCCAAAATCGGCAAGCGGCATGACAAGAATATTGTGCGTACCGGCTATGCCTAGTTGCATCTTGGCGGCATAGCTGCCTGCGTACACTTGGTCGCTATAGTTGGCGTCGTGGTCAGCAATTACCCATGCGTTGTCGCCAAAGTCGTCGCCCGATCCTTCGCCCAATACTGTCTGTTTGGTGCTCCAGCATGCCGGTGGCATCTCGGCACTCTCAAATCCCTCTTTTATTGGGAATGTCAAGACTGCCTCACAGCGAGTGGTAGCTGTAAGGTTTTGCTCTACGTATGCAGCATCGCCATCGGCGCCACAAGTAGTAGCTACTCGAGTTGTGATAGTATATGTAGTAGATGGCGTAAGACCAGTTATGGTATAAGCCTCGCCGGTAACGGTAACAGGTACGGTAACTGCTGCGCTCGATGCCGGAGTGATAGTGAAATCGACAAGATACTGCGTGGCAGTAGATGCCGGATGACGGTTCCATACAAAGGTAACGCTATTGAGTGTAGCTTGATCTTTGTCTACACGTATATTGCTTACTGGACGGCATTTAGGAGCTTCATATACTTTGAAGTCGTCGATATATGTATCCAGTTTGTTGAGATTGATACCCTCGATGATAATGTATACTTTGCCGGTAAGAGGAATATTGTATTCATAAGGATAGAAACCTTCGCTAGGCACTGCCGGTGAAAGTTTGATTTCGTTGTGAATCATGCCGAGTTCGACAGCCGAGGCATCGGTGATATCGGGTTTATTGCTCACCCATACACGGACGCCTTCACCATTTTGGCGATAGTAAGACGATTCTTTGCGATACATCATAAACGATAGGTCGTATTGACCGGCAGTAGCCACTTCGATAGGCTGCATCACAAGCAGAGTGCGTGAATCTGTACCCCACAAATCGGAATGGAAGCGGAGCGAATTGCGGCCGCTATTGCTCTCTTTTGTGCTTATATCCCAGATTCCGGCACCTTTTGTTTTCTCTTGGTACCAGCAAGTGGGCAAGGTGTTTTGATCATCGAAATATTGTTCGAAAGCGGCCGAAGGGGCTACACCACAACGGGTAGTAACATCGACAGAAGCACTCCACTCGCTCTGAGTGCCGGCAGCGCATGTAGTACGTACTTTGAAAGAATAGGCTGTACCTTTTTCAAGTCCGACAACGGTATATGGATTGGTAGTAACAGCTACCGGGGTTTGCTCTCCTACCTGAACTTCATACGAACCGGCATTTTCGTAGTCGACCCACGATAGAGTGACCGAAGTAGAATCGATAGCGGAGACAGTCAATCGTTCAGGGCGTGCACAAGCGGGTTTTTCTTTTACTGAAAAATCGTCGATGTACATCTGAGTCGATGTACCCGATGGTATCATGATAGCAATAGCACGACCTACGAGGGCATCTGCGTAGGCGGATGTATTGAAGCGTACTTCGGTCCATGCTTTGGTTGTAGCGACAGAATCGGCATACAATGCCACGTAAGATGACACGTCGTAAGGGTCGGCGATGACACCTACGGTAAACTTCACATTGGCAGAGGCATGGTACCAAAATGAAACCTCCATATTGTTGGCGGCAAAGTCGAACTGAGGCGACACTAGGTAGGCCATAGTTTTAGATGAAGCATTCATATATGCCGACTGTCCCGAAGAGGCGTCGCCATGATATGTACGGGTAGCTATCTTGGTATTATGACCCGTATTGACAGTCATCCAACAATTGAGAGGAGCATCTTTCGACTCAAAATCGGCTGTATAGGGCAACGTTACATTTTGGCACAGAGTGCTGAATGTAAACTCGTCCGACACTTCCGACTTACCTTTGGTGTCGTCGGTACAGTCAGTTTGGAGCGTAACGGTATACGCCGTAGCGGCCGTAAGACCTGTGATTTGATACTGACGGGTCCCTGTCGGGTCATTGATCACAAGGCCTTGATGAATAACTGTCTCACCCTGACGTACGGTGAGAAGATACTTGGCCGGTGTGCCGAGTGTGACGTCGGACAGTTGCCAGCCAAGTGTAGCTGTAGTCTGTGATGCCCCTACCAGTTGCAAGTCGACAGGCTTAGGACAAGTGACCGAAGTCTCTTGCGCCCATGCCTGAGCTGCTCCAAGTAGTGCCAACACGACTACAAAGAAAAAAGCTCTCATAGATTTTTTTCTCATAATCATTGGTTTTGAAAGATTAGATAATATATTGATAAATGTATATTCCAAAGCCTTGACAAAGCTGAAAAACTTATAACCACCGCGGTGATTCTTGACATAAACCACATGCCTGCCGACCTACGGGAGGCTACTTACGCGCCTTACCTCACTTGCACTTTTATCACTCGGCTTGTCGTGCCCGAAGTAAGTTCAAGGATGTAGAAGCCTGAAGCGGCAGGAGCTGTAAGCTGGGGAGCGGAGGCTGATGTATGCTGGCTGGCTACCAACTGCCCACTCACCGACCACCAGCGAGCATCGAGCGTCGGTTCGGTCGACTCGATGGCAGGCAGCGATAAGCGTTGGCCGACGAACACCGCCGTGATAGTCGGATACTGCGACAAATCGGCATGTAGCGATGGCGTGATGGGACATGTTCGGATATAATAGTCCTCGCCTTGGCGCCGCAGTCCCGCACTATACTCTACCGCATTGGCATAATCGAACGATCTATCTTTGCCAAGATAATAGTACGACCCGGTTTCTCCATCTATCAACATCCCGTTGCAATACCACTCAAAGGCCGAAAAACGATATCCTCCATTATAATTCTCATTATATACAGCTATCACATCGTTCCACTTCTGGCGTAGCACATCATCGGGATAAAACACACAAAACGGTATATGATACACCGTAGTGTCGCACCACTCAGTAGCAAATCGGAGGTCGAAAGCATACCAGTCGGGCCGGACGCCAGCCGGTATCGCAAGGCTTAGTTCCGTTACATCCATACCAACCAAAACATTGTCGACAAACCCAACACGCTCCGCTAAGGTGTCGAAGTCTATCGTAGCGCTCAGATATTCACCTTGCGACACCGTAAAAGAGAGAGGCAGATGGCTGTCGTCAGCGCAAATCTGGGCAAAAGGCGTCACTTGGATCGAAAGAGAGTCTATCACTGTGAGATTGAGGTAATATGTACTATCGCACATCGACGATTGGGCAGCCGGCACCACATGGGTATACACACCCGTGGAAGAGCACTGCTGACCATGGAAGTCATAAACCATGCCCTGACAGATAGTGTCTGTCACAGTGTCGGCCATCTCTTCGAGCATCGTCAGGCGCAGGTAGATAGTAGAGTCGCATCCGCCGCTCATCATATACGACACCGTGTCGAGAGCCGACTCTCGGTAGGTCCGGCCATTCCAACGGAATGGATATTTACCACACACTACCGTGTCTATCCAAGTCTCTTTCGGAAAAAGCGATGGCACATGCAGCGGTATGTCGATGGAGTCCATACAGTTGCCGTTAGACATCCCGGCTATCAAGCGCACTGTATAATCGCCTCCTCCGCGAGGGAACAATACTGTAGGATTTTTGTCGATAGGCACATATACCGAGTCAGCATCCACGCCTACTATCTGCCATTGGTAGAAATCGCATTGCTCACCTCCCATCGGTATACCTTCGTCGGTAACAACGGCACTTACATTGTTGAATTTTACTGCATTGCGCTCACATTTCGACGGATTGTGCTGTAAGATACCCGAAGCCTTAGGCATTCGTGGAGTCATGTTGGCCGAAAGAGTAAATCCACACTGACCGAGCTTATCGGCATTGGTAGTGATAAAATTGCAATCGCAATAGTATGTGCGAGTATCCTTGCCATCCACATTGATAGTTTGTGTTGTAAAAAGCACATTGTCCTGATCGATAGGATCCGCAGGGTCGTCGAGGTACCACTCGTATGTAAATCCCGGAGGCGCCGAGATAGTCTGCACCGGCTGCTCGCCACACGCTATACCGGAAATGGTTGCCGACACGCACGACAGCGTGAAATAAGCATACCCATAGTGGCCGCCCTGCTCGCAGTCGTACGACTGAAGTTCGATACTCAGTTCGTTACCCAGCTCTTCATCTGGTATACGGATACCCACAGTTGTCCACTCTTTCCATCTCACTACGTTAGCCTCCGACCCAACAGGCCTATACTCATGCC
>SAMEA104315432__coassemble_285_pt1 | contig 27380 bp, 23 predicted proteins | sample SAMEA104315432__metabat2_low_PE_040 | metagenome-assembled genome bin SAMEA104315432 (sample SAMEA104315432) | gut metagenome | biome: Monkey gut; feature: monkey-associated habitat; material: faeces | place: China | collected 2013 | reverse complement strand
TAGGTTACGGTTTTATCATCACTTTCATTCCTGTACTGTTGATCGGTATCATAGGCCGGCTTGCTTTTAAAATCAACTACTTTACTTTGATGGGCTTGATAGCGGGTAGTACAACCGACCCCCCTGCACTCGCCTACAGCAACGCTACTGCAGGCAACGACGCCCCGGCCGTAGCCTACGCCACCGTATACCCCCTCACCATGTTCCTCCGCGTGCTCACCGCCCAACTCCTCATCATCATTTTCTGCTAAAAACCATAAAAGCCAAAGTGATAAGGACTTTTGTCCTCAATCAATCTCGAAACTAAAATCTTGCTATTATAATCTTGATACTTGTGTCTTGCTACTTGATACGAACGAACTATAAAAATATGTATTTCGACGAATTAGACCTCAATGACGATATCCTTGACGCCCTCGACACAATGAATTTTGTGGAGTGCACCCCTATTCAAGAACGTGCCATACCGCTTGTTCTCGAAGGCCGCGACTTGCTTGGTTCCGCACAAACCGGTACAGGCAAGACCGCCGCTTACCTCCTCCCTCTGCTCGAACTCCTCAGCCGTGGCAAGTCAAACCCCAACAAAGTCAACGCTTTAATTCTAGTGCCTACCCGCGAGTTGGCCCAACAGGTAGACCAACTCCTTGGCGGCTTCGCTTATTATCAAGGCACTAGCTGGATAGCCGTATATGGTGGCAATGATGGTGTGGCATTCGCCCAACAACAACGGGCATTCGCCGCCGGCGGCGATATAGTCATTGCTACGCCCGGCCGACTCTTATCACTTATCCGCTCTACAAAAGTCGACCTATCGGGTATCGACTATCTCGTCCTCGACGAAGCCGACCGCATGCTCGATATCGGTTTCTACGACGATATCATGGAGATAATCCGCCACCTTCGTCCAGACCGCCAGACATTGATGTTTTCTGCCACTTTCCCCAAAGATGTAGAACAGTTGGCAAGAAAAGTATTACGCAATCCAGCTGAAGTCAAAATATCTGTCTCCAAGCCTGCCGAGGGCATCACTCAGCATGTCTATCTTTTGCACGAAAACCAGAAAATACCTCTCATATCACACCTTTTCTCCCAAGATGATTGTGGCAAAGCTATCGTCTTTTTATCATCGAAATGCAACGTCAAAGAGCTATATTACACATTACGACGCAAACACATGAATGTAGCGCAGATACACAGCGACCTCGACAACAACGAGCGCTCGCAGGTGCTTCTCGATTTCAAAAATACTAAAATCCGTATCCTTGTAGCTACCGATGTAGTGTCGCGCGGCATCGATATTGACGACATTGATACGGTCATTAATTACGATGCCCCAATGCAGTCAGAAGACTATGTACATCGTGTAGGCCGTACAGCACGTGCCGGTGCCAAAGGGCAAGCAATCACCCTCATAACACCCCGCGACATGCAGCGCCTCGAAAAAATAGAGCGTTTCATCGAGCGCAAAATACCTAGACTGGCCCTACCCGCCGAAATAGCCCAAATGGCGCCCGCCGTGAGCGAAGGACAACGGGAAAACAATCGAAACGGTCGTTCGTATGATAGCAGTTCACATAAAACATATAGCTCACGTAGTAACGACGCTGCTAGACGCCCCAATACTAGCCGTCCAAACAGACCATATTCAAAACCTCGTCGTAAATCTTAACCCATCGATATGAACAATGAATTAAAAAATATTTTTTGGATTGATGCAGTCAAGGCAATGTGTATGATTGGTGTATATTGGGCGCATACCGAGGCATATACATTAGGGACAACTCCTGTTAGTATCCCAATCATTGGACCATTTTATGTAAATACTTTTTTCCTGATTAGTGGTTACCTATTGTATAAAAAATATTCGACAGGAAATAATTTGTTAATAAATGTCAATAGGGGGGGGTATTTACAGGCTCTGAAAAATACGTTGTTTAGGCTTGTAATTCCGATGTTGATTTTTTCAACTTTATTTTATATCCCTAAAATTCTATTTCATGCAAAAGATTTAAGTTTAAGTAAAGCTTTGATTGATATTTTAGGTGGTGTAAGTTATTGGTTTACTGCCGCACTTACGGTGGCTCAAGTAGTGATGCTTACGTTGTTATTACTTCGTTGGCGTCGCAAGTGGTATATGTGGTTAGCCACATTGGTTATTTCTTTAGTAGGCTCAATACTCAGTTACAAAGTATCTTGTACAAATCCAGAATGTTATTTTCCATGGTTTTACAAAACTGGATTGGTTTACACTCTGATAATGACACTTGGTGGCATATATCATCGTTACGAAACATGGTTTGACCGCAACAAGGTAGTCGTTATAATACTTTCTGCTTTGATTTATTTGTCCAACGTTGTGTTATCATTCTTTGGTACTAGAGTATCGATGATTGGTTTAAGTGGTAAAGTCGATTTATTAGGTATAGTTGTGATAATAGCTGCATCAATCTTGGTTATCTATGTAGCAAAACTATTGCTCTTTAATAGATTGATGTCGTTTATTGGTAAGAATAGTATTATTTTTTATTTCTTGTCAGGAGCATTACCAGCTTTTTATGGTAAGGTAGTCAATCTTATTCCATTGCCAGTGTCTTATCTTTCTGTAGTAATTGTCATGCTTTTTTCTCTTTTTACTGCTACATTGATGTCGTGGTTTATATTGAAGTATATACCATGGATGGTAGATTTGCGTAGGTTGTTCTCTAAATTTGAGAAATAATGATATCGTTGAAGACAGATGTTTTTCAAGTGACGATGCTTGTAACTGTAGAATAATCAGGAAGGTTTTTAGATATACATTGATGAAGTATAACGTTGGAGTATGTGGGTATACAAAAAATTATTGCGAAAAAGCATTGCAGTATCAATATTTTTTTGTACCTTTGCACCTGCAATTGAAAATAATGCATTTGCGGCATTGGCGTAATTGGTAGCCGCGCTAGACTTAGGATCTAGTGGAGAAGTCCGTGGGGGTTCGAGTCCCTTATGCCGCACAAGTTTGATAATCAAAGAGATAGCAGGATCGAAAGGTTCTGCTATCGTTGTTTTGTTACCAGAGTGTTACGAGTGGAGGGGATGATGTTTGCTTGGGGGAGAGATGTGTGTAACCATCCGAAATAGACCGTCTTGATGCCCCATAACATACAAGCAAGTCGTGATTTTAAGGAAATAATATGGACTGGGAGGACGGACATTGGTTTTATATAACTCCGGCTGCACTTGGCATAGCTCGAACAAGTTCGGCTCTGCTCTCATTTGCACGTCGTTTCCTGTCCGTCCACACGAGAAAAGGTGATTGTGATATTGTTGAAGCAGGTTTGGTTCTGCTCTCATTGGCACGTCGTTTCTTGTCCGTCCACATAAGCACCGGCTTCAAAAAAAGCACCATCTTATGTTTTTTTGAGTGTGGGGTATTGTGTGACTGAAATATTTTTTATAATTTTGCAGTCTGAAGATGAGTTATATCGTTGTGTAATCTGTTACGGGAGGCACTGCAATCGCACTATTGGCGACTAAGACTACGATATAGCTCGTTTTTTATTCCATGGCAGTGATGTAGTGACGGATGTAATTGTGTGCTACTGTCTTTTTTATGAGCTTACTTCTTACTTAAACTAAAGTGTCATTACCAAATATAGGAAAACGTGATTTTTTTTGGACATTGGCTGCAATGATTATAAAAGTTGGAGCCGGTGTGTTGTTGTACCCATTTATACTGTCGTCATTGTCGGCGGAGACAGTTGGCGTTTGGACTATATTCTCCACCATCGCCGTCCTTACCACTATATTCGATTTTGGCTTCAATCAGTCGTTTCGTCGTAATGTGGCGTATATATTCAGCGGAGTGAGTGTCTTTAAAGTGCAGGGGTATGAATATGTAGAAACATCTCAATCTGGCTACGTAGATTACGGTTTGCTCAAAAGCACGATACGAGCTATGCGGCATTTCTACGCCAGGATAGCGATAGTTTTGTTTGCTTTACTTATTTCTATTGGTACTATATATATACATACGCTGCTCTCCAACTATTCTGGTGATAAAATTGAAGTATACGCATCATGGGTAATAGTTTGTGCGGTCAATTGTTTTCTGTTGTACACCATGTATTTTGAGTCGCTACTTATCGGGTGTGGCAAAGTGAAGAGAGCCAATCAGATACTACTGTTTGGCAATCTGACATATCTTTTGGCGGCGATAATATTGTTGTCTCTTGGTTTCGGACTCTTGGCTGTCGTTTCGTCACAAGCATTGTCGGTAATAGTAATACGAATTTTTAGTTATAAGGCATTTTATACTCTCGATATTAAAAAAAATCTCGCGTCGGCAGATGACAACAGACGCTCTGAGGTGATGAAAGCTATTACACCCAATGCTGTAAAATTGGGGTTTACTTCGTTAGGAGGATTTGCTATAACACGCTCGAGCACCTTTATTGGTTCGATTTACGTACCCTTAGCCGATATGGCGTCGTACGGCATTTCTCTACAGATAGTAGTGCTGATATCGCAAATAGCTATGGTACTCACCAGAGTGTATCAGCCTAAAATATATCAATGGAGGGTGGAGCGTAGTGACGCGCAATTGAAAAAAATATATTTCGCCACTTCGGCTTTTCTTTTATTGGTATTTGTAGTTGCAGGCGTAGTTTTGGTCCTCTGCGGAGATTGGATGCTCGAGCTGGTTGGTAGTAACACCGTCTTGTTGCCCTCATCCCTACTGTTGTTGCTCTCTTTGCAATACTATCTTGAAACCAATCACATCAATGCAGCCGAATTTTTATTGTCAAAAAATGAAGTACCCTTTTTCAAGGCGTCGCTTATCTCGGCGGCTGGTGTAGTTATACTGCTTTATGTATTCGAAGCTTATGCCCGTTTAGGCGTAGCCGGTATGATATTGGCGCCACTGCTGGTTCAGGCGGCCTATCAAAACTGGCGTTGGCCATTGATGGTAATACGCGAACTATGGAGTAAAGATGCTCAATTATAGTTTATTGCCCCCTTGTTATAGTAAAAGTCCCCCTGCTAGTTGTATAGCGGAGGGACTTTTATCTTGGGGTGCTTCGCCTTAAAGCGCAATTCGCCTGCACACTATTATCAATCTTTTGTCTGATGCGTCGGTCGAAGCAAAGATATATACATCGCCACCTTCTTTAATTTTGAAGCGATGATGTAGTTCTACGGCCGACATCGGGAAATGTCGGGTGGTGATGTTGGCTTTGGCTGTGGTAGAGGCCAATGTCTTCATGCTTGTTTTGTCGAAGTAAAACCAAGAGGTTATCTCAAATGAACGACCTGGAAAATCAACTGCCGGCTGTTCGGATGTGTACAAGTGCGCATGTCGACTGAGTTTTGCAACGCCAAATTGCCCGGCAATTGTGCAGTAGAGCCCCGATTTCATACATGCGGCATTGGGTTCGTATAGGTAGCGAAGTGGGGTAGAGTAGTCGATGTGTATCTCTTTTTCCGATGACATTGTGCTAGAAATAGATATAGGTGGATTTTTTTTTGATAATTCTACTGCAGTGATTATTGCTTCCGCTGCGCATGTGGGTTGCATAATGAAAAGCAGCTCTTTACATTCGTTGGCTACGGATATGACAAGTACTTCGGTGATGTTTTTTAATTCGTTGAGTGCTTTAGTTATATCCAGCATCGGAGATAACTTGATAATTACCGTATCGGCTATACGGAGCAAATCCTCTTGAAGAGCCACTACATTGGGTTGGCAGTCGGCCACCGATACTAGCTTTTGCCCCGTTTTTCCACGTCTAGCCGGGTCGATATACGCGATGTCGAAATGGCGTGAGCGTTGTAGCGAGTGTTGGATATAATCTTCGGCTGTGGTATTGTTTACGTTAATGTCGATAGAGAGTGGAGTAAGATGGCTGTTTTTCAGTAGATTGAAGTTGTGCGCAGCGATTGTGCACAGTTCTGTGTTTTGCTCTACATATTCGGCATGCTGTGCATATTGGGCGATAAAGGAGCAGTCGATACCTAAGCCGCCAGTGAGGTCGACCATAGAATAATCGGAAAGATTCAATACCGTGTGTATGTAGCGGCTTTTGTATTCGGCTGTCGTTTGGCTCGAGCATTGTTCGAGCGGTAGATGCTGAGGATATGTGATATCATCGATACCAGACCATAGTGGTATTTTGTGATACGCCACTTGCCAGGCGGCTATCTGCCGTATAGCGTACGGACCATCTACTTCGGCGGGTTTGCCCTTGAGCGCTAGAGAGTTGACATCATCGTGAAGGTGGGCTTTTATATAATCGTTTGTGGCTTTATTTGTCATATAATTGAGGCGTTAATTTGCTGCAAAGTTAAGCAAAAGATAATAATTAAGAAAAGTTTTTCCAATAAAAATAGTCTGTTTAAAAAAAAATGACTACCTTTGCGCCTAAATTGCGCGCATTGTATTGTCAGTGTGAAGCAGTTGAGATGTAATACAATAGGTATTGTAACATAATTTCAGGGTATTGTCATTTGATAATCAATGGTTTGATTTATGCATTTTGCTCACTTCGTTGTTATTGTGCGATTTTGCTGATGATCAGCCGTTTGTTGATACTGATACCCTAGATAACAAAATGAATAAACGCTTATGAGTTTGAAAATTGTAGTGCTTGCCAAGCAAGTGCCTGACACAAGAAATGTGGGAAAAGATGCTATGAAAGCCGATGGCACCGTCAATCGTGCCGCTCTTCCTGCTATCTACAACCCCGAAGACTTGAATGCTCTCGAACAAGCCCTTCGTCTGAAAGAGGCTCACCCCGGTTCTACCGTTCACATCCTTACAATGGGCCCGTCGCGTGCTGCCGATGTCATCCGCGAGAGTATGTTTCGCGGTGCCGATGGCGGATATTTGCTGAGCGGACGCGAATTTGCCGGCTCCGATACCCTTGCCACTTCGTACGCTCTATCTTGTGCCCTCCGTAATATCAAAGATATTGACGTGATCATCTGCGGTCGTCAGGCTATCGACGGGGATACCGCTCAAGTAGGTCCTCAAGTCGCGGAAAAGCTTGGTATGGCTCAAATCACTTACGCCGAAGAGATAGAAAAGGTAGAAGATGGTATGATAACGGTAAAACGCCGTCTAGAACGTGGAACCGAAGTGGTACGCGGACGTCTGCCTATGCTCGTTACAGTCAACGGCTCGGCCGCTCCTTGCCGCCAACGTCATGCAAAACTCACTCTTAAATACAAACTCGCCAAAGCTCCTTCGGAGGTGAAAGAAGCAGGTCTCGACGATACCGGTCTGCTCGCCGCAAAACCTTATCTCAACATAACTGAGTGGAGTGTGGGCGATATCGAGCACGATGCAAAATGGCTCGGTATGAGTGGTTCGCCTACCAAGGTAAAACAAATCGAAAGTGTGGTATTTGCCGCGAAAGAGAGCAAACGCCTCGAACCTACCGATGCGGAAATCGACGCTTTGATGAAAGAACTTATCGTCAATCACACTATCGGTTGACGCCACAACATAACATCCATATTTATATTTAAGCGGATTACTATAAATCCTCAAGTAAACAAACATCAGAACAATGAACAACGTATTTGTATATCTCGAAATAGAAGACGGATGTGTGGCGGAAGTATCGCAAGAACTTCTCACTAAAGGTCGTACACTAGCCACCGAGCTTGGCTGCCAACTCGAGGCAATCGCTATAGGCGCCAATCTCGACAATATCCCTTCGCAAGTATTTCCATATGGCGTAGACCGCCTCACTATAGCCGACGATCCTCGCCTAAAATATTATACCACTCTGCCTCACACCAGTATCGTGGTGAAGCTTTTCAAGGAAGAACAGCCCCAGATAGCCCTTATGGGTGCCACTTCGGTAGGTCGCGACCTCGGTCCGCGTGTGTCGTCATCACTCTTCAGCGGTCTCACAGCCGACTGCACCATGCTCGAAATAGGCGACTACGACGATAAAAAAGCCGGCAAGCACTATGACGGCCTCCTTTATCAAATCCGTCCGGCTTTCGGTGGCAATATAGTAGCTACTATCGTCAACCCGGAGTGCCGCCCCCAGATGGCAACAGTACGCGAAGGTGTGATGAAAAAACAGATCATCGACAGAAACTATAAGGGCGAAGTACGTCGCCTCAACGTGGCCGACTATGTGTCGGATACCGACTTTGTAGTAGAGGTTATCGAGCGCCACATTGAAAAATCGAAACTCAATATCAAATCGGCTCCCATAGTCGTAGCCGGCGGCTATGGTATGGGTAGCGCCGAAGGTTTCAATATGCTCTATGACTTGGCGGCAGTCCTCGGCGGTGAAGTAGGCGCATCGCGTGCTGCTGTCGACGCCGGTTTCTGCGAGCACGAACGCCAAATAGGCCAAACCGGTGTTACTGTCCGCCCAAAACTATATATCGCTTGCGGTATTTCGGGTCAGATCCAGCACATTGCCGGTATGCAAGATAGCTCTATCATCATCGCTATCAATAACGACCCTCATGCCCCTATCAACACCATTGCCGACTATGTCATCACTGGTAATGTAGAAGAGGTAGTGCCTAAACTTATCAAATACTACAAGGCAAATACAAAATAGTTGTCAGGTAGAGGCATATGACAATCCGCCTGGCTTATCAACTGTTTCCATAAACATAACCCTCAATTTATAATTGCGAACTATTTTAAGTAGACACAATTATATTAATCCGATTATAATATGAACTTTTATAAAGAAAATCCCGCACTGAAGTTTCAATTGGGACATCCATTGATGAAAAAAATCGTGGATCTTAAAGAACAGAACTTCGAGGATAAAGATAAATACGACTACGCTCCTCAAGATTTCGACGACGCTATCGACTCTTATGACCGTATACTCGAAATAATAGGTGAAATCTGTGGCGAAATCATCGCTCCTAACGCCGAAAGCGTTGACCACGAAGGTCCCGAGGTTATCAATAACCGTGTAAAATATGCTCGCGGTACTCAGCAAAATCACGAGGCTCTGGCCCAATCGGGCCTATATGGTATGGCTTTGCCCCGCCAATATGGCGGCCTCAACTTCTCGATGGTGCCTTATGTGATGGCCGCCGAACTTGTGAGCCGTGCCGACGCCGGCTTTGCCAATATCTGGGGTCTGCAGGACTGCGCCGAAACTATAGCCGAATTTGCTACCGAAGATATTAAAAACGAGTTCCTCCCTCGCGTATGCAAAGGTGAAACATGCTCGATGGACCTCACTGAGCCTGATGCTGGTTCCGACCTCCAAGCCGTTCAACTCAAAGCCACTTTCTGCGAAGCAGACCAAACTTGGTATCTCAATGGTGTGAAACGTTTTATCACCAATGGCGACGCCCAAATCAAACTTGTACTTGCCCGCTCCGAAGAGGGTACTAACGACGGTCGTGGTCTCTCGTATTTCGTATGTGACAATCACCATGACGACCGCATCAAGGTGCGTCGTATCGAAAACAAACTCGGTATCAAAGGTTCTCCTACTTGCGAACTCGTATTCACCAACGCCCCTGCTCGTCTCGTAGGTACCCGCCGTATGGGCCTCATCAAATATGTGATGTCGCTCATGAACGGTGCCCGCCTTGGCGTAGGCGCTCAATCTGTAGGCCTTTCCGATGCAGCTTACCGCGAAGCTCTCGCTTATGCAAAAGACCGTCGCCAATTTGGCAAAGCTATCATCGAATTCCCTGCCGTATTCGAACTCGTATCAAATATCAAAGCAAAACTCGACGCTTCTCGCGCTATCCTGTACGAATGCACCCGCTTTGTCGACGTATATAAAGCATACGAAGCTCTTGAGGCTAAACGCAAACTGACACCTGAAGAGAAAGCCGACTACAAAGAGTATCAACGTCTGGCCGACGCATTTACTCCTATGCTCAAAATGTTCTCATCTGAGTATGCCAACCAAAACGCTTACGATTGCATCCAAGTACACGGCGGTTCTGGCTTCATGAAAGACTACGCTTGCGAACGTCTTTATCGCGACGCCCGTATCCTCACTATCTATGAGGGAACGTCGCAACTTCAAACCGTGGCTGCCATCCGTCACGTCACTACTGGAGGTTATCTGAAACAGATACGTGAATATGAGAATCGGGATATATGTCCTGAATTCAACGCCATTCGCGAGCGTCTCGCCAAACTAACAGCTATTTATGAGTCAGAAGTAATCAAAGTGGTTGAGACCAAAAATCAAGAATATCTCGATTTCGTAGCACGCCGCCTCGTAGAAATGGCAGGACATATTATCATGTCGTATCTCTTGATTATCGACGCTTCGCGCGACAACCAATTCGCTGTTTCCGCTCAAATCTACGCTAATTATGCCGAAGCCGAAATAAATAAACATGCATCGTTTATCGACAATTTCGACATGGCCAATGTGGAACTTTATCGCAAAGAACTCTAGACCACTGAATCAATAAAAAATGCAGCAAGTGGGTGTGCCAAATAATATATTTGATACACCCACTTGTATGTGTTTATTTTTTGTCTTGAAAAAAGACGCTGGACACAAGATGTTTCGGTTGTCCGATATTCTCGAAAAAGTCTAAAGTCATGCTACTTGCTACCAAAGTCATGCTACTTGATATATAAATATGAAACGACTACTTATATTATTTATTTTTATCTCATCATTGCTTGTGGCAATGGCGCAAATAGGCGGTACCCAGTCTACATCTACACTATCTGAGTACTTGGCTGCTCCAGCTACTAGCAATGTGTTTTTTTCGTATGCCCAGATATCAGATACCCACATCGATGTATCCGACTCTGTAAGTATAAATGCACTGAAAAGCGTAGTAGACGAAATAAATGAAAATGAGGCGATAGCATTTGTTGTTCTTACAGGTGATATCACAGAATATGGCGATCGTGGGGCACTGAATCTGACAAAAAATATTCTCAGCCGTCTGCGCTGTCCTTACTATGTACTCCCCGGCAATCACGATACGAAGTGGTCTGCTTCTGCCGGCGATGACTTTAAAAAAGTATTTGGCGACGACAAATTCCGACTTCTGTTCAACGGATATCTCTTTATCGGCTTAAATAATGCCCCTACACTACGCCAAACCAATGGCCATGTCCAACCTAATGATATTCAGTGGGTAGAAAAGCAGTTGAAAAATGTAGGCCGTAAGACTCCGATATTCCTTATGACCCACTATCCACTGAAAAATGGTGATGTGGACAATTGGTTTGAATTGACTGACAAGACACGCAAATACAACATACAAGCTATTGTGTGCGGACATTACCATTGCAATATGATGGCCGACTTCGACGGTATACCTGGTATGATGTTGCGCCCATTAATAGATAAAGATAATAATGTGGGTTATTCAATTCATGAATTTGTTGACGATACTGTATTTGTTTATGAAAAGGTTATTGAACAGCATCCCTCTCGATGGAACTCTATAGTAGTTCAACCCAAAACTTATGTAGAAGGTGATCCTACCAAATATCCCCGTCAGAATTATTCGGTCAACAACTCTTATCGTTCGATAAAAAAACGTTGGTCGAGAAATTATGGTTATGAAATCAATGCAACCCCGGCCGTTGATGACCTGTATGCATATTTCGGCGACAATCATGGTACAATGCATGCCGTACAGCTGAAAAATGGTAAGGAAGTGTGGTCATATAATACTTTCGGCCGGATAATCTCTTCTGCTCAGATTTATGACGATAAACTTGTGTTTTCCTCGACCGACCAGCGTATCTACTGTCTGAATAAGCTGACAGGCAAACTGCTTTGGCGTGTACAGACCAATGCAGCTGTTGTTGCCGACCCACTTATACTCCAAGGTGTAGTATATTGTGGAAGTGCCGATGGTTGCCTACGAGCTATTAATGTTGCAAGCGGAGATGTGTTGTGGATAAATAGCGATATCGATGGTTTTATGCGCTCAAAGCCTATCGCCTATAATGGTATGATTATTGCGCCATCGTCCGACAACAACATCTATGCGCTACGAGCTTCAGATGGAGTGTTGGCATGGAAATGTGCGTTGGGAAATAATCAAACAGAGGTGGTGTTGTGCGGAGCGAAAGGTACGGTGCAGTCATTCACCGCACCGATTGCGTCGCCGCCGGTGCTGGCAAACGGTAAAATCTATGCCACCACCTATAATGGCAAGATCTATGCTATCGACGCTATGTCGGGCTTAATATTATGGTCGGACGACAATAATAATGTTATTGAATCCAATGGACTGACACCCGATTTGAATACATTCTTGTGCCGCACTGCCGATGGTACACTCCTTTCTGTCGACACTCAATCGGCGTCGTGCAAAATAATCAATACGACAGGAGCGTTGTATCCGGCAGACAATAACCATTCAAAAATTGTTGTATCTGGTCATGTGGCATACATTTCGACCAATACTGGCGAGGTGATAGCTGTAGATATTCAAAATTATAAATTGTTATGGATACATAAGGTGTCGCTTTCGGCTCTTAACGATGTAGTAGTTTTGGACGACTCTCGAATATTGGTTACTTCGACCGACGGCTCAATGACGCTTATCGCCAAATAACCAGTTGCATCCGTATAATAAATTTGCTTTACAGCCGTTTTTTATCTATAAAATCATTGGTGCTCATTATGTTTCATCGTTTATTATATAAATGCTTTATTTTTCTTATAGTATCGACACTAATATTGAGTGGTTGTAGTACGGCCGCTCGACTGAAAAAAGCTGATCGATGCTACGCCAATGGTGAATATTATGCGGCAGCCGACATTTATAAAAACACTCAGCGCCGCATAAAAGACAAAAAGCTAAAGGGCGAAGTCAATTTCCGTCTTGCAGAGTGCTATCGTAATACCAACAATCATACTCGAGCTGTGAGGTCGTATACATCGGCCATTCGCTATAAATGTTCAGATACAATAGTTTACCTCCATATAGCCAAAAGCCAGTTGGTTACCGGCCGTTATGCCGACGCTAAAGCCAACTTTCTTAAATATCTTTCTTTTTTCCCGGATTCGTACGAAGCACAATCGGGATTGGCATCGGCGGAAAACTGGAAATCTCTATCGCGTGAATTTACCCGGTATAAGGTGACCGAAGCTCGCGAATTCAACTATCGGCGCACTTCAGATTTCTGTCCGGTATTTATGGGTGAGGGGAGCGACGCTATCATGTTTACCTCAAACCGCACAAGTGGCAAGACTAAAAAAACAAGTAGCGTCACCGGTGTAGGGAAAAACGATATCTACACCTCTCGTATGAACAAATCGGGCAAGTGGGAACCTGTCGAACCGATAGAGGGTTCTGTCAATACTGATGACGACGAGGGTGTGGTTTCGCTTTCCGCCGATGGAAAGACTATGTTTTTCACTAAAAGCGATGCAAAAAAGGAGACTACTCAGATATTCCAATCTACTCGTTCGGGTGGCGAATGGACAGAACCAATCTTGATACCTCTTTTCGCTGACAGTACTATTTCTGTTGGTCACCCTGCTATTTCACCAGATGGTTCTACGCTCTATTTTGTGTCCGACGCCCCGGAAGGGTTGGGCGGTAAGGACATTTGGATGGCTACACTCGACAATGGCAAATGGGTTGTTACCGAAAATCTTGGAGATAAAATCAATACTTCGGGCAACGAGATGTTTCCGTATGTCCGTTCCGATGGTGCGTTGTTTTTCTCTTCAGACGGTCATGTAGGACTTGGCGGACTAGATATCTATATGGCCACGACCGACTCGCTAGGTGCTTGGACGGTTGCAAATCTCCTTTCGCCAATCAACTCTTCCGCCGACGATTTTGGTATTACTTTCAACTCGACACACGATATGGGATATTTCTCATCAAGCAGAAATCAAAATCGCCCTATCGATAAAATTTACAATTTTTACCTTCCCCCTTTAGTCTATGCCATAGAAGGCAAAGCTATAGACGACAAGGGCGACCCGTTGGCTGAAACGACAATCAGGCTGGTGGGCGATAATGGCGACAATGTTAAGACTCGTACGAGAAAAGACGGCTCATACCGCATCACTATCAATGTCAACGCCCGTTATGTCATGCTGGCGTCGCATCGTGGCTATCTCAACGCCTCTTATAGTTTTGATACTCACGGTCTCAAAGATAGTAAGACGTATAGCAACGTATTTAAATTATCTTCTATATCCAAACCCGTCAAGATGGATAATATCTTCTACGAATCTGGTAAATGGACTCTGTCACCTCAATCCGAAGAGGGCCTTAACGCACTCATCAAGATTCTCAATGACAATCCCAATATAGCAATGGAAATATCGGCACATACCGATATGGTAGGTTCCGACAATTCAAATATAGACCTCTCCCAAAAACGTGCCCAGTCTGTAGTTACATACCTTATCAACGCTGGTATCGACCCCGCACGTCTCACTCCAGTGGGTTATGGCGAAACATCGCCAGTAGAAGTGTCGGACGATTTAGCGAGCCGGTATGACTTTCTGAAAGCAGGCGACATCCTGACACCCGAATATATCGAAACCCTTTCACCTGCCGACCAAGAGATTTGTAATAGTATCAATCGTCGTACAGAATTCAAAGTAACCAAAACGACCTACAATATGTATTAGTCGTCGGATAATATGGACTTTTACGACAGGACAGACATCCTGACCGGGGACGATGACAGACAGAAATGTCCGTTGAAAATACGCACTATTAGTCATTCACAAACTATTCACTAACCGTTATTAACTATTAATGTTCAATTTGTCTCTTATCAAGCCTCTTATCAAACAAAGAGGTCTGAAAATAAAGGATTTTTGCACTCAAATAGGCATGACCGAACAGGGCTTTGCCAAGTTGATACGCACAAATTCAACAAAAATAGAAACACTGCAGCAAATAGCCGACGCACTGGATGTACCACTTACGGTATTTTTGGAAGGTAACGAAGAGGCCCGCCCTATGCAGTCGGTATCGGTGATGAATGTACCTGTTGTGCCGATATATGCACAAGCCGGGTATCTCGAAGGTTATGGCGATATGGAGTATATAGATACTTTGCCTACTATGCCTATTGTCACCGACCGTCAGTATAAAGGCAATTATCGGATATTTGAAGTGGCCGGTGACAGTATGTACGACGGCTCGGTACACTCACTCATGTCGGGCGACAAACTTCTTGCACGCGAGATTCGTCAAGATTTCTGGCGGTCGCGTCTGCATTTTCGCAATTGGTATTTTGTTATTGTCCATCGTACAGATGGTATCCTCGTTAAGCAAATAGTGGATCATGATGTCGATACAGGGGTTATTACTTGCCATTCGCTCAACGATATGTTTGATGATTTCAAATTGAATTTATCAGATATTGCCCAACTTTTCAACGTGGTGTCTATCGTTCAGCGCGAGATGCGTATGTAATGCAGGACAAGGATGACTGATATCAGGACTGAAACTACGGACGATCCCGCCAGTCGAAACTATGCACTATGCTGGCAAGCCATGCTGACCAGAGGATATGCATGCGGTGAGACTATGCGCTATTCACTATGCACTTTACTCTATAGACCCAATGATAGTAGCTATAATGTAAAATTTTCCTCATTTATTTTTGGTAGTTTAAAATAAATCTATTACCTTTGTAGTATAAAATCTATCGACACATATTATGTTGCTTGCATTATGAATAAAAGTAGTTAATATGTTGTTATTCTAAATGTTATTTCTTACTATTGATGTTTACTTATATGGAGAAAAAGTACCTAAATAATAAAACTTTTCATCAAATTCTTACTCTTGGTTACGTGCCGAGATGGCTTATTCTTATCTTTGATACGATACTTTGTGTGGTAGCTTACCTTTTAGCCTATGAATTTTCGCTAAAATACTACTACGAATCTCTTATCTCCGAACCTCATTTCGATTTTTACGCTTTCGGTGCTTGCATTGTAGTTCAAGTATTCTGGTTTTTTGTGTTTCGCACATATGCCGGTATCATCAGATTCTCCACTTTTATAGATGCACTGAAATTGCTGTACGCGGTTGTGGCTTCGACCATAAGCATTTTTGTCATCAATTTTGTTTTGTCGGCTCTTCGTCTAGGCGGTTTTTGGCAGATTACCATCATCTCCTATGCCATCATTTCGTTCCTGTTCCTGTTGATGACCCGTTTGGTTATAAAGACTCTGTTCGACTCGCTTACTCGCCGTACCTCTAGTGTAGTACCGGTGCTCATATGGCACCAAAGCTTCCGGTGTGGCTATAGCTCAAATGATTCTCGCTTCGACCGACTCACGTTATAGAGTCGTCGGTTTTATTGATAACAAACATAATACCGACAAGTTGATCCTTGGATTACCGATATATTCTGTCGACAATCAAGACAAACTCTTCGATGTCATTTCCCGCAAACGGATAGGTGCAATTATTGTTTCGCCTATAAAGATCAAAGAGATTGATACGACTACCTACCTTGATGTTTTTATCAACAAAGGTCTCAATGTGCTTGTCATGCCCCAGCTCGACAAACTTAAAGACCAAAATTTGACCCATAGTGTCAATGTAGATAAAAATCTGCGCAATATTCAAATTGAGGATCTCCTCGACCGCAAATCTATTGTAGTTGATAAAGAGCCTATCAAACGAGTCCTGTCAGGACTAACTGTTTTGGTGACGGGTGCTGCCGGCAGCATTGGCAGTGAAATAGTACGACAACTTTCACAACTCAACCCATCGCATATCATACTTGTCGATAATGCCGAAACCCCGCTTCACAATATTTCTCTCGAAGTGAAAGATAGTTGGCCTGACGTCAAATACTCATTTATTATTGCCGATGTGCGAAATCGCTTTGCTATCGAGCGGGTACTGAAAGCCTACCACCCTCAGTTTGTGTTTCACGCCGCGGCATACAAGCATGTGCCGATGATGGAAGCACACCCATCGGAGTGTATCATGGCCAATGTGATGGGTACTAAGAATCTGGCCGATTTGGCAGTGCAGTATGGAGTGAATTCGTTTGTCATGGTTTCGACCGACAAAGCTGTCAATCCTACCAATGTGATGGGATGCTCAAAACGAATCGCCGAAATCTATGTTCAGAGCTACTTCAAGAAATTGGCGAAGACCAACCCCGATACCACACAGTTTGTTACTACCCGATTTGGCAATGTGCTAGGCTCCAATGGTTCTGTCATACCACTCTTTAAAAAACAAATAGCGGAAGGTGGTCCACTTACAGTCACGCACCCCGACATAATACGCTATTTTATGACCATCCCCGAGGCTTGCCAACTGGTACTTGAAGCTGGAACGATAGGGCAAGGGGGTAACATTTATGTCTTTGATATGGGTACGCCTGTCAAAATTGTCGATCTGGCGAAAAAAATGATTCGCCTGTCTGGTCTTGATCCCGACGTAGATATTAAAATTAAATTTACAGGTCTTCGCCCTGGTGAAAAACTCTTTGAAGAACTCCTAAGTTCTGAAGAGCACGCCAAAAGTTCGGTCAACGACAAAATCATGGTCGCCGCTACCAGAGAGTATGAGTATGACGATATAACCACTTCAATCGACCGCCTCATAGCTACCGCCAAATCATTTGACAACGACTCGGTAGTCCGACAAATGAAAGCAATCGTTCCCGAATATATTTCCCAAAACTCAGTATATTCGTCGCTCGATAACTAGATAATTTCTCCATGGAGTATTTTCTCAATGGAGATTTTTTTACAGTTGAGTCGACACTGCTTGCAGTTGCATTGTAACCATCCGAAATAAGTAACCATTCGAAATTATCCGTCTCGGTTATTGCAATGTCCGTCCTCCCAGTCCATATATACACCACGGCTTATTTCGGATGGTTACCATTATCCGGACATGATAGCATTGCGCTTAGAAACTTCATTTTTGTAGGCGTTTGTGCCGTATATAAGAAAAAATCACACGTCATTTCGGTGTAATACACCTGTGTGTTGCATAGTTTTCTGTTTTAAATAGCCGTTCACTCTGCGTTAAGTGCTTGATGTATAGATTGAAAAAGACAATGTAAAAAAATCGCTCATAAACATTGTTTATTCGGAAAATTGTTGTATATTTGCACTCGGGTAAGTCCTACACGACCAGCTCCCTTTGAACTCCCCCAGGGCCTGACCGCAGCAAGGGTAGAAGGTTGTAGCGGTGCGATGTAGTAAGCTTACCCTTTTTTTGTGTCTGCTTGATATGTCCGGGTCATTAGTAACCATCCGAAATAAGCAGTCTCGGTTTCTTCCGAATCACAATGTCCGTCCTCCCAGTCCATATCGCTTCACTCTCCGTTATTCACTATTCGTTATCCGTTATCCTGTTCTCCCGGTTCATATAGACAAGACAGTGTTTTTCTGATGGTTACAATATTGACACGTAGAAAATTATAGATTGTCGTATGACGAGCCAAGTGGTGATAGAATAATCGATTCTATCACCACTTGGTTGTTTTTTGTGTCATTATCGCAATTATCCTTTTGTATCTCAATTATTTTGTGTAATTTTGCATAAAATATTCTACTCCTCACTATACTTTGTTATTATGAATATAAAAAGATTGCTCATTATAGACCAGTGCTTAAGCGATACAAGCCGCAGATGGACGCTAGATGATTTGATAGACGCTTGTAAATCAACCGAAAAGAATTCAAAACGCTCGTTACAAGCAGATTTGGAGACCCTTCGCAAAGTGTATGCCGCACCTATTGTAGTGGATGAACGAAAATATTATAAATACTCCGACGAGCGGTATTCTCTGACCAAAAACTCATTGCCCGCCTCTGATCGCCAGCATATATCAGATGCCTTAAGCGTAGTGGCCGACTATTTGCCTTTCAAAGAGATGAAGGGAGTAGACAAATATTTGCTTGAATTATACCAATATTTAGTATCTGTCATCGACATGCCTCGTATCTGTCAATTTACCGAGGCCGATACTCTCAAGCCTATACAGGTGCGCTTGTGGGTGTCGTACGAAATAGCCGATAAGATACGTAGCCACCCACTTCATCAGACGCAACGGGTAGAGCAAGAAGAGATAGATGGCAGTATCAATATAGTGATGACTATCCCCATCACTCGCGATTTTGAAAACTACCTCATAATAAATTCTCATCAAGTGAGAGTCACTTCGCCTGCATCACTTGTCAGCCATATAAAGAAAATAGATTCGGCGGAAAAAGCGGAATATTAGCCTTGCCATTTCAGGTTGATTCCATATATATTACCTTCGTTGGATTTTTGTTTTTCAGATGAGCGTATTTGGGTTGATACCAGAAAGAGTTTAGGGGGGTAACGATTGGGGAGAAAGTCAAGATACGCCAAATAACCCCCCAAAGTCATAAAGAGTAAATTGGGCGTACAATCAATGTAACCCGAATACGTTGAATAAAAACTCACGTTAAAGTAGATACTTGCCGCTCTGATTTTGGTATTCATATCCGTTTCTTTCGTGCTACAAAGGTAGTGCCTATATAAAAAAAGCGCCTTATTCAGGGATTTCCCGATAAGGCGTTTTTTGTGGTTTTAGGTTGATTCGAATTATGAGATGAATAAGTTTATTCTATTTTATTCAAGGTTGACGGCGTAGTGCTGTATGTCGCCATTAGGGTGTATGCCGGTGATGAAGAGAGCGCGGTCACGGTCTGAGGCGTTGACGGTTTGGTTGACAATGGCGGTGAGGTCTTTTTCGGAGCGTATAAGTTGTCCGTTGACTTTGATGATGATAAAGCCTTTTTCGATGCCAACCTTCGCCAAAGCTCCATTTCTGTCGATAGAAGCAATTTGGATGCCGGCGTTAAGACGATATTTTTGGCTGATGCGGCTGTCGACCTCGGCGAATGTAGCACCTAGGATTTTGGTGTCGGCATTTTTGATGATATTGGTATTGCCGGAGCGGTTTTTGAGGTTGACGACTACGGTCTGCGATTTGGCGTTGCGCAGGAATGTTATTGAAATTTTGTCGCCTGGGCGGTAACGGCCCACCTGTTCCTGTAGTTCGGCAACGGATGTTACGTTGACACCGTTGATGGCTGTAATTACGTCGCCTTCTTTGATTTTAGCATCGTAGGCGGAACTGCCCTCCTGTACGCCGGCTACATATGCGCCGCGCATAGTTGTGAGGTCTTTCTCTTTTGCCAGTTGGTCGTTGATGTCGGCAATTTGCACGCCAAGTACGGCGCGTTGCACAACGGAATACTCTTTCAAGTCGGATACCACTTTGCTCACGATCGAAGTAGGTATTGCAAATGAGTAGCCCGAGTAGCTACCCGTCTGAGAAGCGATGGCAGTGTTGATACCTACTAGTTCGCCGCGTGTGTTGACAAGTGCGCCGCCCGAGTTGCCGGGGTTGACGGCAGCATCGGTTTGGATGAACGATTCGATCTTCATCTCCGAGTTGAGAATGTTGATGTTGCGGGCTTTGGCGCTAACGATGCCGGCGGTGACGGTGGATGTAAGGTTGAAAGGGTTGCCTACGGCGAGCACCCATTCGCCCAAGCGCAGTTGGTCGGAATTGCCAAAAGGGATTGTTGGCAGGTCGGTAGCCTCGATTTTTAGGAGGGCGATATCTGTAGATGGGTCGGTGCCGATGATTTTGGCCTCAAACGTGCGCTTGTCGTTGAGGACCACCTCTACGTGTGTGGCGCCATCGACTACGTGGTTGTTGGTGACGATATAGCCATCGGTGGTGAAAATCACGCCCGAGCCGGAACCCTCTTGGACATAAGGCTGGCGAGAAGGCTGTGGTATACCGAAGAAAAATTCGAGTAGAGGGTTGCCGCCGCCGCCATAGGTGTTTTGCATCTCGACCTTAGTCTTTACGTGGACTACGGCTTCTACGGTATGTTCGGCGGCGTATGTGAAGTCGGCGGGAGCCGTTGTAGGTGCCGAGGTGAACTGTATGTTGGCAGATGGTACTTGTGCCAAAGTGGCAGACTCCGGTTTGTTGTGGTTGACAATGTAGACGCTTGTCAGAGCGCTGATAGCGATAGTGCCGAGTGCGATAGCAGCACCGACGATTAGTTTTTTGTGTTTCATATCGTATGTAAAGTTTGATTGTTTTCTCGAGCAAATTGTCTTTTGTCTATACACTTACTATAACGTTTGTCGATTTGATATATTGTGTGTGAAATCTTAATTTTAAACAAATAGACTAGATTTGTCTGGTTTGGTTTAATCGGTAAGGTTAAATTTAAGAATTTTCCGCGCCGATTTTAGTTAAATCGGAGTGCTATCCATAATGATAGCAAATAGTGTGCAAAAGTGGTTTATGTGGTGTAGGGTGTGCAAATATGGCAGATTGTGTGTTGAATGTGGTGTAATTATTATTGTACATTATTATGGCGTAAAAGTTTTGTGGTGTGGTAGTTTTTGCTTAACTTTGCATATTGTATCTTGCATTGATGTGGTGCATGGCAGCGTGCTTAGGCATATGGTATGTACTGCGTGTGTAAGGTGTTTAATATCAGATGAAAAATAATAATTATGGAGCAATCATATCCTCGTGTAGCCGTGATGGGTGGCGGTAGCTTTGCTACTGCTATGGCAAAGGTCCTGATGCGTAATCTGCCAAGAATTACATGGTATATGCGTCGTCAAGACCAAATAGATGAGTTTAGGCGTGTGGGGCATAACCCATCGTATCTGTCGTCGGTAACATTTGATATCGACAGAATAGATTTTACAGATAAAATCAATGTGGCTGTAGCCAGCAATGATATCCTCTTCTTTGCCACGCCTTCGCCATTTTTGAAGTCGCATTTGAAAAAATTGCGTCGTCGTATAGACGGCAAGATTATCGTATCGGCTATCAAAGGTATTGTGCCAGATGAAAACATGGTCATTTCGGAGTATTTCAATGAGTTTTATGGCGTGCCTTACGACCATATAGTGGCACTTAGCGGCCCTTGCCATGCTGAAGAGGTGGCGCTCGAACGTATATCGTACCTTACTATTGCCTGTTCAGACCGCGAGGTGGCTCGTAATGTGAGTTCGCTGGTAAAAACAGACTTTATCCACACAGCTGTGAGCGACGATGTATACGGAGTGGAGTATTCGTCGGTGATGAAAAATATTTATGCTATCGCCGCGGGTATATGCCATGGATTGAAATATGGTGACAACTTCCAAGCCGTGCTTATTTCAAATGCAATACAAGAGATGAACAAGTTTTGTAATGCCGCCCACCCGTTTCACCGCAACGTGCAAGAGTCGGTGTATCTTGGTGACTTGCTTGTGACTGCTTATTCTAAATTCTCTCGCAACCGTACTTTCGGTGGTATGATCGGTAAAGGTTATAGTGTGAAAACAGCGCAAATGGAGATGGAGATGATAGCCGAAGGCTATTATGGATCGAAGTGTATACACGAGCTCAATGAAAAGATGCAAGTGACTATGCCTATCATGGATGCCGTTTACGATATCCTCTATCAGCGCCGCAACCCCGCTGTTGTCATGCGCGAGTTGGTGGGAAAACTGATGTAAGGTAGTTTATTTTATACAAGGTCTGTAAGGTCAATAAGGTCAATAAGGTCAATAAGGTCGCTAATGTCGCTAAAGACCCACCCTACAAGGAATTAAGGTAATTTTTAGTATATAAAGAAATGAAAAAAGAGATTATTTTCGACCTATCCCATGCTATGGGATTCGTCGCTCCCGAAGCAGTTGCTTCGTATGCCAATGTAGCAAAAGAATCTATCGACAAACTCTATAACGGTACTGGCCGCGGCAACGATTTCCTCGGTTGGCTTACCCTCCCTGCCGATACCACAAAGACCCATATCGCTGATATTCAGCAGGCCGCAGATTCTCTGCGCAAAGCGTGCGACGTAATAGTAGTCATCGGCATTGGCGGTAGTTATCTAGGAGCTAAAGCTGTAATCGATGCCCTCAACAATTCGTTCGACTGGCTCCAGACCGACCGTAATAATCCGGTTATAGTCTATTCCGGACAAAATATCGGTGAAGACTATCTCTACGAACTCTCGCAAATGCTCCGTAGCCGCCGCTTCGGTATTGTCTGTATCTCAAAATCGGGCACTACTACCGAACCGGCTATCGCTTTCCGTATGCTCAAGACTCAACTCGAAGAGCAAGTGGGTAAGGCTGCAGCAAAAGATTTGATAGTTTGCATTACCGACCGCAACCGTGGTGCGCTACGCACTCTTGCCGATCAGGAGGGCTACAAAACTTTCGTTATAGAAGACAATATAGGTGGTCGGTTTTCAGTGCTCTCTCCAGTAGGCTTGCTTCCTATAGCAATAGCAGGCTTTGATATTCAAGCTCTTATAGATGGAGCTTCTGCTATGCAAGAATCTTGCGCGCCTTCTGTGCCTTTCGAGAAAAATATAGCTATGCAGTATGCCGCTGTGCGCAACGAACTCTATAAGAGCGGTAAGCGAGTAGAGATGCTTGTCAACTTCAACCCTAAACTCCACTATGTATCTGAGTGGTGGAAACAACTATATGGTGAGAGCGAAGGTAAAGAGAATAAAGGTATATTTCCAGCTGCAGCCGATTTCACTACCGACCTCCACTCGATGGGGCAATATATCCAAGAGGGCGAGCGTATCATGTTTGAGACAGTGATTTCTGTCGGCGAACAAAATCATGAGGTTCGCGTGCCCTTCAACGATGCTAACCTCGACGGGCTCAACTTTTTGGCCGGCCGTCGCGTAGATGAGGTGAACAAAATGGCCGAACTAGGCACCATGCTTGCGCACGTAGATGGCGGTGTGCCTAATCTGAAAATCGAGATGCCTCGTATCGATGAGTATTCGCTCGGTATGCTCCTCTATTTCTTTGAGATAGCTTGTGGTATCAGCGGCTATATACTTGGTGTCAATCCATTCAACCAGCCTGGTGTTGAAGCTTACAAGAAAAATATGTTTGCACTCCTTGACAAACCGGGCTACGAGGAGGCCTCTAAAGCTATTCGAGAAAAACTGATATAAAAAGACACAAGACACAAGACACAAGATGCTAGACACTAGATTTTCGATTGTTCGATTGTTCAATTTTCGATACCCTCGATACTCTAGATTTCCTCGATTTTCTCGAAAAAATCTAAAATCTAAAATCAAAAATCAAAAATCTTGCTTCTTGATACTAAAGTCTTGATACAACTATAAACAAATTATGGAGCAATTGCAATTTTCGATAATAGTTCCGGTGTATAACAGGTCGGACGAGATGTGCGAACTATTAGAAAGTCTCTCGCATCAGACCGACCGAGATTTTGAGGTTGTGGTCATGGAGGGCGCTTGCACCGATAGCTGTGCCGATGTGTGCCACAGATATTCCGATAGATTGAATATCTATTTCTATGTGCGCGATACTGGACGAAGTGCACGGCGCAACGAAGGTATGCGGCTTGCTCATGGCAACTATTTCTTGCTTTTTGACTCCGATTGTGCTCTACCGCCTGACTATATAACCAAACTGCGTAGCGCTCTCGCGCAGCACTATGTAGACTGCTATGGCGGACCCGATACTGCAAATGCTACATTTACCGATTTACAGTTGGCCATCAACTATTCGATGACCTCGATTATGACTACAGGCGGTATACGTGGCGGTATGAAAAACGTTGAAAGATTCTTGCCCCGAGCATTCAATATGGGCTTTTCCCGTAAGGTTTTTGATGCTACAGGTGGCTATCTCGAAATGATAGGCGAGGATGTCGACTTGAGCATGAGGATAAAAGAGGCAGGCTTTTCAGTTCGCCTTATCCCCGATGCGGTTGTTTATCATAAGCGCCGCATCACGATGAAGGGTTTTTATCGTCAGGTCAACACTTTCGGCAAGGCGCGTGTTTTGCTTACATCGCGACACCCCGGTTCGCTCAAAATCATGCACTTGTTTCCCTCTTGTTTTGCATTAGGCAATATTGGATTGGTGCTTTTGGCCTTGATTTCCTGCAATCTTTGGTGGTTGGCGCCGATAGCACTCTATGTGGCGATGATTTTTGTAGAGTCGTATCTTAAAAACCGCAAGGGGCATGTGGCGGCGCTCTCTATCGTGGCTAGTTACGCTCAGTTGTGCGGCTATGGTTTTGGATTTATCGACGAACTTGTCACTCGACGTGCCTCAAAGCGTGCAGCAGAATCGTTGTATCGACAATAAGATATTTGATAATCGATAATTGACAATTGATGGTTGGGAGCCATAGGGTGTGCGGACATGCCAAAGGCATGTCCCTACAACTGTTTGGTTCCAAACTTGATAAACTAGACATACAAATATGAAAGTAGTAATCCTTGCGGGTGGTTTTGGCACTCGCTTGAGCGAGGCTACGCAGATTATCCCCAAACCGATGGTGGAGATAGGCGGAAAGCCTATTCTGTGGCATATCATGAAGATATACAGTCACTATGATTTCAACGATTTTATTATCTGTTGCGGCTATAAGCAGTATGTGATAAAAGAGTACTTTGCCAATTATTTCCGTCATAATTGCGATTTGACTGTCGACCTTTCGGACAATAGCGTCGAAGTGCTTGACAATCATTCAGAAAACTGGCGGGTCACGATGATAGATACCGGCGTCAATACCATGACAGGTGGTCGTATCAAGCGCATTCAGAAATATATCGGTAACGAACCTTTCCTACTCACTTATGGCGACGGTGTAGGCGATATCAATATCCCTGAGACTGTCCGCCAGCACAACCTTTCGGGTAAGACGCTCACGATGACCACTTATCAGCCTAGCGGCAAACTCGGTGTGGTAGACATAGACCATGATGGAACTGTCGTTAATTTTCTCGAAAAACCCAAAGCAGGAGGCTCGTGGATCAATGCCGGTTTCTTTGTGTGTGAACCGCATGTCTTCGATGTACTCGAAGGGGATCATGAGATGTTTGAACGTGAACCAATGCAGCGACTTCTCTCTGAAAATGAGATGCATGCCTATAAACACGTTGGTTTTTGGAAACCAATGGATACGCTCAACGACAATAACGAACTCAATAAACTGTGGAACTCCAATGAGGCTCCTTGGAAGATTTGGTAATAAGTGGGGGATCATAAAGACTCTGGAAAACCTAGAAAATCTAGATAAACCATATAAACTACAATATATGACTAATTGCTATAAGGGAAAACGTGTACTTGTAACCGGCAATACCGGTTTCAAAGGGTCGTGGCTCACTACTTGGCTCATGATGCTTGGTGCCGATGTATATGGTTATTCGGTCGATATACCTCAAAATCCATCGATGTTTGAAGTGCTCGGTCTGGAACATCGTATCCATCACACTTGGGGTGATGTGCGCGATCAAGAGCGTTTCGCACGATGCCTCAATGATGTGCGACCCGATTTTGTTTTCCATCTTGCCGCTCAGGCTATCGTGTCGAAATCGTATGCCGACCCATTCAATACCATCACTACCAATGTGGTGGGAACGGCCGCAGTGCTCGATGCTGTAATAAATGCCGATTGGGAGATGACTGTCGTGATGATTACCAGCGATAAGGCCTACGACAATGTGGAGTGGATATGGGGGTATCGCGAAAACGACCCTATGGGTGGTAAAGATGTATATTCTGGTTCGAAAGGCGCTGCCGAACTAGTGATAAAAAGCTATTGGCATTCGTTTTTGAAAAACAAAAGCAATATCCATCTAGGTGTGGCGCGCGCCGGCAATGTGATAGGTGGTGGCGACTGGAGTACCGACCGTATTGTTGTGGATACTATTCTCGCTTTCGCTCAAAATCAGCCCGTTGAGATACGTAGCCCTAGAGCTACCCGTCCTTGGCAGCATGTGCTTGAGCCGCTTAGCGGCTATCTCTGCCTTGGCAAGGCGCTCGCCGCCGGAGAGGTGGCTACAGGCGAGGCGTTCAATTTCGGACCTCGTGCCGAACAGACCAAAACCGTTCTCCAATTGGTGCGTGATATAGCCGCATTGTGGGGCATGAATCCCGATGAGTGTGTGAAAATCACTGGTCAAGTGCCATTTGAGGAGGCTAAGCTACTCAAACTCAATTGCGACAAAGCGCTCGCATACCTCCATTGGCACGCTACTCTCGACTATGACGCCACGGTGCATTATATCACAGAGTGGTATGCCGCCTATTATAGTCAGAGTGCCGATATGCTCCGACTCACTCAGCGGCAGATAGAGGCATATCAATCAAAAATGGTGATAACTCTCTGATAATAAATCTGGTGGCTGGTATTTTTTTTCTAACATCGTGATGACACAATTATGATAGCACGAAATAATGATACTGTGATAGTTAATCTTATCGAAGGGGTAGAGCTCACACCTTTGCGCCGTATTCACACACCCAATGGCGATGTGCTGCATGCTATGAAATCGACCGACCATGGCTACACTGGTTTTGGTGAGGTCTATTTTTCTGAGGTATTGGGTGGCGCTGTCAAAGGCTGGAAACGTCAT